>CEUS01180768.1_pt1 | contig 21680 bp, 20 predicted proteins | sample 427031 | NCBI WGS metagenome assembly CEUS01 (sample SAMEA2622837, study PRJEB7988) | marine metagenome | biome: marine biome (ENVO:00000447); feature: marine epipelagic mixed layer (ENVO:xxxxxxxxx); material: "saline water (ENVO:00002010), including plankton (ENVO:xxxxxxxx)" | depth 140 m | reverse complement strand
CATAATATTTTTTTCTGTGATCTATCCAATTTGTTAAACTCTTCTGCTTATCTGCATCAATTACAGCTACTTTATATTTGCTATTGCTCCATAACACTGCAAGATTAACTGCAACTGTAGTTTTTCCTGAACCACCCTTTTGATTTGCAAGAGAAATAATTTTTCCCATATTAGTCCCTTTTTATTTATATTATCATTTATTCAAATCATATATATATTTTAAAAAAAATGAAAACAATTTTAAGAAAAGCTATCATAAACTTAAAAAAAGGCGAATTAATTGCATTCCCAACAGAAACTGTTTATGGCCTTGGGGCAGATGCAAAAAATAATGAAGCAATAAATAAAATTTTTTCTATTAAAAAAAGACCTAGGGTAAATCCATTAATATGTCATTTTTATAATGCAGATAAAGTAAAAAAAGAAGTTATATTTAATAAAAATGCACGAATATTAGTTTCAAAATTTTGGCCAGGCCCGTTAACTATTATACTAAAAAAAAGAAAAAACAGTTCAATATCAAATCTTGTTACAAATGGATTGGATACTTTGGCATGCAGAGTTCCTTCTAATAAAATTGCTCTATACTTGTTAAAAAAATTTAATGGAGTGATAGCAGCACCAAGTGCAAATTTATCTTCAAAGTTAACATCAACTCATAAAAAACATGTATTAAAAAGTTTTGGGAAAAATGTATTAATAATAGATGGTGGACCATCAAAATATGGCCTAGAATCAACTGTCATAGATCTAACGAAAAAAAATCCAATAATTGTAAGACCAGGTGCGATTGAAAGTGAAAGAATAAAAAAGATATTACCAAATCTCAAAACAATGAAATTAAATAATAAAAAAATAATATCGCCAGGACAATTAAATAAACATTATTCTCCAAATATACCTTTAAGAATTAATGTCAAAAGAATCAAAATTGGTGAAGTTCTATTAAATTTTGGAAAAAATAATTTAAAATCAAAAATAAAACAATTAAATTTAAGTTATAGTGCTGACTTAAATGAAGCAGCTAATAATTTATTTACATATCTTCATATTCTAGATAACAAGCGATTTAAAGGAATAGCTGTTGCGCCCATAACCAATAAAGGCATTGGTAAGGCTATTAATGATAGATTGAAAAGAGCATCATTTAATGAATAGAGTCTAAAAATTTATAATACGCAACTCCTAATGAATAAGCTGGTCTTCTAAGTAAATCGCCACCAGGTATTGTAATATGAGGAATTGAAGCAAAAAAATTAAATCTATCAGAATTACCTGAGATTTTTTCAGCAATTAATTTGCCTGCTAATGTTGTGAGTCCAACACCGTGTCCAGAGTAACCATGTGCATAAATTATTTTATCTTTTTCAATTGTTCCAAAAGTAGGAAGACGATTAACTGTTATAGCCAATGTACCACCCCAACAAAAATCAATTTTGTAATCCTTTAATTCAGGGAAAACTTTATACATTCTTTCTGTAACGTGACTAATTGGATATTTTAAAAATTTTGCAGTATAGGTTTCCCCTCCTCCAAATATCATTCTCCAATCTTTAGATAACCTATAATAATCAATTATAAATCTAGTATCACAAACTGCGTAATTATTTTTAATTAACTGTGTAGCCAAATCACGTCCTAAAGGTTCAGTGGCAAGAACATAATTATTAATAGGCATAAACTTATTTCTTAAATTTCCAAGAAGATTATCTAAATATCCATTACATCCAACAACGGCATAATCAGCTTTAATAATATTATTATTTTTAGTTATAATCTTAACCCCATTTGTTGAATCAACAATTTTATTAACAGGGGTATTTTCATATATTTCAACATTTAATTTAATTAATTCTTTAACCAATCCATACAAATATTTTAGAGGATGGATATGATAGCTACCTTTATTTAATAAACCTGAGAAATATTTTTTTGTTTTTATTTCTTCCTTAATTTCAGAGTCTGATAGATATAAATATTTGTCATATTCATATCTTTTCAACATATATTCAATTTCATCTAAAAAAAAATTCTTATCATCTTTATAATAACCTGCTGTTAAAACTCCATTTTGAATATCACAATCAATATTGTATATTTTGATATTTTTTTTAACCTCTTCTACTGCTTCAATTCCTAATTTCCAAAGCTCAAGAGCATGATCAAATCCAAGTTTTTTTTCTATAATTTTTTGTTCTTTTCTTAACCCACCGCCAAGTTGACCTCCATTTCTTCCTGATGCCCCCCAACCTACTTTTCGAGCCTCAAGTAATGTTACTTTAAAACCTTTTTTAGACAAATATAAAGCACTACATATTCCTGTAAATCCCCCTCCAATGATACATATGTCAGTTTTAAGATCTTCTGATAATTTTCTTTTTACATCAGGTTTGCTTGAAGAAAAGGAGTAATAATTGATATTTTCATTATCATGTTGTTCGTATCTAGGATTTTTGTTAAAAGAAAAAAATTTCATATTTTTTAAATAGATATTATTTATTTTATGAATAATACTATCTATTATTAAATCAAACAATGTAATTTATGAATAGTAATTTTGAAAAATGGTTAAATGACAATGTTATAACAGAGGTTGAATGCCTTGTTCCAGATCTAGGAGGAACAGCAAGAGGTAAAATTTTACCTACCAAAAAATTTATTGACGGAATCAGGGACAACAATCATAGAATGCCTCAATCAATTTTTATTCAAACTATTTCAGGTCAATATGCAAGCGATGTTGAAGGAGGTTTGCCTCAAGATATTTATAATCCAACAGATATAGATGTTAATATAAAACCTGACTTCAAAAGTATTCGTGTCGTACCCTGGTATGATGATCCTACTGCTCAAGTTATTTGTGATGCATATGAAATGGATGATTCTCCGGTAGAAAATTCTCCAAGGCATATATTAAAAAAAATTGTTAAATTATATGAAGATAAAGGTCTTAAACCAGTAGTATCCCCAGAAGTTGAATTTTATTTAGTTAAACAAAGTTCAGATCCAGATTATCCATTAGAAGTTCCAGTGGGACAATCGGGAAGACAAGAAACTGGCAAACAATCTTATGGGATAGATGCTGTTAATGAATTCGATCCATTATTTGAAGATGTATATAATTTTTGTGAGAAACAAAATATTGAAATTGATACAATGAATCACGAATCAGGTTCCGCACAAATGGAAATTAATTTTCAACATGGAGAGCCATTAGAATTAGCTGATCAAGTATTTTTATTTAAAAGAACATTGAGACAAACTGCAGTTAGACATAAATTATATGCTACTTTTATGGCAAAACCAATGAAAGATCAACCTGGTAGCGCACTTCATCTTCATCAATCACTGATCAATATAAAAAATGGTGAAAATATTTTTTCTGAAAGTAAAAAAGATTTTTCAGAAGCATTTATGAACTACATTGGAGGATTACAAACATATACGCCTTTATTAATGCCTATTTATGCTCCACATGTTAATTCTTATAAAAGATTATTTGCAACATATGGTTCTCCAAAAAATATAAATTGGGGAATTGCTAATAGGTCTTGTGGATTTAGAGTACCAGTTTCTGATAAAAAAAATATTAGAGTTGAGAGTAGATTAGCAGGTTCTGATACAAATCCTTACCTTGTTTTTGCGGCAAATTTAGCCTCTGGATATTTAGGAATTGATAAAAAAATTAAACCAACTTCTGACACAAAGGAGAGTTTATTTAATCAAGAATCAACAACTCTACCTTCAAATGTTAACGAAGCAATTCAACTCCTTGAAGAAAATAAAGATTTAAATAATATCTTGGGTGAAAAATTTGTAAAAACTCTTGTGGCAATGAGAAAAGTAGAATATCTCGCATATATGGAAGTTGTAAGTCCATGGGAAAGAGAGTACTTGCTTCTAAATGTATAGGAATAGATAATGCATATTTCAAATAGAACGACAGAACAGTGGCAAAAGATCGATTCTGATCATCACCTTCATCCATTTACTGATTACAAAGAATTAATTTCTACAGGCAGTAAAATTATTACATCAGCTAAAAAAAATTATATTTTTGATAGTGATGGGAATGAAATACTTGATATGATGGCGGGTTTATGGTGTGTCAATATTGGTTATGGAAGAAAAGAACTTGCTGATGCGGCTTATGAACAAATGCAACTTTTACCTTACTACAATACTTTTTTTAAAACAGCTACAACTCCTTCTATTGAATTATCAAGAGTATTAGCTGAAATTACTCCCAATGATATTGAACATTTTTTTTATGGATCAAGTGGATCTGAATCAAACGATACATTAGTTAGATTGGTACGAAGATATTGGGATGTTTTAGGAAAAAAAAGTAAAAAAACCTTTATCAGCAGAACCTTTGCTTATCATGGTAGTACAATGGCAGCTGCGAGTTTAGGAGGCATGCAAGCTATGCACGGTCAAGGTGATCTTCCTTTACCAGGATTTGTACATGTTATGCCTCCATATCAATATAAATTTGGTAAAAACATGTCAGAAGAAGAATTTTGTAAATTTTCTGTTAAAGCAATAGAAAATAAAATTGAAGAAATAGGTCCAGAAAATATTGCAGCATTCATTGGAGAGCCAATTCAGGGAGCTGGTGGAGTTATAGTTCCACCTCAAAATTATTGGAATTCAGTTCAAGATCTGTGTAAAAAATATGATATTTTATTGTGCGTTGATGAAGTAATTTGTGGATTTGGTAGAACAGGAGAGTGGTTTGGATCACAACATTATAAAATAAAACCAGATATTATTACTTTTGCGAAAGGAATTACTTCAGGGTACCTCCCTTTATCTGGAATCGGTATTAATAAAAAAATTTCAGATGTTATAATAAATCAAGGTGGTGAATTTTATCATGGATATACATACTCAGGGCATCCAGTAGCCTGTGCAGTAGCTATTGAAAATATTAGAATTATTAAAGAAGAGGGTATGATCGAAAATGTAAAAAATAATATTGCTCCATATCTTCAAAAAAGAATGCGCGAATTTGAGAATCACCCACTTGTAGGAGAAGTCAGAGGGCAAGGCTTATTGGCTGGAGTTGAACTAGTAAAAAATAAAGAAAAAAAAGAATTATTTGATCCACCTGGACAAGTAGGGGGTATTTGCAGAGATTACTGTATAAAAAATAATTTAATTATGAGAGCTGTAAGAGATGGAATGATGTGCTCTCCTCCACTTTCAATAACTATAGAAGATATTGACAAATGTATAGACCGTCTCAAAATTTCATTAGATGAAACTTTAAAAGATGTTAAAAAATTATAGATTTAGCTAGATAGATTGTAATAACCTTTTTAAATACCAGTTTTTAAAACTTTCTAAAGCTTTTTCCATTTCTGATAATGGGCCAGGTTCATAGTTTTTTGATAACACACCCTTTTGATTATTTTCAATAATTTCTTTATCTGCAATTGTTGTTTTGTCCCACATCCAAGTCATATTTTTTAAATTATAATCCTTACCTTCCTCGGCATCTTTATGAACTAACCACATTAATTCAACGTCAGTATGAACTGGTCCTTTAGGGATAAAGGTAAAAGTTGTAGCAAAGTCATTGCACATTAGTAAACTATTAAATGGTGATGGACCAACCGAGGTATAACCACCATCTCTCTCAATAAATTTACCCATTATTGGAGCCGCAGGTTTTCCATCTTTTGTCTCTGATAATTTTCCTTTACTCAGAGGCGTTCTTTCTGCACTTCGAGAAAATTGAGAAAATTTTTTTTCATAATATATTCCTGTCAAATGTCCTAATTTTTTTGTATTTTTATTCCATTCTTTTAATCTTTTATTAAATTCAATCGATTTAACTTTTGACGATTGACTACCTCCACCAAAGGATAATATGTATTCAGCATCATGAACTGTGCAGTATTCAGGGTGAGCTGGTTGACAATGATAACATTCGTGAAAATTATCTAAAGTTAATTTCCAATTTCCATAGGTTGGATAAATTTCTCTATGAGCTATTTTAGCATTATTTAAATCATGTAATTCAATAAATGGTTTTGTAGGTTTAATAAATTCTTCAAAATCATCTGGTTCTTTTGCAAAATTTATAAAAATTAATCCTTCAAAAACTTTGATATTACATTTTTTTAAACCCCAATTTTTTTTATTAAATTCTTCAGGCATCAATCTAGCTGAACTAATTGAACCATCAATATTATAACTCCAAGCATGATATGGGCAAACCAATATTTTTTTATTTCCACTTTTTTCTAGACAAACTCTAGATCCCCTATGTCTGCATACATTGTGATGAGCATAGGTTATATTATTTTTTCCTTTTATAATTATTACAGACTCATTTCCTATTTCAAAAAGAAAATAGTCTCCTACATTAGGTATTCGAGACTCATGACCAACAAACACCCAATGATTAAAGAAAAATGTATCAAGATCTAATTGAAAAATATCAGGATCTGTATAAAAACATTGATCTAAGGTATATCCGGGCCTTTGCGATTTAATTAAATCTTTTAGATTTTGTGATGATAATATAGCCATGCTATATATTATATACTATTAATTGAATGGGCGTTCAATGAAATTTAATTAAACAAATAATTAATTATGAAACCAAATAAATTTAATTTTAATGTTCCAGGAAGATTTGAAGAGCATTTTTGTACATTTGTAACTTGGCCATGCAAGGGAGATAAAGAAATTGATCTATTTAGAAAGGAAATAGCATCTGTTATTAAAGTTATTTCAAAATATGAGAAAACTATTATTATAGTTGATCCAGAAGATATTAATAATGCAAAAGAACTATGTTCTAATTTTACGGATATGTGGGCTATTCCAACTGATATGTCATGGATAAGAGATAACGGTCCGATATTTATAAGAAATAATAGTAACGAAATTGCGGCTGTCCATTTTAGATTTAATGGGTATGGAAATAAATTTACTCCTTATGAAAAGATAAAAAAAGTTCCTCAAATTATTGCTAAAAAACTAAATATTAAATGTTTTTCATCAAATCTCATTGTTGAAGGTGGGGGTGTGAGTTTTGATGGAGAAGGAACATTAATTACAACTGAGCAAATGCTGATGAATGTAAATAGAAATTCTAGCTTTACTCGCAAACAAATAGAAAAGGAATTGCATAACACGCTTGGCATAGAAAAAGTTATTTGGTTAAAAAAAGGTTTGGTCGAAGACAAAGACACTGATGGACATGTAGATTGTGTAGTAGAATATATTTCACCTGGTAAAATTATTGCTCAAACTGTTCATGAAAAAAATAATCCTAATTATGAATTGCTACAAGAAAATTTAAGAATTTTAAATAATGCAATTGATGCTAAAGGAAGAAAATTAGAAATAATTGAAATGCCTTATTTACCTTATTTCCCTAAATTATATAAAGGCAATTCTTATGTTTCTCCTTACACTAATTATTATATTATAAACAATGCTGTCTTAGTGCCTGAAGTTGATCCTAAATTAGACCATTTGGGTTATAAAATTATAGAAAATGTATTTCCAGAACGTGAAATAATTCCTATTCCAGCTTTTTATCAAGCAATAGGCGGCGGCGGACCAGGTTGTATTACACAACAGCTTCCTATAGGTAATAATATCTCTATATAAATGAATACTTTTAAACCTCTTCTTAATCTATTGCCATACCTATGGCCAAAAGGAAATAATAATTTTAAAATCAGATTTGTTCTAGCTATTTGTTTTTTGGTTTTGGCAAAAATAGCAAATGTTTCTGTCCCTATTTTTTTAGGCAGAACAGTTGATGCATTAGATAATCTGAGCACCAATGCTTTAATACTAATGGTTCCTATTAGCTTAATTATAGCTTATGGCATTGCTCGTTTTTTACATGTTGGATTTGGTGAAGTTCGTGATGCACTATTTGTAAAGATTGGGCAAAATGCAATTAGAAAAGCTGCATTAAAAGTATTTAATCATCTTCATAATTTATCTTTAAAGTTTCATCTTAATCGACAAACTGGTGCTTTAAGCAGAATCATAGACCGTGGCATTGGAGGTATAGAGTTTATCCTTAGGTTTGTAACTTTTAATGTGTTTCCTACTATATTAGAAATTATTTTAGTATGTATCATATTAATTAATCTTTTTAGTTGGTACTACTCATTCATTACTTTTTTTATTATTTTTTTTTATATAATTTTTACGTTTACTGTAACTGAATGGAGAGTAAAAATTAGAAAAAAAATGAATGAGGCAGATAATATAAGAGGTCAAAAGTCGATTGATAGTCTGCTTAATTTTGAAACTGTAAAATATTTTAATAACGAAGAATATGAATCACAAAGATATGATCAAGCATTAGAAGTCTATGAAAAATTTTCAGTGAAAAGCGCTTTAAGTTTAACCTTACTTAATGCGGGTCAAGCTATAATTATCTCTATTGGAATAATTGGTATGATGATATTAGCTGCCTATCAAATCCAAGGCGGCACAATGAGTATTGGAGACTTTATCATTGTAAACACTTATTTAATTCAATTAGCAATACCTCTAAATTTTATTGGATTTGTTTATTGGCAAATAAAGCAATCTCTTGTTGATATGGAAAATATGTTTACTTTATTAAGTGAAAAAACTGAGGTTAAAGATGAAACTAACGCAAAAGATTTAAAGATTTTTAATGCGTCTATCAGTTTTCAAAATGTATCATTTAACTATGATCTAAGAAGAAAAATTATAAAAAATATATCTTTTGAAATTTTACCAAATCAAACGGTGGCAATTGTTGGTCCTACAGGAGGTGGCAAATCTACTATAAGTAAAATTTTTTTTAGATTCTATGATCCAGATTCTGGAAAAATATTTATAGATGAGCAAGATATTAGCAAAGTAACTCAATATTCACTTCGTCAACAAATTGCGGTAGTCCCTCAAGATACAGTTTTATTTAATGATACACTTTATTACAATATTGCATACGGAAATCCAAATGCAACAGATCAGGAAATTTTTAAAGTTTCAAAAATGGCAAAACTACACAACTTTATTGAAACACTTCCAGATGGTTATCAAACAATAGTTGGAGAAAGAGGTTTAAAACTTTCAGGTGGAGAGAAACAACGTGTGGCAATTGCTCGAGCATTACTTAAAAAACCAAAAATTTTCTTTTTTGATGAAGCTACCTCATCATTAGATACAAAAACGGAAAAGGAAATACAAAATAATCTAGAAGAATTGTCAAAAAATATTACAACAATTGTTATTGCACACAGGCTTTCGACAGTTGTTAATTCAAATATGATTCTCGTACTTGATAAAGGAGAAATAGTTGAAAGAGGAAATCATATTCAATTATTAAAACTTGATGGTCTATATGCAAGTATGTGGAGACAACAAGAAAAGAATTTAGCTTTCAGAAAATGAAAAAAATTATTATTATTATTTTAATATTTTTAACAACTACCTCTTGTGAAAAATTATATGATAAGGGAAAAAAGGGTGATTTTTTGTTTAGAAAATGTGCTGAATGTGGTTCAGATGAAAATTGAAGTTTAAAAATTACTAACACTCTGTAAAAAAAATAAAAAAATTATTTATTAGAAATTAATTAGAGCATCTTTTTCTCTTCTAGTACTTTTCTTGCCACACGAAAACATTCAAGAGCTTGTGGAACACCGCAATAGATTCCTATTACATGAATAATAGCCCTTATTTCATCCTTATTTACTCCATTTGAAATCGCTCCTCTGCAATGAATTTCCCATTCTGTCATTTTTCCTAAAGCGCCTATCATTGATAAATTCATCATTGATCTTGTTTTGACATCAATTGTTTCATCGCCCCAACCAAATCCCCAGCACCATTCAGTCATAGCTTTTTGGAAAGGTAAGGTGAAATCATCTGCATTATCTAGATTATTTTGAACATATTCTGCTCCAAGCGTTTCTTTTCTTTTTTCTAGACCTTTTTTAAATAATTCCTCGTCCATAAAACCTCTGCTATATTTAGTAAGACTATAATCTTAAAAGTGATAAAGATAAATAGTTTTGAATTAAAAATGTGCAGTCCGTACAATTTAGATAATTTGGATAACTTCTTTAGCAGCTCTTAAACCCGACCTTGTTGCTCCAGCTACAGTTGCCCATTCTTCTGCTGTAGCTTCACCAGCAATAAAAATTCTATCGCCAACAGATTGTTTTAAAACTTCACGTAAATGAAAAGATCCAGGTTCTGCAGAAGCATAAGAGCCTAATGTAAAAGGATTTGTAGCCCAACTGGTGGCATGACTTTTTATTAAATGTTTATCTACCTTTGATCCAAATATTGATTTAAGCTCACTAAGAACAAAATCTATTGATGATTCTTTTCCTGCATTTTCTAACTCACGAGCAAATTCCCCTGCTGCATCAAAATAAGATAAATTGCTACCACTTAAATTAGTAAGGCCGGCAACTCCTCTCGGAAAAGTTTTGTTTTTATTATTTAATTTATAATATATGTAACCATCTTTGTTGTACGGAAAAAAATTTTTATCAAATTGAAGCGCTATATGATTGTATACACCCATACTAATACCAGCGAATGATTCATATTTTTCTTTTGGTAACATAGGTACAAATTGAATTTTTTCAGATAGCAAGACACCTGTAGATACGGTAAGAATGCAAGTTTTAGAAGAAATGGTTCCTTTATTTGTCTCAACTTGCACCCCCTTACCACTCCAAGTAATTTTATGAACATTAGTATTTAACTGTACTGGAACTTTATTCCATCTATGCTTAACAAGAGTTCCATACCCCTCAGTACAAAACCAATTTTTAGTTTCAGGCTCAAAATAATTCCACCAATCCATACATGAAAAGTGGTTGAAATCCTTTGCCATGTCATAAGGGCCTATAATTAAATGAGCAGTATTATACCATTCAGAAGATTTGTTTGAGATAACTTCAGAAGGAGAAATATCTTTATTTCTTGCATTGCTAATATCATTGAGAATATTATCATGTTGATCCCATAAAGGTTGGTCCTCTGGTGATATCAATTCTTTTTTTCCGTCATAAACTGTATAATGATCTTTCTCTTCATACAGATTTAAACCTTTAATATTGTTTTCTTTCCAATAATGAACATATGGATTGGTTTTATTATTCGTAATCCAATGTGCGCCCAAATCATAAGGTACTCCAAAAAAACTATTATCAGTATAACATCGACCGCCAATACGGTTGTTTGCCTCTATACAGACAACAGATTTACCTTTTTGCAAAAGATATTCAGTAGCTGCTAATCCTGATACTCCAGCTCCTATAACAATAACATCTGGATCTGAAGCTAAAGAAATTTTTGGTATATTTGCTAGAGCGGAAACGGATAAAATGTATGAGATAAATTTTCTTCGATTAATTAAATTAGATTTTTTATATTTATTCATTACATTCTATTATAAAACTTAAATAATTACTTCTTACTAAAAAATGTTCTCTTAATTAATTTTTTTTTATTAATATTAAACTATCACTATTAAATGAAATCCAAACCTTTTTCTTTTCATTAATCAACTGATTTATCTGCGCTCTATTAACATTTTGAGATGAGACCGATATCGATTTTACAAATCCATCAGTTTTAATATAATAATGGCTTCTTTCCCCCAAATATGAGATGTTTTCTACAATGCCTTCAATTAATCCAAAATCTTTTTCAGGTTTGACAATATGTAGTTTCAATTTTTCTGGCCTTATTCCAACAAGGACATTTTCTCCAATAGAATATATATCATATTTATGTTTAGCTTTTATATCACCAAGATATTTAGACTCAAGTGTGCAAATTCCATTGTTAATAGAAATAATCTTTGCATCAAAAGAATTTATTGTTCCTATAAAATTGGCAACTTCTTCGTTCTCAGGTTGTTCATAAAGTTCATCTGGAGTAGAAACTTGAAGTATTTTACCTTGGGACATAACAGCTACTCTATCAGACATACTAAGTGATTCTTCCTGATCATGTGTTACAAATACAAATGTTATACCAACATCTTTTTGCAAAGAACGGAGTTCTATTTGCATATTAGCTCTCAATTGTTTGTCTAAAGCGCCAAGAGGCTCATCTAATAATAAAACTTTTGGTTGCATAATTAATGCTCTAGCTAATGCTACGCGCTGTCTTTGTCCTCCAGATAGTTGATCAGCCTTTCTATTTCCGTAACCTGACAATTTTATTAACTCTAAATAACGATCAACTCTCTTATTTAACTCTTTTTTTGATAAATTTTCTTTTCTTAATCCGTACGCAATATTATTTGCTACATCCATATGAGGAAAGATTGCATAATTTTGAAAAACCATATTTGTAGGTCTTTTATTTGGTATTAAATAGGTAATATCTTCTTTTTCTATAAATATTTTACCCTTATCAGGCTTTTCAAAACCAGCTAGTAATCTTAATAAAGTTGTTTTGCCACAACCTGATGCTCCTAATAAAGAAAAAAATTCACCCTTATTTATATCTAAATCAATATTATTAACTGCTATAACTGATCCAAAAGTTTTTGTGATTCCCTTTATGTTTATAAAATTTATAGAACTCATTCAAATATTCCTGTAAATTTTTTATTCTTCATACCTTTTCTTCTTATCCATTCAGCAAAACTAATAGTAGCGAATGAAACTAAAAGAATTATTGATCCAAGGGCTAGCATATATGGAATATTTTTTACATGACGCAGTTGCCCATAAATATAAATTGGAAGAGTGGGATCTTCTCCAGATAGAAAAAAAGCAATCAAAAATTCATCAAATGAGATGGTAAAAGTAAGTAATATACTTGCTAAGATTCCAGATCCTACTATAGGGAAAGTAATTCTTATAAATGTTTGCCAAGCATTTTCACCCAAATCTAATGAAGCTTCTTCGAGATTTTTATCAAAACCCTCGAATCTAGAAATTAATATAAGAACTGAAAAAGGTAAACAAATTAAAATATGCCCCGCAGTAACTGTAATTAAGCTTAATTCTAAACCAACAAATATAGTAAAGATTAGCAAACCTACTCCCATGATTATCTCAGGAAAAGCTAATGGTAACATTATGAAACCTAATAAGGACTGTTTTAGTGGAAAGAAGTATCTAGTCATAGCTCTTGCTACCAAAATGCCTAATATTGTGCTTATTATGGATGCAAATACCCCTACTTTAAGACTGGCATATAGAGCCTCACGAAGTTTGGTTTTATACCACATTGTAACATATCGCTCTAAAGTCCAATCACTAATTGGAAACATCATATATTGTGATTTACTAAAAGAAAAAAGAGGGAGAAATAATACTGGAGTATAAAGAAATAGCAAAAAAATTGCAGCATAAATAATTAATGTACGATCACCTAATGAATATTGAAAAAAATTTTTCATTTAATCCTGGATATTAGATATCTGGAAATGATTACAAATAATATTACAGATATAGTTACAATAATCATAGTAATAACAGCTATTGATGATCCAAGTGGCCAATTATTTGCTTTTCCAAACATTATTTGAATAAGATTTGCTACCATTATTCCTTCTGACCCTCCTACTAACTTAGGAGTTATATAATCTCCTGTAGTGGGGATAAAAATTATCAGAGTAGCTGCCAAAACACCTGGAAAAGAAAGAGGAAATGTAATTCTCCAAAACCTTTTAAAGGCACTATCTCCTAAATCTGCAGCTGCCTCAAGTAAAGATCTGTCTATTTTTTCCAATGATACATATATTGGTAATATTGCAAACGCTGCCCATGCATGTGCTAAAGTGACAAATACTGCAAATGGATTATAAAGTAAAAATGATAACGGGTTTTCAATAATACCTAAATTAGATAAACTTCCATTTATAACACCATTGTAACCAAGAATAAGTTTCCAAGCAAAAACACGAAGTAAATAGCTAGTCCAAAAAGGGATAGTTAAAATTATTAACCACAATAATTTACGTTCTTTTACTACAAATGCAACAAAGTAAGCCATGGGATATGCTAATAGAACCGTTACAATTGTGGTTAATGACGAAATAGTCAGAGAACGTTTAATGAGTACATGGTAAGAGGATTTATTTATAACTGTTTTATAATTTTCAAGAGTAAGAGTTTTGTCAATAGTTACATAATCCTGCGTCCAGAAACTATAGGTAATTAAAAAAATTATAGGAAAGGCAAAAACAATAATTAATAACAATAAAGATGGAGTAAGTAATCTGTATGCTTTAAAGGTTTCGCTACTTGAAAAAAAATTTAATGTTGTCATAATAAAAAAGAAATACTAACCTCCTTAAAATAAGAAAAGGAGGTTAGAAAATTTGCAAAATTAATTATTCAACTCCAGCTCTAATTAACTCCCATTCCTCTACAATCTTATCTAGATTGGGCATCACTTCTTGAAAAATAGTGTTTGCTAACCAAGCATCAACATCACTAGTATCAACAATAATTAATTCAAGAGCCTCAGCACTTGCAACACCAAAACCATCGGCATTTGCCGGTGCGTAACCCCAATCCTCAATTAAGAATTGAGCTGCTTGTACTGACAAACCGGCATCAATTAAAGCATAAGCTTTTTCGATTGGAGCATCTTTTCCTGCAGTAGAACTAAGTGCAAAACCACATACCCAAGAGAATATTTTTTGATCTTTAGGTTGCATATATTCAACTGGATCAGTAAATTCTTCATCCCAAATCAAATTATTATAACTATCATTCCAAGCTTCAATAGCCACAACTTCTCCTTGTGCCATAGCACTTTCTAATTCACCAGTAACATTTGTAATAAGCCTAGTTTGGGCAACAAGTTCTCTTAATTTAACTTTAACCTTTTCCCACTCATCATCACTCATATTATATGCATTCACACCTATATGTGCTGCGACTAAAGGTATAGTATCAACTGCCCCAGCTAATATTCCAACTCTTCCTTTATATTTTGGGTCCCATAGAATATCCCAGCTATTTTTGTCACCTGCATATTCTGGAGCTAGTTTAGTATTAACTATTACTGAAGTATTTCCAAAAAGATGAGGAATAAACCACACCTGACCTTTGTCATCATAAACACCAGGCATATTTCTTAGCGAAGCAGGTATTTTTTCCCAATGTTCAATTTTACTTACATCTATAGGTTGAATTAATCCAGCATCCCTCCAACGAGGAATTTCATAAGAACAAGGTCCATAAACATCAGCGGAATAGCCTGCTCTTAATTTTGCAAAAGCTTCATCTTCATCTTCGAAAACTGACGTTTTCGGTTCAGCTCCATACTTGTCTATATAATATTGTATGAAAGGAACATCATCTTGATCAACCCATGTATATAAATGAGCCTCTTCCGCAGTAACCGAAAAACTGCTCAAAAAAAAGATTGATATAAGAATATTTCGAAAAAATTTCATTTTTTCCTCCGTTATTTTTAAAGGTATACTAAACCTATAAGAAAGAATAAAAAAGTAATTAATAATAAATAATAAAAAAGTTTGTTAAAAAATGAATAATATTATTGAAAATTGATTAAGGATGACACCTAAAAAGAAAAATTATCATATGCCTGCAGAATGGGAGCTTCATGAATGTTGTTGGATGCAATGGCCTTATGAAAATCAAAATCGTGACGGATATCGAGCAATTCCCTCTTGGTCTCATTTTGACTTTGAAAAAGGGAGATTAGCATGGGCTAATGTTGCTAAATCTATTGCAAAATTTGAAAAAGTTAAAATGATGGTTCATCCAAATAATACAATAAATGCAAAAAGCTTACTGGATTCTAATGTAGAAATCATAGAAGTAAAACTTGATGATTGCTGGGCAAGAGATAGTGGTGCAATATTTTTATTAAATGATGAAAATAAACTTGGTGGAATTGATTGGGAATTTAATGGATGGGGAAAATTTTCACCATATGATTCAGACAACAAAATTGCAAAATTTATGATTAATAATACTTCAGCTACATATTTTAAAAACAATATGATTCTTGAAGGAGGTTCTATACATGTTGATGGAGAAGGCACTTTATTAACTACTGAACAATGCCTTCTAAATAAAAATAGAAATCCTAACTTATCAAAAAATGAAATAGAAAATAATTTAAAAGAATATTTTGGCGTAAATAAAATCATTTGGCTTAAATACGGAACGGATGAAGGTACAGATGGACACGTAGATAATATTGCATGTTTTGTTAAACCAGGAACTGTGATGGCATTAAGTTGCCTAGATAAAAGTGATTCATTTTATGAAAAAATAAATGAAAATTTAGAAGTATTAAAAACATCTACTGATAGTAGGGGCAGAAGATTAGAGGTAGTAGAATTAGAAATGTCTTATAAAAGATTTATACCTAATGATGACGAACCTAGTTCATATATTAATTTTTATATAGCTAATAATGGTATAGTAATGCCAAGTTTTATGGATGAAAAAGCAGATTATAATGCAAAAACAATTATACAATCAGTCTTTCCTAATAGAAAAATAATTGATATTAATGGAATAGATATATTAATGGGAGGAGGGAACGTTCACTGTATTACGCAGCAACAACCTCAAAGTAAGAAATTATGAATGTAATAAGTAAATCGAAAAAACAAATAGACGGTATTATAAATAAATCAAAAGAACACTATAAAGGTTCTAATGAGACATATTTTGAGCATATGAAAGTTGCTTTAAAAATTTCTTTTGAATTATTTTTTGCTTCTTTTATGGCCTGTATTCACGCGATTGTACCTGCAGTTTTCCAAAAAGGAGCAAGTAGTAAAATTATAAAACTTTATGAATATTTACAATCAAAAAAAAGGGTTAATAAATGAAAGTGAAATTAGCTGCAACACAAATGAAATGCAGTTGGGAAATAGAAAAAAATATTTCTAAGGCTAAAAAATTAATTAATGAAGCTGCGAAAGAAGGTTCAAATATTATTCTTATTCAAGAATTATTTCAAACACCATATTTTGGAATCGAATATGATGAAAAAATTTTTAGCCTTGCTAAACCTTTTAAAAATAATCCTGTAATTAATGAAATGGCAGATTTAGCTAAACAACTTAATGTTGTTTTACCAATAAGTTATTTCGAAGTCGAAAATAATGCATATTATAATGCAATTGCCATAATTGATGCAGATGGAAAAATTCTTGGTAATTATAGAAAATCTCACATCCCTGATGGACCTGGTTACTTAGAAAAATATTATTTTAATCCTGGAGATACAGGATTTAAAGTTTGGGATACTAAATTTTGCAAGATAGGTGTTGGTATTTGTTGGGATCAATGGTTCCCAGAAGCAGCAAGAATTATGGCATTAAAGGGTGCAGAAATACTTTTGTATCCTACTGCTATTGGTGACGAACCAAAGAGCAAATATGATAGCTCTGGTGCATGGCAAAGAGTTATGCAAGGACATGCAGCTGCTAACCTTGTCCCAGTTGTAGCTTCTAACAGAGTAGGAACTGAAACAGTTCAGGGTCAATCTAATGGATTTTATGGTAGTTCGTTCATATGTGATAGAACTGGATCAAAGCTTGTAGAAGCAAGTCGTGATAAAGAAGAAATAATAACTGCAGAGATTGATGTAGAAGAAAATCACTTATTCAGAAGAAATTGGGGAATTTTTAGAGATAGAAGAGTTGATCTATATAAAGAATTGCTCACACTCGATGGCAGTATTAAAGATTAAGATACCACTTGTATTCAACATCAGATATTTCTTGATTCACAGTATCAAGTTCCTTACTTTTTAAATCAATATAAAGATCGATATATTCTTTAGAAAAATATTTAGGCAATGTTTTTGAATTATTTAATAATTCAAGTGCGTAATCTAAATTTTTTGGCATTTTTGCATCTGGGCTATCACAAGCATTATCTGTTCTTGGTTTATCTGACAATAATTTGTTCGTTATGCCATGATGAATACCTGAAAGTATTGATGATAAAACTAAATATGGGTTTGCTTCAGCCCCAGAAACCCGGTGCTCTATTCTAGTACTCTTTTTATCTCCAGTTGGTATTCTTAATGCAACTGATCTATTATTTGGTCCCCACGTGTTATTAACAGGAACAAATTGATTAGGCAAATATCTTCTATATGCATTTAGATTAGGTGCAAAGATAGCAAATGAATCATACATAGTTTCCTGTAGTCCTCCAATAGAATGGTGTAATATTTTTGAGTCATTAGAAAAAACATTATTTCCCTTTTCGTCAAATAAACTAATATGTACATGCATTCCACTCCCTGAATGATCCAGGAAAGGTTTTGATAAAAAACTTGCCTCATATCCATGAAGCTCAGCAGTTTCTTTTATTAGTCTTCGTAAAAAAGCTGAATCATCAGCAGCTTTTAATGGATCATCAGTATGTTTAAGGTTAATTTCATACTGACCAGGTGCAAATTCTGATGAAGCGGTAGTCGCTGGTATATTTTGTTTTTTACAAAACTCATTAACATCTTCTAAAAAATCATAATAGTCATCAAGCTCTTTCATTCCATAAACTTGTGTTCCTTCACTTCTTCTTTTTGATTTGGGTGAAGTTGCTACTTTAGGTCTTTCATAAATAGACCTTCTTTTATCGAATAAATAAAATTCAAGCTCAAAAGCTATCTTTGGAAATAAATTAATTTCTTGAAATATTTCTGTTACTTTAGCCAAAATATTTCTTGGATCTACTAATGAACTATATCTATGATCATCTTGAATGCTAATTAAAACCTGGGCTAAAGGATCTTTATGCCATGGTAAAGGTTTTATAGTATCAGCAATAGGGTAATATGTTGCATCCGGATCACCGTCTGAAAATCCTCTTCCTTTTACATCTGGGCAATATCCTGATGCATCAAGTAAAAAAGTAGAATAACAAAATTGAATTCCTTGAGAAAAAAGTTTTTCTGCATCCTGTATAGGTATTCTTTTTCCTCTAAACAAACCTGATAAGTCACATATAATTGCATCCAGATATTTGGTATCTGGATACTCTTTTAAATAATCATCTAATTCATTCTTATTTGCTAATTTGATATTTTTAAAAATTGTTTTTGACATTTTATCTCTGATCAAAACAATAAATAATTACAATATAAGTGTCTATTTAAATAATTTAAAAATATAATATATTTAATATTTAAAAGAAACTGTGTCTTTCCTTTGTAACGCAATGTATCCCTCCTCCACCTTCAAGCAAGAGACGTCCATCTAAAGTGATAATTTCTCTCTTTGGAAAGTGTTCACTAATTATTGATATTGCTCTCTCATCGTTTTGATCTCCAAAAATTGGGACTAGAACTATATTATTTCCAACATGCCAATCGAGATAACCACAACAATTTCCTATAGCTCCTTGGCCTGTGCCTAATCTCGCTCTCCCTTTTTCTTTAATAATTTCGACAGTTCCTGTTTGAGTTGTCGAAAATATATTTGCTGCTGGCACGGGAACAGGAATTAAATTTAGTGATTTCCCAGAAGCTGTCTTTGCTTCACGAAGCTCATTTAAAGTTGGTTTTAATAATCTTCTAAAAAGGGGATCTTGTTCATTCTCAACATCCGGCCATCCATAGAGAACTGTATCTTCATTAACAAAACGACACAGTAAGTCTACATGACAATCTGTTTCTTCACCAAGTTCTTTATCTGAACCATCCATGCCAGAAAGCCAAATAACATTTTTTAATCCCAAATACTTACATAGAATTGCTGTGGCTTCTTTTTCAGTCATATTTGGATTGCGATTAGAATTAAGAATTGAACTTTTTGTTACAAGCAAATCTCCAACTCCATTTACCTCATGTCCTCCTTCTTGAACTAATGGTGGATTAAAAATTGGCAAAGAATATTCTTTTGCAATTGTAGAAGCTACTTTATTATCTTTTACATGATCTAATCTATTTCCCCAGCCATTAAAATTCCAATCAACTACAGCCTCATTTCCATTCTCATCTACAACAAATACCGCCCCAATGTCACAAATCCACATATCTTCAGTAGGGATAATATGAAAAAAAATATTTTTTATTTCACCAAAAAAATATTTTATCTGCTGTTGTATATGTTGTTGGTGCTTTTCATCATAAGCGATAATGTGAATATTTTCATTTTGTAACAATGCCCCTGTCATATCTAACCACAATTTTTCTAACTTAAGCTGGTACCCTGATACAAATTTATTATGAGGCCATGCTAACCATGTTCCTTCATGCGGTTCCCAAATAGCAGGATATCTAAAATTTTCCGGGGTAATGCTATTATTCATTATTTGAACCACACCAACGAACAATTGCTAAAGCTAAAGCCTTAGTTGTATCTATTAATTCTTTTGTTGAAACTAATTCATTTGCCATATGTGCTGTTTTGATTGTAGGACCTAATGAAATAGTCGGTATTTTAGAATAATTAATTAAATGGATACAATCAGTTAATGAACCAAATCCTCGAAATTTAGGTGAGTAACCTATTTCTTTTAATACATCAAAACCTAATTGGGCTATTGGTTCATTTTCACTTACTTCTGCACCATACCACCATTGATCATGAAATTCTAATTTTGGAGGATTCTCTTTCATCCAATCATCAAGTGATATAGCTTTATTTACAGCATCTGTAATTTCTGCAATCACATTTTTTGTAGATGGTATAAACTGACAACCAAATTCAATTTCAACTTTTTCTGGATATGTTACTACCCATTCTCCTCCATTTATAACTGTTGCCATTATTTTATCTGGATCTAAGAATTTATGTTTTTTATCGGATCTTGTTTTCCATTTTTCTGTTAAATCTTCAAAAGCTTGAATAATTTTCATTGCTTTTATTATTGCATTTACAGCTCCTCCTTCTTTCCAGTGTGGTTGAGTTAACTCTGCGTGTCCAGCTCTTCCATAAACTGTAATTTTTCCATAAGCCCCGCCTCTAACAGCTACCAAAACATTCATATCAGTAGGTTCAGGTATAATTGCTGCATCAGCAACATAACCACGCTGACAACATGAAAGCGTGCCCATACATGATGCTTCCTCTTCTGGAACTGTTTGTATAATTACATCACCCGTTAATTTTATTCCTGCTTTTTTTATAAATTTGATAGCCTGAATCATAGCAGCAATGCCACCTTTCATATCATTAGATCCACGTCCATAAATTATATCATCTTGTATTTCTCCACCAAAAGGATCGTGTTTCCAATTTTTTCTTAACCCAGGAGGAACAACATCATAATGTCCGTTAAGTATTAATGATTTACCTTCACCGGTACCCCTTAAGGTACCTGCAAGTACTGGCATATTATTTAAATCTCTATCTTTTTTAACTCCTGAGCCTGGAAAAGTTGGTAATGTGGAGGCATCTACCTCCCAAGTTTCAACTTCAAATCCAATTGGTTTAATAATATTAGCAATATAGTTTTGGAGTTCTTTATAATCTTCTCCCTTTGCTATTTCATCATCTTGTGGTGTGATTGTTTTAAAACTAATCAACTTTTGTAAGCATTGAATTATATCACTTTGGTCTTGATCTATAAGATTTAAAAGATTTTGTTCTTTTTCGCTAACCATGATTAATTATATCATTTTTGTAACATTACTTGATAAAGTAAAGTGTCTACAATAATTATTATCTACCATTTTCTAGTAAATTTAATATATTTTTATTGAAATTTGGCGTTATTTTTGATGAT
>CEUS01149972.1_pt1 | contig 21683 bp, 19 predicted proteins | sample 427031 | NCBI WGS metagenome assembly CEUS01 (sample SAMEA2622837, study PRJEB7988) | marine metagenome | biome: marine biome (ENVO:00000447); feature: marine epipelagic mixed layer (ENVO:xxxxxxxxx); material: "saline water (ENVO:00002010), including plankton (ENVO:xxxxxxxx)" | depth 140 m | reverse complement strand
AAGTTATTTTGATGGAGACTGGCGCAGCCGGGATCGTCCAGACTTCTAGCACCGAGGATAAACTCATGGGGCAAGTTAATGTTGTTGATGCAGATGGCTCAACGCAGACTGTGACAAATGATGCCGATGGCGATACAATCACATTTGTTAATGGATGTTTAGCTGGTGCTTGGGTTGAGATTATATCCAACGGCAATATGTTTTTTGTGCATGGGTTTGGAACCCACGCGACCGATTCCAACAAGCTTACGTTAACCAAGGCAGACTAAGGAAGCCTAATAATAATTACATATAATTATTGTTAACAAAATTAAGCCCTCATGGTAATATTACCATGAGGGCTTTTTTTGTGATTAATCAAAAATACAAATATAAATTAATGAATCAGTTTGGACCAAAAATTGGTTATTTTTCATTAAACAATGAAGAACTTTCTAAACTTGTTAAACTAACTGACAGTGCTATCAGTCAAAAAAGCTTAGAAAAAAAAAGCAATAGATTAGCAGGACAACTTGAAAAAGAAATAACATTGCCCACGCAGCTTCTTGAAGGCGAGCATTTCGGATGCTTGTTCACAGATATTATGAAGGAATATGTAATATTATCTATGGATGAGATCGGAGAACAGGTACCAGATGAAAAAATCACCGCTGTTATGACAGAAGCATGGATTAACTCTCAATATGAAAACGAATATAATCCAGTTCATTATCATCCGGGCTGTACTTTGTCTGCCGTAATCTACCTTAAAGTGCCTAAATTTAACGATAGAGAGATACACAAAAACACAAAAAAAGAAAACATAGATGGCTGTATTTGCTTTATTAATAAAACAGTAGAGCATACAGCGTTGGAACGTTCGACTATAACAGTAATGCCAAAAGAAGGCGACTTGTATATCTGGCCTTCAAAGCTACTGCATTGTGTATATCCTTTTCAGGGCCCGGGCGAAAGAAGGAGTATTGCATTTAACGGATGGTTCTCTTTATGAACAAAGATAAGAAGTTAGACATTGAAATTTATGATAACTTGTTTTCTTACAATTATATGAGTAAGTTGTATGATATGGTGATTAATAGTAATTACCACATTGGGTGGGCCGATACAAAAATCATCGAGAATAGAGATAAGGTGTTTATGTTTTCTTTGTGGGAACTTACAGATTTCATGAAATCTGAGTTTTTATCAAACATTAAAGATGAAAGTTTATTAGAGAGAATTGGCAATCGTCTTCCTTCACGATGTGTGATTAATTGTGGAAATTTTAGTGATACGTATTTGCCTCACACCCACAACAACAAAGAAGTGCTTTTATACTATGTAAACTTAGACTGGAAGTTGGAATGGAATGGTGAGACTGCGTTTTACTCAGATGATTTGAAAGAAATAATTCTAACCAACCCTTATGTTCCGGGTCGAATGGTGTGGTTTGATGGTGAAATTCCACACTCAATTAAGCCACAAACACATTTAGGGCCCAAATTTAGATTTACAATATCTCTTTTCTTTGATACTAACTATATATTTGCCTAAATCTGATCCGCTTTATAAATTAAAATATTTTATGGACCCCCTTTCGCGACTGGTGGGTTTTCTTTTTGCTACTCAACTAATTACTATGATACGAGGAGCATACTATAATGGCTAAGCCTACCCTTACACCTTCTAGTACTTTGAGCAAGGTTATTCTGCCTGTCGGCGGAAACGCCGACAATGTTATCTCTACATTGCCATATGGTATTTATAAAGGCGAATCAACATTTGTTGATGCGGCAAAAGATCAGGTTGCATATGTTTATAAGAAGCTCGGCGGGGATGTGCTTGACATCGAATTGACCGAAGGCAACGTTTATGCTGCGTATGAAGAGGCGGTATTAGAATATTCTTATATTGTTAATATCCATCAGGCTAAAAACTCATTGGGCGACTTGCTTGGTTCGACAACCGCTTCATTTGACGAAGATGGCGAGATTAAAGTAGATGATGGCCTAAAGAATGAAAATGTTGAACTTAAATATCCAAGATTTACTTTTAAATATTCGCAGCGTGCTGCAGATGGCGTTGCAGCAGAGGCAACGTTGGGTGATGCCAATGTTTACTCTGCTTCTTTTGATATTACAAAAAACGTACAAGACTATGATTTGCAAGACATTGTATATTCAGCATCGGTAGATAGTGATAACTCTGCGTTTCCTTATTATAATAAAGTCGGAAAAAATAAAATTACTATTAGGAAGGTCTTTCACAGAACTCCAAGATCAATGTGGAGATTCTTTGCATATTATGGTGGATTAAATGTTCTTGGCAATTTGTCAACTTATGGAATGTATGCCGATGAATCAACTTTTGAAGTTATTCCTACATGGCAAAATAAACTACAGGCTATGCAATATGAAGACAGCATCACAACAAGAACGTCGAATTACAGTTATGAGTTATTTAATAGCAAACTAAGAATATTTCCAACGCCGGTAATTTCAAGCCCTTCAAAGTTTTGGTTTAAATTTACTATTGAAAATGAAAGAGAGCCATGGCAAGAATACATGGCTGATAGAAAAAAAGGAGTGGATGGCGTTAATAATATGAATACGCTGCCCTATGCAAATATTCCATATACGAGTATTAACAGCATTGGCAAGCAGTGGATTAGGAGATTTGCGCTAGCGCTCTCCAAGGAGATGCTGGGGCAGATTAGAGGCAAGTTTGGTGGTTCAATACCGATTCCGGGTGACACTGTTACCCTTAATTCGGGCGATTTGCTGTCGCAGGCAAAAACAGAGCAAGATGCGCTCAGAGAAGAACTGAAAACAGTCCTTGATGAGTTAACATATGCCAAGTTAGCTGAAAGGGATGCTGCAATAATGGACAGCGCTACCAAAACACAACAACATATTCCACTTCCATTTTTTGTGGGGTAACTAGATGGCAGAAAACGAATGGTCACAACCAGACGCTCCACCACCACCTTTGTTCACAGGTGAAAAGGAGAAGGCCCTTGTCAAACAAATTAATGACGAGGTAATCGAGCGCGTTGTCGGACAACAAATTTTATATTATTCAGTTAGTGTAGAACATTCAGAATTTCACGATGTTTATGGCGAAGCAATAAAAAAGACAACATTGCCCCCAGTTAGAGTATACGCTTTGGTCGAATGGGAAGGGTTAACTACAGAAACGGGAAAATTTGGCGTAGATAGGAGTTCATCAATAACTATTCACTTTCATAAGCGTCGATTAACAGAAGACCAAGATATATTTGTTAGAGAGGGAGATTTTGTCTTATATGGCGAAATATTTTATGAAATCGTATCTTTGGATGAGCCAAGTCAACTTTATGGGCAGCCAGATACACGCTATCAAATTGTCGCTAAGTGCGTAAGAGCTAGAGAGGGAAAGTTTAATGCCAAGTAAAACACAAACAACTGGCAAAGTTTTGAATTTAAAGCCTTCAACTTTCGAAACAATTGATAAGGCTGTATTAAAGTGGGTCGATAACATTTTAAACATTCATTCTTCTACAAATGATGGCTGGAGAAAAACTCCGGTTGTGTGGATTACTGCCGAAAGAGCATTTCAAATTAAAAATAAAAAAGAAATGAGAAGTGTCGATTCTGAGTCTCTTATCTTTCCTTTGATGACCATTGAAAGAGAGGGTGTGACAAAAACACCTGTTAATGCCAGACCGATCCCCGCTCATTTATTTCCAGACAACAAGGGTTCCCGCGGCTATCGCGGCGGCGCATTTACTTTAACAAAAATAATGAATCAGAATAAAACAAGAAATTTTGCCGCGGCCGACAATAATAAGTTATATGGTCAATATTATACCCGCAGGAGGGGAAGTAAAAATAAAAAAGTTGTTTATCAAACAATTTCTATTCCATTCCCAGTATATTATGATCTAACGTACAATATTAATTTGCGTGCAGATTATCAGCAACAAATGAATGAAATGATGGCGCCATTTGCAACATATACTGGCGGAATAAATCAATTTAGAATTGAGCAAGACAATCATTTTTATGACACTTTCATAGAAGATGGTTATGCGCTTGATAATAATATTTCTTCGTTAGCGGAAGAAGAAAAAAGATATGAGGCAGTTGTTAAAATAAAAGTTCTTGGATATTTAATAGGGTCAGAAAAAAATCAAGAGACTCCTAAGATTGCTATAAGAGAGAACCGCGTTGATTTAAAGTTTAGTAGAGAGCGTGTTTGGGTTGGTGACATAAATGAGATAGGTTCCGAAGACTTTAGGTCTTAAATACAAAGCGTTTTGTATTTTAAATAACTATTTATTGGTAGCATACTTACGAAATATTCAGGAGACCAAACAATATGGCTAGCAGAAACTTTAAATTTATTTCGCCCGGAGTTTTTCTAAATGAAATTGACAATACTCAACTACCGAGCGAACCCGCCGCTGTTGGGCCGCTAATTGTTGGCACCACGCGCAAAGGCCCTGCAATGCGTCCGATTCGTGTTGATTCATTTTCAGAGTTTGTTGATGTTTTTGGCGAACCAACCCCCGGCACTGATGGTACGGATGTTTGGAGAAGCGGCGAGCCACAAGCTCCAACTTATGCTGCTTATGCGGCGCAGGCGTGGCTTAGAAATTCGCCAACAGTTAATGTTGTACGCCTACTGGGTACGGAGCATAGAAGCAGAACGGCCGCGACTGTAGGTAACGAAGGTATGGCCGGCTGGAAAACCAGTTCGTCATTTACAAATGAAGCCGCCCGCGCCCCCAACAACTTTCAAGATGGCAACGCCACCGGCGGCGCATATGGCCTTTGGGTATTCCCGCCCTCGATTTCTTCTTCGACTGGGTATGCTGCCAAAGCCGCCGGCGCCCGAACTCACTCGACAGGATCGCTGGCAGCAATATGGTATATGAATGGCGGCTCGATCGGCTTATCAGGAAGTAATGCCTGTGGAACAGGATCAATTGACCATGCAATCGGCGTGTTAATGCAATCCGACGCCGGCGGCGTATTTCAAGCTTCCATCGTTAACGATGACGCGGCCTTTATGAAACAAATCCGATTTTCGATTAACGAGGGCGATAAAAATTATATTCGAAAAGTTTTTAATACAAATCCAACATTAGTTAATACTAATATTGTTGACGGTACCGCAACTTCCTCATTTTGGCTTGGTGAGTCATTCACAAACACGTTTGACATTGAAGCTACCAGAAACACTTCACAAGATGGTGTGGCGATTCACGGTTCACCAAAATATTTAGGAGTAATTTATCCGATTCATGCAACTGATAATACCGGTGCGACCTATGACCATGGTAATCGCTTGGTAGCTTTTACAGATAGCTCTGGTAACCGCAGAAATAGTAGAACTGGCTGGTTCATTTCACAAAATTTCGGCGCGACTGGAAGTTATGATGCAGGAAACATGCAAAAGCTTTTCCGTCTTCATGGGCGAGATAACGGAACTTGGTGTCAAAACAATCTTAAAGTTTCTATTTCACAAATTAGAAGCTCCACAAATGGCATTGACAAATATGGCACATTTAGCGTTGAAATCCGCGATATTAGAGACCGCGACGGTGCAAAGAACGTTTTAGAGAGATTTGAGTTTTGCAATTTAAATCCAGACTCTGAAAACTATGTTGCTCGTAAAATCGGCGATGTGCATACAATTTTTGATACGACAAAAAGAATTGTTCGCGAAAGAGGTACTTGGCCAAATCGCTCAAAATATGTTCGTATTGAAATGAATACTGAAGTCGACGCCGGCGCAACCAATCCGGAAAATCTTCCATGGGGCGCTTGGGGTCCACCAAGATATAATAACTTGGCTTGGTTCAACCATCCGGCCGGGTCGCATATTGATGGGCCGGCCACGACGGGGTTACAGACCGGCAGTGTATGGTGGCAGCCGGGTTGGCACTTTGATACTGTCGGAGGAGATTACCTAGACGGCGAAAGAGCACAAGAAAGCGCGTTTATTGTCGGCGGCACCTCGCGCCACACTATAATAGACCTCTCCGCGTCATCGCCGGCCCATGGTGGCGGGTTCGCCGGCTCAGCCGGCACGCATGCTAATGATTATTTTCAATTGATTAGTGGTTGTTTCGGCCCAACAGCCGGCAACGATGTTCGCCACGGATTAGCAATTTCAAGCTCTCTTACTTTTAAATTTCCAGAGTTGCCAATGAGAACTTCCGGATCCATAGGTGGAACAAATTTCAAGACCGCATATTATGGAGTATACACTGGCAAAGCAAGAGACAAAGATTTTGCAACTTATCACAACGATGATATCGTTGATCATCTTAGAGTCGGCGCATCGGCACTGGTTGATGCTTGGGACGGCGACAGTGGAAATGCTTACCTAGCGCCGCAGTATATTTTCACGTTGGACGATATTTCAGCATCTTCGCACGGGTCTGATCCCGGCGTTGATACTACTCTCGCGGACGACTATGTTTATGTTTCTGGTACACATCAGGCAGCCGGTGCAGGCGTGGGCAGCGGTTCGTCGGTCACTTGTCAGCTTAATTCATCCACTTACCAGACTCTTCTTGACAAAGGGGTTAATAAATTCACAACCGTTTTCCACGGTGGTGTAGATGGCTTAAATATTACAGAACAACAGCCGCTAAGAAGTGGTTTATTACATAACGCATCGACAACCCCAACAGAAAAAAATAGCTACGTTTTTAATACTTATAATGAAGCTATTGATACGATTAAAGATACAGAATCTGTTGAGTGCAATCTGGTATCCATCCCCGGCTTAGCCCATGAGCCGCTTACCGGTAAGTTAATCGATGTTGCTGAGACACGCGGCGATACTTTGGCAGTTATCGACCTCAAGGGTGATTTTGAGCCATCGTTTGAAGGCGCTGACAGCGACAACTTAGGAAAGGCAGTGTTTAGAACTTCCCCCGATACCGCGATTAATAACTTAAAAGATAGACAACTTAACTCAAGTTATGGTTGTGCATACTATCCATGGGTTAAGATTAGAGATACTCTGCGCGGAAGCTTCTTGTTCGCACCGCCTTCTGTCGTCGCTATTGGGGCGATGTCTTACACAGACAGAGTAAAAGCTCCGTGGTTTGCCCCTGCTGGCTTTAATCGCGGCGGCCTTTCAAGCGGCATCGCCGGTCTACCCGTTGTTGCTGTAACACAGCGACTTACATCGGGAGATAGAGATGATCTTTATGATGCCAACATTAACCCAATTGCAACTTTCCCGAATGAGGGTATCGTGATTTTCGGTCAGAAGACTTTGCAGGTTACAAGAAGTGCGCTAGATAGAATTAATGTTCGTAGATTGCTTATCTTTGTTAAGAAGGGAATTTCTGCGATTTCAAACGATCTTCTATTTGAACAAAATGTTAGAGAAACTTGGGAGCGTTTTATTAACCGTGCGAATCCATTCCTCAACGACGTTAAGGCAAGATTTGGCTTAACTGATTATAAGTTGATTCTGGATGAAACCACCACAACACCTGATTTGGCCGATCGGAATATTATGTATGCTAAGATTTTCTTGAAGCCTGCAAGAGCAATAGAATTTATCGCTGTTGATTTCATTATTACGAATACCGGTGCAGCTTTTGAGGATTAATACTAATTATAGTAAACTAGGAGAATAAATTGTATGCCCAATAAAATACCCGACAACATTCCAAAGTGGCAATCGATGAATATCGAGCCTAAAAGGAAATTTAAATTTATACTCCGCATTGGAGACATTCCTGCGTGGGTAGTTAAAAGTGCCGGAAGACCACAGGTGACTATTTCAGATGGCGCAAAACATCAGTTTTTAGCACATGAATTTAAATTTCCCGGCAGAGTTACTTGGAATGATATTGAAGTTACACTAGTTGATCCAATTAACCCCGATGTTGCAGCAACGGTCTTTAGAGTTATTGAAGAGTCTGGATATGCTACTCCGGGCGATTGGAACGGCAATAATGAATTATGGCGTCTAAGTATCTCAAAAAGAAGGGCTGCATCGGCAGCTTTAAGCGATGTAACGATTCAAACAATCGACTCTGATGGTAAAAAAGTGGAAGAGTGGCGATTATATAACGCTTGGATTAAAAATATTAACTATGATGATGTTTCATACGAGAGCGAAGATTTAATGACCGTTACAGTTGGCTTGGCTTATGATTGGGCCAAATTAGAATCATTTGTGACAGAATAAAGAATGGCTGCCTCTATAATAGGTGAATTAACTCAAAGAATCCTTCCACAGTGCGGGATTAGGGATGAAAAAGCTCCATCGTGGCGTAAAATGCAGATGGATGCTCAGCAATCCCATCGTTTTATTCTTAAGGTTAATGGTATTCACCCCATATACATAAGTCAGGTTTCAAGACCCGGGTATACAGTTGAGACTGAAAATTACAGGCTTTTAAACTGGCACTTTAAGTACCCCACCAATATTAAATGGGGCGAAATGACTTTTACAGTTAGAGAAGTTTTTAGTGATTCTGTTGCTAGAATTTTTATTAATAAGTTGCGCGCATGTGGTTACTCATACCCCTCCGAAGAAGAAGTAGACTTGACTTCAAAAGATTTAAGCAAAGCGGGCCTTGTTAACTCTTTAGGAAATATATCAATTCAAAACTTAAGACCAGATATGTCAGTGCATGAAGAGTGGTTTTTAAAGAATGCCTTCATAACTGGCGTAAAATTTAGTGAAATGAATTATTCAAATGCTGACTTAACTTCTGTTCAAATTACGTTATCATATGATTGGGCAGAATTGGAAGTTTATGATTCTCCAGAGGATAGAGAAGCAAAAGTAACGGCCCGAGAAGAAAGATTTATATAATCTCTAATAAGAGGGAAAATGAAAGACAGAAATGCAGAAAGATTAAATTTTCAACCACCATCACCCAATCAACAAAGTTATACACCGCCCGCTGACATAGTGTCGCTTCCTTCCGGAGGTAAATTTTATCCAGAAGGGCACCCTCTTCATAATGTTGAAAGTGTCGAAGTATATTATATGACAACAAAAGAAGAGGATATACTTGTTAACGCCTCTTATAATAAAGAGGGCGTTGTTTATGACAAGCTGATTGAAAGTTTATTGGTTAACAAAAGTATCAATGTTAGTTCTTTGTTAACCGGTGACAAAAATGTAATATTGGTTAACGCACGTAAAAACGCTTATGGCCCAGAATACGGACTTAGGGTTGCATGTCAAGAATGTTTTGCAGAAAACACAATAAGTGTTAATATTGCAGAAGTTAAAAATAAAGAAAATGATTATTCAAGTGTTGAATTTACCCCCAGAGGCACTTTCCTTTTAAGACTCCCGGCGTCGAATGCCGAATTGGAATTAAAATTATTAACAGGGCAAGATGAAAAGGAAATTGAAGTGCATGCCGCCCAACGAGCTAAGCATAATCTTCCGGAAGAGCGCATAACTGGCAGATATAAACAAATGATTGTTTCTATTAACGGCGAATCAGACCCAGTTTATGTTAAGGGCTTTATTGATAATATGCCCATTGCCGATTCAAGATTTTTACGAAAGATTTATACAAATTTAATGCCAGACATTGATTTAAGATTTGAGTTTGTTTGTCAAGCATGCGCATCAGCAAACGCTGGAGGTGTGCCATTTACTGGCGACTTTTTTTGGCCTGACGAGTGATTATATGGATAACGTATATGATACGTTTTTTATATTAAAACAACACGGCAACTGGAGCTTCTTCGAACTTTATGCATTACCTATAAGACTTAGAGACTGGTTTGCCGAACGTCTATCGCGACACCTTCAAGAAATAAACGAAACTAAAAAAAGAAATAGCTAACCCTACTAATTATTAGTAAGGAGAACCTAGGTTATGGCCGAATATGATATTTTTTCTGCTATTAACAGATATGCCGATACCGGCAAGGCTGCAGATTATAGAGCGGCAGAGAGCGCAATTAAAAATAAGGCCAGTTCAGACGCGACTAAGCGAGAAGCGCTTGAACTTCTAAAGCGCCATAAAAAGAAGAAAGAAGCCTCATATAAGAGGGGCGATTTCGGCGACATGATCCCCGGTCTAGTATCGGAGCGCGGCCTAGAAGCATTCGAAAAAAGGGCGCCCAAACTCCTTAAAACGATGAAGAACTTCGTCAGGTTTGAGAGTGATATAATAAAATTTGGTGCTCAAACCGGCGCCCAAGCGGCAAATATAACCAGAACTTTAACTGCGTTACAAAGGAGTAATCAACATTTAGGCATCACCACCAAATCGACGATGGGCGCGATGACCGTCGCCCTTAAACAATATGCCGGCACGGTGACGCCGGCGTGGCAAAAGGATAATTTAGCTATAACAAAACAAATTGCAGTCTTTGATAAGCTCGGTATCTCCACCGGCACTACAATAACTACGATGAATACCTTTAGCGCAGTATTGGGCAGATCCAGAGGTGAAGTTACAAGAACGGCCGGCGTTTTAAATAAATTTGCACAGGAGACAGGACAGGGTTATAATAGGGTTTGGCAAGACTTTAATAAAAATGTTGGCAGCTTTATGGATATCTTGAACACAGAAGAGATGACGCGTCAAACTTTGCTTTTTAATGTCCGCGCCCGCCGAATGGGTATTGATGTCGGCGCCGTTATGAGCAATTTAGAACGATTTGAGACTCTCGACTCCGCACAAGCTGCTGCTGGCAAAATTAATGCAGTTATGTCGTCTCTGGGCGGCAGCTTTGATGCTGTAAAGGCTGCTTCTATGGACTACCCAGAGAGAATGGAATATATAGCTCAATCGATCCAAAGTGTAATGGGCAGAGTCGAAGCTTCCGGCCCCAGAGCTAGTCGCGCCTATATGAAGGCCATGAAAAGTGCTTTTGGCTTGGACTCTAGAACGTTTAGAGCCTTGATATCTTATAAGCCCGGGCAAGCATTGCCGGCTGAGTTGGCCATGGGTCAGGGTTTGATTGGCGGCCTTACAACCGCTGCAACAGAGAGGGTTGCGGCCGAAGCGGCAACAATTGAAGAGCGCACCATGGCCATGGCCGACGCAAGAGAGTCATTTGCCTATCATGTTATCCCCACATCTCTTGGCCTCGCAGCGCAAGAAATAATAAGCAAGATTAAAGTTCGCTCTGGAGAGCTTGACACGACTCTTATTAAGATAGGCGAAGGCGCCGCCGATCAAGTGGGTAAAAAGATAAGCGAAACTTTAACCGCGGTGATGGCGGCCATGACGCCGATGGTAGAGCAGAACTCGCGAGCTACCTTAAGGAACCAAGAGAGGTTCAAGCGAAACGACAAACTATGATAAAAAAGGAGCAAAAATATGGGATTTTTTAATACACTTGGAAGTGGGTTGGCAGCAGAGTCTCTTGCTGCTGGCTCTTCTTTTTTAGAGGATTTTCTTGACACAGACCCAACTCTAGGTACATGCGCCCCTTCAGAGGCAAATATTAGGAATCAGGTGACTTTTGCAACATTGCGCTTGAGTTTTCCAACCACTGCGACGGGGGCAAAGTTGTCGCTGCCGGCATATTTAACGGCATTTAGTGAGAACTTCACGCCGCAATGGACTTCAACACCAGTCTTTGGTCGAGCAGACCCTATTCCAGTTTACAAAAATACTAGTCGCTCTACTAGTTTGGGCTTTTTAATACCTTGTTATAATAGCAATGATGCAAATGAAAATTTGAAAAAATTAAATATGTTAATCAAGTCTTTATACCCGGGCTATACAAAACTTAAAAAAACAGGCGCAGTTGTTTTATCTAGCCCACCGCTGATTAGAGTTAAGTTCGCAAATTTGCTGGTTAATCATAAAAATCCTTATAAAGGCTTGCTTGGCTATATTACATCTTTTTCAACAGATTTTGGAATTAATAATCGCGGCGTTTTTATGGATAGAAGTTCCATCCCCGGCCGCGGCGCATTGTTCCCTAGGGCTTTTCAATTTAATTTTAGCTTTTCGCCTTTGCACGAAAGCATAGTTGGCTGGGATAATGATGAGTCGGGCGGCAAATTCTTTGGGAGCAGAGATTACCCCTATAGAACAAAGATGTCGCCCGGTGATATTATACAGGCCGGCGCGTCTACAGTGACTAACGCCATCGGCGCTGGCGGCTTGGGTGAAAAGGTTCAATTTAGTGAAATATTGGGATGGGCAGGATAATGGCATTTTCAAGATATAAAGATACTGGTGTTATTTTGAATGATGACTTGGACTATAAGAAGGTTTTTGTAAAAAGATTCGGCAGAGATGGTTTAGACAACATTCAAAGAGTTTCATATCTTAAACATTTAGAAACTTTGGAATTAAAATATCCAACTCTTGCTGACATTGTTAACTTATCTTTTACTAACTACATATGGTCGCAAGGGGATCGATTTTATAAGCTGTCTCATGAGTTTTATGGTGATGCAAGATATTGGTGGGTCATCGCTTGGTTTAATAAAAAGCCGACCGATCATCACGTTAGCGTGGGAGATCTAATAAAAGTACCAACACCTTTAGAAGAAATTTTAAATGCAATTGGTTTATAAAATATGGAAATATATTTACCTACAAAATTAAACCCTCAAGGGTGGCTCAGCGACGTGCTGCTGTCACAACTTTATAATGATGTATCTTCTGATGTTGATTTAGGAAGACTACATACAGCACTTTATAATAAGGATTACGCTGGGATTAAGAAAAAAATCATCAGCCTTCACCCTTCATACAGAAACAAGCTTTTGCCAAGTTTACAAAAAGTATCTAACAATGCAGGTAAAAACCCCACTAGTGTCCCCATAGATGAAAGATACGTTAAGTTTATGAGGGATTTAAAGCCTCATCACGTTGCTGCTATGCAGCCGTACATACAAATATTTTTAAAAACTAAAAAAAATAGAAATAAAAAAGGAAGCTGGGCCGACGCTGATACCAAAGCCATTGTATTTAGACCTTTTGCAGATATTGGCCAATTGGCAGCACAAAATAAAGAAGGTGTATTAAAGAATAAATTTATGCGCGGCGAAGGGGCTGGCATTGAAAACATGTCCGTAAAAAGAGATTTTCCCGTTTGGGGCCTAGGCGCTTCATTTGAGGTAGATATAAGTTTCTTTTTTAGCAGTTTTCAAATATTTTCTGCAGGCCATCCGGTACAGGAACCAAAATCTGGCGCAACTGATGGCAATAGCCTTAAGGCAGACGACTATCTTAAGCTTATAACACCAGATTTAGATAATGAAATTGAAACTCTAAACCTTGAATATGGGTGGAAGATTAATAACAAAGGAGACTCTAGTTTTTGGGGTGTCAGTAAGGATGTTTTGCAGCTTGTTGAAAATGAAGAAAAAAAATCTTTTAGAATTAACTGGAATAAACATGATATAACATTCTCTGAGACGGGAGAAGTACAGATTAGGGTTAAATATTACGGTCTACCAGAAAATCAGGCATATACGACACCAAAAAAGAAAAAAGAAAGCAATATTCTCAAGCCTTTAAACTTTGATATGTTAAAGGCTGTTACAAGTGAAGAAAATTTAACTGAAACTTTGAAATCTTTAGAGTCGGCGAAAAAGGAAGTGAAAAAATTGACTGATTTGTGTTTAAACAAATTTGACAAAGACGGAAAACCACGAGATCCCAAAGAAATCGCAGATTTGAAAGCAAAAATACCCGGCAGAAAAGAGGAAATACGAAGGCAAAGTATAGCCATAGAGAAGATGAAAAGAGATCTTGCACACAAAGCTAGCTCTTTATTTTTAAAGAGAATTAAACAAAATAATAAATTGTTTCAAGTAAGATTTAGATCTTATCGAAAAGACGGAGAGACCGCCTTTGATGGTAAAGGCAAACACACAATTGAGGCTCACTTTTTTAGAGTTGATCCGGATACAAAACTTGTTGGTAATTCTTCGATCGAAAAAGCAAAAGATTATGTTAAAAAAGGCGCCATAGCAAAATTTAAATCAACTTATAGTGTGCAGAAGAGCTTGTCAAAAAGTTTGGAAAAGCTTACTTGGCATAAAACTGCCGCAACCGCGAAAGAAAAGACTCGCAAACAATTAGACAAAATATTAGGTGCATTAACTTATAGTAATTTTGGCGCCGGCGAGTTTAAAACAACAGAAAAGATTATTGACTCTAAAGACTTGCCATGCCCCAGCGGGATGAAGACTGCAATAAAACAAGACGCAAGCTTACCCGCGGGAAAACTAAAATGTGTGCCGAAAACCGTTCCTCAAAAAGGAGAATCACGACCAGAATATAGGTTTTATGGAAATTTTATGTTTTTTCCTCTTAGGGATTTAATTTCTGTAATGCACGAGTTTTCAAATACTGGCAACAAAGAGGATAACCCATACGACAGATATCCGATTGTTAGTTTAGGTAATATTATTTATAGACCAATGGGCAAGGATGTGACTGTTAATATTGGCGATATATTGATTGAAGTTGGAGTTTTCCAGCGCTGGTTTTATAATTCTGTAGTTGCGAAAGAGGCAAAAAACTGGACTTTTGGGCAGTTTATTCAATCTGTCATGGAAGAGCTAGTGCCGGCTGCTCTTGGTAGCTTTTCTTTGGCCAACAGCAGCGGCCCTACAAGCGCTATTGTCCATTCACCATTTCAGATATCAGAAAAGTATTTTAGAGCTTCAAAAAAGGGAAAGTCGGGAAAACACCCCGCAGATGAAATATATTTTATGCCTGAAGCCGGCTCTCTGGGGAGTGCCGACAATTTTAATCGCTACTTAGCAGAGCTAAAATCCAACAGTGAGTTGAAGAATGACCGCTCTGTTATACATTTTCATCAAAGATTTACTCCTCAAATCGCGGATACTGGCTTTAATACTCCAATGCTTAAGCGCGTGCACGGTAGGAAATTTGATCGTGAAAAAGATGAAGTGGACGGCCTGTTTCACTTGTTTATTGGGAACTCAACTGGGCTTTTGGAAACCATTTCTTTTTCCTATACAGATAATCCGGATTTAAGAACTGCTTTGGTGTTTGATAAATTTAAAGACATTGCGTTTCCGTATTTAAAGTTTGCATATTCGGCAAATTCAACTTTAACAGGAAATAATTTATTTTATAAAGGCGGGTTTTTTGTGCTTCCCGTTAGCCCGCTTGGAATCCCGGTAGAGCAGGATCCGGGCATAACTGGTTATTATTGGATTCAGAATCTTGTTGATCAGTTCTCTATGGGTACTTACAAGACTGTCGTAAATGGAATAAACGCATATTCACCAGCCCTTTTTGCAAAAGAACAAAAATTTAGGAAGAAAGAAGAGCAATGTGGAATAAAGGAAATCAAAGAAAGGGCGCCGAAAGAAATTCCGATTGCTATAACTTACGGCATAGATGAATACATACATAAAGATTTTATACTTGATCCAAAGATAGTTAAAATGTATAAATTAAGACCAAAAACCAAAGCTGAGAAAGATACCGCACCGGAACCACCGGCAACAACGGCTGATCCATCGACGAATGTTTTAGCCGGCCCAGATAGCGGCATCGCCGGCCAGCCAATGATGTAACGTGAGATAATATTATGGCAACTAGTGAATATATAAAAAGAGTACATAATAGAATTAAAAAGCTCCGGTCAAAGGGACAGCCCGTAATTGTTAACCTTGTTCCGTTTACACAAAAAGATTATGCTGGGGTTGTAGAAAAGCCGCCGAGCATTGCTGTTGAAAAACAAGAAATTGTTGATAAATATGGTTTTATCTCAAATGCGGATAATAATGATGGCACCGCTGAACAACACACTGGCAGAAAAAATTATAAAACTGTTTATAACGATGTTCGTAGAGGCGCTATTGATACATGGTATGATATGCCGTTTTTTGGTAGAATGGATTTAAATGGTTTTATTTCTCAATTTATTTTTGATAAAAATGTTGATCTAATTGACGTTGATACTGCAAAGATGCTTTCTTATGTTGCGGAAGCATTTTTGCGAATGGCAGAAGAATATAATGCTAGGGCTGATTCAAAAATATGCTGCCGCGGCCTCAGTGAAGATACAATAATACCGAAAATGAAGGCAATAAGAAGCTATGAAGATCCCCACACTCTTCGTGACGCATATTTGGATAGAGTATATTTAGAATTTTTTGCAACAACTCTACAACAATACGTGCATAGCGAGAAAATTAAGAGTATTGATGATTTTTATTTATTGTTAAAAAATTATTTACGTGGAAGCGGACAAACGCTTACAACTCCGGGTTTTATGGAAAGCCAAGAAAGTACAGTGTTGGCCTCTGGCTTAGCAGTAGACATACATGATGCCGATCCAGACGATGACGCAGTTAAAATCAGGTTTTTAGAAGATCCTAACTTTGAAATAATAGCCAATTTGGCTCTTAAATATGGTTTTAAGGTTGATATTAATATTCCATGGAGATTAATTTTTGATTATAGAACTCCGGAGTTTAAAAAGTACCTTAAGATGCACTCTTTGTGGGAACAAGAATCGGTTAGCAGTTTTTCTATGCGCTATCATGATGGCCTTGCTCCGTTAGCTGGTTACTCTATCTTTTCTTCAAATTATAATGGGTTTGTGTCGACATTAAATAAATTTTATAAACGATTTATTGATGAATTTCCGGAGTACATTACACATTTTTCCCCAGCCCGAGCAGGGCGCCTCAAGGCTGCATTTTTGCAAAAAGAAACAATTGTTTTTTCCGGCCCAAAAGTCGAAAAGCTATATAGAAAGCCGGAAAATTCAAATAAGCTTCAAACGTTTGGAAATTTAAAAGTAGTATCAGAGAAGTACATAGATTGGTATGCTGACATAAGAAATATAGAAAGAAATGTCCCGTTCTCGCCGGCTCTTATGAGGTCTATAAAAAGAGAAAGTAGGAAAATTTATATGTTTGCTGTGGGAAAGCTTGAATCCGGAAAGAACGCTGATTTTATTTACCATTCAAATATGGCGATTAATTATATTGAGTATTTATTAGGCACATCTGCTGCTTTTATTAAAAAATCCTTGACACGCTTGGAGTCAGATGCGACAATGGTTATAGATAAGGCAGTATTGTCTGAAAGTGTTTTAGTCGCCCCGGATAAACTCGTGGCAACTGATTTGGATCTTTCTGGGCCGGCTGCCTCTTCAACTGGCATGCCCTCTGGTGCGCCGACTGCCACTACTGGCTATTGATGATTTTTCAAGTCTTAGACAACAAAAACAAGTGCACGAAGATTTATGCGGATGGCGCCATTTGTAGTGAACTCCCTTTAGGTCTACAGGGAACTTGGGAATATAAAGACAATTTGCCCCCCGAGGTCGATTTTGCAAAATTGTATTGCGACGGCGCGAACATAAATGATGTCTGCCCAGAATATTTAAAGGTACAGTGGGAAAATGTAAGCGATAAACTCAAAGCATATCTGAACTCTTTTATTCAGGCAAAAATTTCACTAAAAGAACATTGCTTTTACGACTTGGTACCACAACACTTTCTTTTAGACTTTTACGAAATAAAAAATCAAATAACAAAGTATGTTTTTGACAACTATCAAAAACCAGAAAATTATGATTTTTTATTGCAATTGTCGAAAGTTGTTGAAGATATAAAAAACAGGCCGCTGAATATAAGATTTGAAAAAATCAACGCACAGGCTCACGAACTTGCAACTAGAAATTTTTTAAAGCGGCTCAAAGGGGCGGAAAAGCGTATTAAGTATAATATATTTGGTACAAAGACTGGCAGGTTTACAACAGAACCAAAATCCTTTCCAGTTTTGACATTGAAAAAAGAATATCGCTGTATATTGGAACCTACTAACGATTTTTTTGTGGAATTAGATTTTAATGCGGCTGAATTAAGAACTTTGTTGGCTTTGTGTGACAAAGGGCAACCAAGAGAGGATATACATGAGTGGAATGCCAAAAATGTGTTTCGTGGTTTGCAATCACGCAGTGAAGCCAAAGAGCGTATTTTTGCTTGGCTGTATAACCCGAACTCTAAAGATTATTTAGCAAATCAAGCTTATGACAAAACAAGCGTTAAAGAAAAATATTGGGATGGTAAAATAGTTACGACGCCATTTGGTAGAAGGATAAAGGCAGACGAGTTTCATGCTTTAAATTATTTAATTCAGAGTACGACTGCGGATATGGTTTTAAGACAGGTAATTAAAATTTACAATCTACTTAAAAGCTCTAAGTCACATATAGCGTTCGTAGTACACGATTCGTTAGTTATTGACTTGGCAAAAGAAGACAAATTTCTCTTAAAAGAAGTTTTTGATACTTTTGCAAAAACTGATTTGGGGGATTTTGTTGTTTCGGCCCAAGTTGGTAAAAATTTCGGCGAAATGAGGAAGATGAAGTGGAAGTAGTTGGTTTTTCTGGGGCGGGCTGCAAAATAGCCAAACATTTTGAAAAGTATCCCCAATATAATGTTCATTATGTTGATGTCGACATTTTTGGAGAAAATTGTTATAGTTTGCCAAAAGCCACCACGATGGAAGATGCCGAAGAAAAGGTGCCGATATTTTCAGAATTACAAAAAGCAGTTTCGAACAAAAAGACATTTTTTATTTGTGCAGGCGGCGGCCGAACCTCTGGCGCCTCTTTAAGAATTTTAGAACAAATAAGAAATGCAGAGCTTAATATTGTTTATATAAGGCCCGACTTAAGTTTTTTAAATGAAGAAGAGAAAAAGAGAGAAAAAATTGTTTATAACGTTTTGCAGGAATTCGCTCGCTCCGGGCTTTTTGAAAAAATTTTTATCTTAGAAAACACAAAAATTGCAGAAATTTTAGGGGATCTATCTATTGTTGAGTATTTTTCTAGAATAAATAAAATCATTGTAAACTCTTTGCATATGATTAACTATTTGTCAAATGCAAAATCTATTATTGGAAATATTTCTGCTCCGAGAGATGAAAATAGAATTTCAACCATAGCTGTTTATAATATGGAAAAGAGCGAAGAGAGTGTTTTTTTTGATTTAGAGAATACGAGAGAAAAACACTTTTATTTTGCGCTTAACCACCAAACCTTAGAGAAAGAGAAGAATATGTTGAAAAAAATTAAGGAGCAGGTAAAAAAGTCTAGACAATCGGATTTAACTTCTGTATCATATGATATAACATCGACAACGTATGAAACAAATTTTGCATACGTTGTGCTTTATACAAACTTTATACAGGAATAATGCTTGACTTTGAGCGTAAATATTATATAATGTATGTGCGGGTTGGGAAAATGACCCTGCCTATAATTTAAGGAGTAAATATTATGGCACTAGATTTGAAAAAGATGAAAAAGAAGCAACTTGCCCTACAGGGCAATGGCAACGGTAAGCGGTGGTTCTGGAAGCCGCAGGACGGTGAACAGACTATCCGAATTGTTCCAGATGCAGACGGAGACCCCTTCAAGGAGTTTTGGTTCCACTACAATCTTGGCGACAAGCCCGGATTTCTTAGCCCGAAGCGCAATTTCGGCGAGGATTGTCCTTTGGACACCTTTGTTCGCAAGCTTTGGGAGGATGGCTCTGATGAGTCCCGCGAATTGGCAAAGAAGTTGATGGCAAAGCAGCGCTTCTTCTCACCAGTTATCGTTCGCGGTGAGGAAGACCAAGGCGTTCGGCTTTGGGGTTATAGCAAGACGGTTTATGAGAAGCTGTTGGGCCTCGTCTTGAACCCGGATTACGGTGATATCACTGATCCGGATAGCGGCACCGATCTTGTCCTCAAATATGGCAAGAAATCGGGTGCAATGTTTCCAAGCACGGATCTTGAGCCGCGCCGGCGCTCTTCTGCTCTTACTGAGGATCGCGATCTTGCGAAGGAGTTCATCAATACTGAGATTGATTACACTTCAATCTTTCCTCGTAAGTCGACGGCAGAAGTCAAGGAAATGCTTGATGAATACCTTGCCGATGGCGAAGGAAATGAAGATGTAGAGAAGTATAATACAGAGAACACAGTAGATAAGGCATTCAACGAATTGCTAGCAAGCTAAGTGGGGAGCTTGTGGGGGGGGCTTCGGCCCCCCCTTTAACTTTAGAGGCATTATGGCAAAGGTAAAAAAAACAAGCGGTCGCTTAAGCATCGCAGACATGAAAAAGCTGATTAATAAGTCAGCAGGCGCAAATGTTGCGTTTTCTTTAAAGGATGAAAATCCAACAGAGGTTGATGAGTTTATTCCAACTGGCTCAAAGTGGCTGGATGGCATTATCCGCCGCGGCAAGTGGGGAGGAATCCCTGTTGGCAAAATCAGCGAGATCGCTGGCTTAGAGGCTACAGGTAAATCTTATATGGCAGCACAAGTTGCTGCAAATGCCCAAAAAATGGGCATTGATGTAATTTATTTTGACTCTGAGAGCGCCATTGACCCGTATTTTTTGGAAAATGCGGGTTGTGACTTGGAAAACCTCTTATATATTCAGGCTCAATCAGTTGAATTTGTTTTAGAGACAATCGAAAATCTTTTGGCAAATAGCGATAGTAAAATGCTATTTATATGGGATAGCATGGCAATGACACCCTCGGTTAGCGACATTGAGAGCGACTTCAACCCATTATCAACAATGGCTGTAAAGCCGCGCATTCTTTCCAAGGGCATGGCAAAGCTGGTTCAGCCAATTGCCAACAAAGACGCAACTTTATTGATTTTAAATCAGTTAAAAACAAACATCACTAGACGGCCAGCAGAGGCCCTTACAACGCCGTATTTTACGCCGGGGGGTAAGGCCCTAGCTTACGCATATTCTCTGCGTGTATGGCTCACAGCGCGGAAAGGAAAGGCAAGTTTCATCTATGATGACAAGGGGTTCCGTATTGGAACCGAGGTTAGGGTAAAAATTGAAAAGAGCCGTTTCGGAACTCAAGGAAGACAGTGCTCGTTTAAGATTATTTGGGGCGGCGACAATATTCACATTATGGACAAGGAAAGCTGGCTTGAGGCAATCAAGTCTTCAGAGCATTTAACAAATGCCGGCGCATGGTTTACTTTACATTATGACGATAAAACATCTGAAAAGTTTCAAACCAGCACTTGGCCTGAAAAGCTTGAAGATGAAAAATTCTACAATAGAGTTGTAGAATTGATGGAACAAGAGATTGTTCTTAAATTTGATAAGCGTGAAGGTAAGGCTGCAGATTTTTATGATGTTGATAATACTGAGCCGGAACAATACCCATGAAAATAAAAGAAATCATTGAAGAACTTAAGAAAGAATATCCACTAAGTAAGGAATACGAATATAAGGCCGGAAGTGATGATGGCGGCAGGGTCATTGAAATACATAAGGTTCCCCAAAAACATGCGAAAAAAGTAAGAAAAAAGATTCCAATGAGATATAAGGGAATGCGGACAATTGTGTTTTATCGAATTGAGCAAAAACAAGAGGAAGAATAAAAATGGCAGCAAAAAAGAGTAAAAAAAACACCAGCCTATCTTTTAAGAAAACTAGCCAAGGCAGAGGCCGCTGGTCAAAATACCCACACAACAAAAAATCAAAGCTTTATAGAAAGAAATATCGCGGTCAAGGAAAATAAATTAAACTATTTATTGTATGGCCAGATACGATAAAGATATTTCAGAAACAAGATTACACGGTAAAGACAGCCCAATAATTGTAACTACCAAGGGTATAAAAACTTTTATAACCCCGGACATTGATGATTTTATCGATCACGAGGGTGTTGGCGAGGTTATAAAGATTGGCACTGGGACACTTACTGCCGGCGA
>CEUS01011864.1_pt1 | contig 21706 bp, 18 predicted proteins | sample 427031 | NCBI WGS metagenome assembly CEUS01 (sample SAMEA2622837, study PRJEB7988) | marine metagenome | biome: marine biome (ENVO:00000447); feature: marine epipelagic mixed layer (ENVO:xxxxxxxxx); material: "saline water (ENVO:00002010), including plankton (ENVO:xxxxxxxx)" | depth 140 m | reverse complement strand
AGAATTTGCCATGCCCCACACAAAGCGTATTCTCGACAGTGCAGGTTCAACAGGCGTCCCCGTGATCCATTTCGGCACCAGTACCGCAACCCTACTAGAAACAATGGCAGAAGCAGGAGCCGACGTGATCGGAGCGGACTGGCGAATACCACTCGATTTAGCCTGGCAACAAATAGGTCCAAACAAAGCCATCCAAGGCAATCTCGATCCTACGTTGCTCTTGGGTCCCACGGACCGACTCTTCGCCGGCGCAGAAGACGTGCTAAGACGAGCCCAGGGAAGGCCCGGTCACATCTTCAACCTAGGCCACGGTATCCTACCCGAAACACCGCTTGAGAACGTGCAAGCACTCGCTCGTTTTGTTCATGGGTAAAAATGCTCTCGTTGCCATTATTGGAGGAGGGATTACCGGTCTATCCGCCGCCTACGAACTCCATCGTCGTGGTACACCATTTGTTCTTTTCGAACGCGCAAACCGCCTAGGCGGGGTGATTCACACCAAGTTCACTGAAGGGTTCACAATCGACGGAGGACCAGATTCGTTATTAACTCAAAAACCTGCCGCCGTAGAACTTTGCTCTGAATTGGGCCTTCAGGATCGTTTAATTTCAACTCTTCCACCCAGAACCGCATATATCTATCGCGCCGGCCAACTTTATCCTCTTCCTAGGGCATCTGTACTGGGTATCCCAACCCACCTAAGATCTTTCGGCGCGATGCCGGTCCTGTCACCGTCAGGCAAGATCCGGATGGCCATGGACTTGATAAAACCAAGAGTATCTCGTGACCGCGATGAGTCGATTGGATCGTTTTTTCGGCGACGATTCGGTCAAGAATCCGTCGCTTATATCGCCGAACCGCTTCTGGCGGGAATTCACGCAGGAGATGTTAACCGACTATCAATGCGGGCGATTTTTCCAACACTCGTTGATGCTGAGCGAAACTATGGGAGCGTTATTAAGGGATTATATTTTCGGCAACGATCGAATCAACCTTCAAAAGGCGGATTGTTTCGATCACTTGTGGGGGGAATAGGGGAGTTAACTTCTGCGATTGTTGAGACCCTCCCGACTTCGACACTTCAAACGAACGCTGAAGTTACAAAAATAACAGGAGGATCACCCTTTCGTGTTCACGTTGCTTCAGGCGAGACAATATCGGCGAATCAAGTCATTCTAACCACACCTGCGTACCTGACCGAACAATTGATTTCCACGATCGACCCAACGCTTTCAAATATATGTGGAACAATCCCGTATACATCGACGGCCACTGTCGTCTTAAGCTATCCGAAGACTTCGGTGAATCACCCATTGGACGGCACAGGTTTCGTCGTACCTCGCGTTGAAACAGGCATGTCGCTAATGGCCGCATCGTGGGTGTCTTCAAAATGGCCACACCGGGTCCCAGCCGGTCAGATTCTGTTGAGAGGTTTTCTAGGCGGACCTCGACAGCCGGACGTAATCCACAGGAATGATCAAGAACTAGTGTCAACCGCCCATCGGGACCTTTCTCAATTACTCGGAATTTCTTCGCAACCAGTCGTTACCAGAGTCTTCCGGTGGTCCCGCCTCAATCCGCAGCATGAAGTCGGACATCTTGAAAAAATCAACGCTATCGACGCCAGACTCCAAAACATACCAGGACTACACATCGTCGGAGCCGGCTTCAGAGGTGTCGGCATTCCCGACTGTGTGTCACACGGTCGGTCCGCAGGTAGCTCCGCTGCCGAATTGCTAAAAGGAGTCGCCTAACCATCCCAGATGGCCACACTTATCGACGATTTTGAAGAACAAAGCAGAAACTCGCATGACCGATTTTTTATCGTGCAGAACCGAACAAAGGTAACTCTCTGCAGGTCACTGCACCACTAATTGCACGCCACGATCCCATAGAATGACAACATCTGAGAAAGAACGCCTAGTCAATTCAATTATTTTTGCTATATTTGACACTCAACTCGACATTAATTTAGACACAATACTCTGGGAGTTACCATGTACCTTAAGACTTCGTTTTATATCGTTTTGATTTCAAGTGTCGCTTTTATCGCCGGTTGCGGTGGTGGGGAAGAAAGCCAGGATACCATGTCCGAAGCGGAGCCGATGGCCGAAGCGGAACCAGCTCCAGAACCCATGGCTGAATCTTTCGACCTAGGTGGCGGTACGGCCACGGAAGTGCACCCAGGTCAAGCAGGAAGTCCACATGTTCAGGTAGCCTGGGTCGTTAACGACGCGAATATCACAATCACTTACGGTCGCCCCTATCTCAAAGAGCGAGTAGTCGGCGAAAGCGTCGAACCAATGAGTGACCGATTTTGGCGTCTTGGGGCTGACGAGGCTACGACTCTAACAACCGACACGGACCTGATGGTTGGGGGCACACACATCCCGGCCGGAGAGTACACACTCTTTACGCAGCATATGTCTGATGAGTTCCATTTGATCTTCAATTCGGAGACCGGGCAATGGGGCACAGCCTACAACTCAGACCATGATGTCGCCCATATCGCGATGGCCGTATCAGACCTCAATCCTCCTGCCGACCAATTAACGTTATCGATCGGAGATGGTGAACTAGGATTTGAGTGGGGTCAGATGGCAGCATCGGTTGAACTGATGGTTCATTAATAACCTTTTCAAAGGCTCATAGATGCCGACCACTCTATTCTTGGCCAGTCCGTAGCCAAAGAGTATGAGAGGTCGGCATCATTGGCTCTTGCTAAGCCCTATCCTCGCGAAATCGAACCAATCTGTTCGGGCCGCTAGCTCAGTTGGCAGAGCACATGACTTTTAATCATGGTGTCCCGAGTTCGATTCTCGGGCGGCCCACCATTTTCTACGAAAAACGAAGGAAACTACTTATGGCCACTTATCTACTAACTTACAACCTGCCAAATTCAAACCGGGACGAAACGATTAAACGTTTTGCCAAAGGAGATGGTATGAACGCACCTGACGGCGCGAAACTAATTGGACGCTGGCATGCAGCTGGCGGCGGAACAGGATGGGCCGTTATCGAAACAAATGACCCGGCGATCCTGGCCGAATGGATGTTGCAATGGAACGACATTATGGACGTCACCTTCGTTCCGGTTCTCACCGACGAGGAGTTAGGCGCAGCATTTGTCAAAAATGGATTAATGTAACCCCGACGTCCCGGGTGGGGCACCACGGAGATCCGGTCGCCCCGCCTTCGACCTCACCAACGAAACCGGCGTGCCCATAGGATTTCATCAAACGTCGTAGTGCCCAATAACATAATGGACGGAACCATATCCGGCCGACGCCTATCCAGCCGCACCAAAATCAGCATCGTAACCACTCCAGAATTGCCCTCTTATCGACGCGTCTCAGAGTAGATTCTATTCTCCTGAGAAACTACCGATGGCCAGAACTGTCAAGCAGTAACATCGGGTGATAAAAAGAATAGGGAAATTTTATTTACAGAATTATCAGATGGGACAATTTCCTAGAATCGTTTCTTTATGTCAAAAAAATAAGATTTATTTGATCGCTGGATTGTGAATTCCACTAATGTAAACATGTTAATCGTGTAAATTTTAGAGTAACCTTCGGAACTAAGCTATTAAATCAAATACCCCAATGGAATCGACTCTAGGTCCGAAGGTTCGAGCAATCCGTAGAAGTCGTGGTATCACCCAAGCTGAGTTGGCCAGGAGGCTCGGCATTTCAGCCAGCTACCTCAACCTGATTGAACACAACCGGCGTTCTTTTACGGCGGATTTACTGGTTCGACTCGCCGAGTGTCTTCCGATTGACATTAAAACCCTTTCGACTGCTCAAGATGGCCGAGCGGTAACAGAACTCCTAGAAGCCTTCGGCGACCCGCTCTTTGAAAACCTAAATGTCGTCGCTGCTGAGGTAAAAGAATTCGCCACAAACTCGCCCACGGCGGCTCAAGGCGTCTTACGACTATACGAGGCATATCGATCGGCTAGAGAATCGGCTTATAACCTAGGCAATAAACTGCTGTCCGGTTCCGAAATTCCAGGTATATTTGCATCTAAGTTACCCACAGAAGAAGTCAATGACCTTCTGCAGCGGCATCTTAATTATTTCCCAGAATTAGAAGAAGGTGCCGAAGCACTAACCCGTGACGCACATCTCGAGCGAGACTTCTTGTTTAACGGACTCGCAACCTATCTACAACAAACCAAGGGTATTGAGGTGCGAATCGAACAACCCGGCAATATGCAGGGAGCATTTCGACGTTACGACCCGGTTAAGAAAATACTCAGCTTGTCGGAGGCACTCCGGCGTGGCAGTCGAAACTTCCAACTCGCTCATCAAGTAGGCCTGTTGACACAAGATGAGATCCTGAAACGGATAGCTAACGACCCACTTATTACAACCGACGAATCGAGAGCCTTGTCTCGCGTCGTTCTTGCGAGTTATTTTGCTGGCTGCGTACTGATGCCATACACAGCCTTTCTACAAGCGGCTCAAGATGAACGATACGACATCGATTTACTCGGACATCGTTTTCGAGCCAGCTTCGAACAAACCTGTCATCGACTCACTAGTCTTCGACGTCCAGGTGCTGAAGGCATACCGTTTCATCAAATCCGTATCGACATAGCCGGAAATATCTCAAAGCGGTTTAGTGCCTCGGGCATTCGTTTTCCGCGTTTCGGTGGGGCCTGCCCAAGATGGAACGTCTTTGAAGCCTTCCTCACTCCCGGCATGATTCGCCCTCAGCTCTCGCAATTCCCAGACGGCCAAGTCTATTTTGAGGTCGCCAGAACCGTAAGAAAAGCAAGTGGAGGACACCGTGGCCCCCGAGCTCAATATGCTATCTCCCTTGGTTGCGAAGTAAGCTACGCTCAGGAAATGGTATACGCTGACGGGCTGGATCTCACCAGCCGCGAAGCTCTCGTCACCGTCGGCCCAACGTGTCGCTTGTGTGACCGCATGGACTGCGAACAACGGGCATATCCCCCCGTCCAACAACCACTGGCCGTCAATGAAGATGTTCGAGGTGTTTCCTTTTATGCTCCGCCTTCATCCTAAATCATCCGCGGCCAGTCCCTTCCTCCAGCGCCCCGACCACTTATAATTGTCACAGTTTCCTTGCTCTTTCGGATCGAGCTCTGAGAAAACGAAGGTCCGTAATAAATCAATCATCTCCAGTCCGAGCGTTGACTCTAGTCTCATAACTTCCGTCGTCATAAACACTCACAGTCACCGTTAACTCCATCGGCCTGCAGCAAACCTGACAATCTTCGACGTAATTCTGTTCCGTTACCGACCAATCGATCGCAACCTCCAATTGTTCGTTACAGTAAGGACATTCAACAACCGCAGTCATATCGATTAGGTCTAAGGAAGTCGAACCTCGCATAAATCCGTCAAAACATCGCAAGCGGAGTAACTGCTGCACCCGCACCGTTAGGCATTTCGGGTGGTGACGCCATAAACAAAAACTCCCAGCGGCCAAGGTCCCTTGCCGTTTCCACTAATTCCTCAAGGCCCAGATTGTCGAAAAGGTGAACCCCTAATGCCACCAGCGTAAAAACATGAACCGGAATACTCACTCCCTCGACCTCGCCACCCTCCTGAGCCATATCGGCGCCTAGTACAGCGATGTCGCGCTCCCTAAAAAATGGAAGAAGCGACGGGTGGTACCCGCCTTGCTCGCCAACATCTCGACCAGTTCTTAGAAACAGAGCGTCGCCAGCCGAAATGGTAACACCGGTTTCAGCTTCCCAATTTTCAACGTCTTGACGCCGAATCGCTTTGCCCGGCATATCAATCAATATGCCACGTGTGACGAGTCTCCCTGTCACATTTGCTACGCCCATCTGTGTACAACCATCCACCTTCGTTACAACTTCTTCAAAATCAACGCCGTTGTACAGCTTGCCGTCATATGCCACGTGGCACAAAGCATCCAGGTGACTTACCACACTACCGTGATATTCAATCTCGTACCTTTCCCAAAAGTAGCCATTGCTAGTATCAATATCAAACACATTTCGGACAGATCCCAACAGCACTGGCGGGCGATTCGCATCCAGGTTATCTGAACTCTCCAAAGGCACAATCACCATAGGACGCGCCATTGACACTACTGTTCCGCTTTGAACCAAGCCGGTCGCCTGCACCCGCTTTTCTGGAGTAATCGTATTAAGAGCACCGAGTTGATCATCCGCTCCCCACCGCCCCCAATTCGACAACTCGCTCATCCACGTATCGAATTGCTCCTTCGTGACCTCTTGGACCAATTCTCCTTGTGCGTTGGCTCCAGAGAATGTTGCTGAGATGACTATCGCAGCAATAGTCATCCATGCTGCTTTATTTGATCTCCTCATACCCCCCCCACACCTCTTCTACGCTACCGTCAAGTCAGCATTTCGATAACATTACTTCGTGAGCCTAGATCGAAACATCGACCAAGAACCTGACAGCATTCTATTAACTAGCTACGCTATAAGACGTCGTTAATTACAGACAGTGGTCTGTCATAATTCTGAAGGGAAAGTAAGGGTGTCTGTTCGCGTGAACATTACGCTTCGATTAGTTGTGATCTTGCTGAATGTCGCACCTATTACCGTCGCTGCCGACAACCTAGCCAGCGATATCGTGGGCGTGTGGGACACTGGGGATGGAGCCCATGTGGAAATCTATGAGCGCGACGGCAAGTATCACGGCAAGTTTCTATTTTTTTACGATGAACCGCCCGCAGGTGGCATCGACGCCAAGAATCCGGATCCTTCTTTACGGAATCGGGCACTTGTGGGAACGGACTTTCTGCTCAATTTTGAATTCACGGATCAAAAATGGAAGCATGGCCGTATCTATAACCCTGAAAACGGCAAACTGTATAAGGCTGACTTGGAACTGCGTGATGATGAGCTCAAAGTGCGAGGCTGGATAGGTTTCCGCCTACTCGGCCGAACCGTAGAATGGACTTCACTAGACTAGCAAACAAAACTCTTTTCAACTGGATCGAACCGAAAATTAAAGCAATCACCAATGACAACAATACGTGCGTCGCTTGTTATCGGTCTCTTCTGCCTTGGACCAACTACTGCGGACAGTCAAACCGTTAATGTCGGCCGCGGGGATATCCAAGTCCGTGTTCCCTCGGCAGCTACTGCAGAGTCCCAGCCAGCCCTTATAGTTTTGCTGCACGGATACAGCCATACGGGACAACTGCGGGAATCCGATTGGAGATTTGGTGAGCTCGTAGAGGATTACGGCTTCGTTCTCGCCTATCCAGACGGCACGCGTGAATCCAGCGGCAATAAAAACACCTTTTGGAATGCATCCGCCGCCTGCTGCAACTTCCAAGGAAGCGATGTCGATGATTCAACTTACATCATATCGATCATTGACCAGCTTACTGACCTATATAACATTGATCCAAAGCGCATCTACCTCGTGGGCCATTCCAACGGAGGCTTCATGTCCTACCGGCTGGCTTATGACCATTCAGAAACAATTGCTGCTATCGCCAGTGTTGCTGGTGCAGCAGCTGATGCGAACCATCCTGCACCACCACATCCCGTGAACATCTTGCAGATACATGGCACCGCAGACTCGGTCATAGCATATGAAGGTGGCAACCTGAACCGCTTCGAAGACACCACAGGTAGAGAAATTAGTCGGGCATACCCTGGAGCAATAGAAACCGTGGAACGTTGGGCTTCGTATAATGGCTGTACTCTTGAGAAGATATCGGCAATGAATCGAGACTTGGACAGATTATTGCCAGGCGCCGAAACAAACGTCAAACAACATACCGAAAACTGTAAAAATGGAAGTTCGAGCGAGCTATGGACTATCAACGGAGGCGGCCATTCACCGGACATTTCTGACAGCTTCAGCCAACAGATTGTCGAGTGGCTTCTAGCTCATCCGAAGTCGCGATAGCTCTATCGACGCCTGTCTCACCGAGCGCTTCACCGCTCAGAGCAATGTCTGCTTACTGCTCAGAGTCATCAAAAATCAATGCAACTAATTGATTGCAAGTGACTTAATGATATTAAACATGCCCAGATACAGATGGTTTACCTACCTATTTCGTGGTATTTCGCAAGATTCTACTGTTTGGAGCCGATATCTAAGGTAAGTAAGGACAATGACGACCAAACCAGAACGAGCGACAAGCGTCTTTGAACAAGTTGCCGTTAGCCGTAACCTCGGTGCTCTCGCTCGCTACGTCGGCTTTCTGGTTTTCGTAATCCTTCTGTTTTCAGGAATCTTCCAAGCGATCATGTCCCAACTTGAGGGACAGTCCCACTCGTGGACCACAGCCATCTACTGGACACTCGTCACAATGAGCACACTCGGGTTTGGCGATATCGTCTTCGAAAGTGACGTTGGCCGAATCTTCACCCTTGTAGTTCTGCTGTCAGGAACGGTTCTATTGTTGGTAGTTCTACCATTCACCTTTATTCGATTCTTTTACGCGCCGTGGCTTGAAACGCAGATCCGAAAAGACGCACCGCGATCAGTCAAACCTGGGACTGCTGAACACGTGATTCTTTGCCGTTACGACGAAGTCGCTAAAGCTCTCATCGAAAGACTCCGGGCAAATAAGGTGCCTTACTACGTCCTCGAACCTGACCCAATCGTTGCAACAAGACTCATCGATGACGGGATCTCGGTTGTCACGGGCGAACTGGACGCGAAACTCACCTACGAGCAACTCAATCTTAACGACGCAAGGCTGCTAGTCGCGAATCATAACGACACGACTAACGCGAATATCGCACTGACCGCACGAGAAGTAACGGGCAACAAAAACATCAATCCCACTCCGGTCGTCGGTTTCGCAGAACATCGTGACTCAATGGACATTCTCGAATTAGCTGGCTGTAACCGAGTACTGTCCCCCAAGATTCAACTCGGTAAGTACATGGCTGAACGTGGAAGTACTGGCATAGACCATACTGACGTCCTTGGTTCGATCAAAGGTCTTCGAATGGGTGAAATCGCGGCCAGGGATACGTCGTTGGTCGGGTCGACGATCCGCGAAACAGCCCTCCGGACAAAAACCGGCGCAAGCATTGTCGGCATGTGGCAAGCGGGGACACTCCTTCCGGCCCGCCCAGAGACAACTATTCAAGAAAACAGCATCTTGGTAATCCTAGGCATCGCGGAGCAATTGAGGAAGGTAGAGGACCTACTCAACAGAGAGCAGAGGAAAACTGGCCATCCCGTGCTGATTATCGGAGGCGGAACAGTTGGACGAGCCGCAGCTCGTAAACTGCGAGAGAATGACGTTTCGGTGTACTTACTCGAGAAAGATACCAATGTTTGCGACCGGTGCATAGACCTTGCCGACCGCGTCATTGTGGGCGACGCCAATGACAGTAAGAATTTAGACCTTGCCGGGTTTCGGGAGGCGAGAGCCGTCTTGCTGACGGGCAAGGACGATGCCGTTAACATCTACCTCGCTGTTTACTGTCGTCGCCTCAGACCAGACGTACGTATTGTGAGTCGTGTAGCGCGAAATCGTAACGTTAATGCAGTCCATCGGGCCGGAGCCGACTTTGCTTTTAGTGACACAGTCCTCGCCGCCGAGTCCACCATGGCTCTTATCGAAGGGCACGACATGGTCGTGCTTGACCACAGCATTGAACTCTTTGAAGTCGATGTACCCCGCAAACTCGTCAATACAAGATTAGCCGAATCTAACATCAGTTCGATAACTGGCTTAGTTGTCGTTGGCCTCGATGATGGAGAACAAATAACAACCGCAATAGACAGCTCGGTCTCACTTCAAGATGGACAGAAGTTGGTAATGCTAGGCACAACTGAACAACGGAAGGTGTTTGTTCAAACGTTCGAATAGCAAGAAGCACCTACTGAACCTGTGTCGATGACCATAGATTAATTACAGTGACACCCGCCACGATCAATGCCATACCTGTAATGGCCGCAAAATCCAAACGCTGGTCGTACAACACCCGCCCTACAAGTCCAACCAATACAATTCCGACGCCGGCCCATATCGCGTAAGCAATACCGATCGACATACGCTGTAAAACCAACCCTAGAAAATAGAATGCTGCGACGTAACCGACAAGAACGACACCACTGGGTAATAACTGCGTAAAGCCATTCGAAGCCTTCAGGGCCGACGTCGCGGTGACTTCACACACAATTGCGATCATCAAATAGACATAATGCATACCTATTTCTAATGATTCCCGTTCCAAATCGCAAACATTCCGCTAAATGTCGACAGAAACCATAGACTGACAGCCCGATTCTGTCTTTAATGACTCCGTTGTAGAAACGGAGAGTGTGGCTATCCCGATCAAAATAGGTCACACTTCCCCGACCTATTGTGCGGACAACTACTTCACCACAACATATTGCTGCAATCTTCGTGCTCACGTTCTGCTGCCTAGCCGGGGCTAGCGCAGAGCAACTTTCGCCAACACCCGTCACTCAGAATCAGAACGCTAATACGACTCGAATCCTGGTAGTTCCGTTCTCTAATATTTCTGGTGACCCACGGGATGCTTGGATGGGAATCGGAATTTCTGAGACCATCGCCGCTGACCTGCGTCAATTGGGGTTTATCGTCGTCTCACAAACCTCGTCTCCGGAGATTATGCCTTCAGATCGTCTCGGGCTCACAGCTGACGCACATGCCAGGCAACTCGCGCAAGAAGCCGGAGCAAAGTGGATCTTAGGAGGAGAATTCCAGAAACTTGGCACTCGAATTCGAATCGTAGCGCGAGTAATTGACACCGCAAAACGCACAGTCTCTGAGACGGTAACGTTGGATGACAAAATCGACAACCTCTTCGAGTTGCAGGATCAAGTCGTTTCTCTACTCAAAGGCACATTAATGCTTCCCCAGTCTAGAACCGCCGAGAACCAAGACGATGCAATGAGCCAAGAACCGAGCCTAGCGACAGAGGTTCAACGTCAGACTCTTACAAGTGATGACTCAGTATCGAGTCCAATCGTTGACACGCCTCGAGTAACCATCCGCCGCACCGAAAATCCGCCACAAATCGATGGCCGTCTAGACGACACCGTGTGGCAAACTGCGACGCACATCACCGAATTTATTCAGATTGCTCCTGACGCTGGAGCGCCAGCTTCTGAAGACACCGAAGTATGGATGGCTTATGACAGCGACAACCTCTATTTCGCCTTTTATGCACACTACGATAATCCTAGGATGATGAGGGTAAACTGGGGAGACCGCGATGAAACCGGTGGAGATGACCAGATAGCAGTTATGTTCGACACTTTCTTTGACCAACAACGGGCCTATCAGTTTGAAGTGAACGGCTACGGAGTTCAGACCGACTCACTGGTCAACACCGAAGGCACTCGTAGTAGCGGTTCGAGGCGCTCCTCATCGTCCAGTTCTCTCGGGAGTAATTATTGGCGTCGAAATGGGAGTAGCGGTTCCAGCCTCAGCAGCTCCGGTTCGTTCGGTGTTCGCGGTGACCGGTCATGGAACGCGCTGTTTGAAACCGACGGACAAATCGTCGACGACGGATGGGTAGCCGAGATGGCTATTCCGTTTAAGAGTTTGCGATACCCGGCTCGTGCTTCTGACGAAAGCCACCAGTGGGGTTTTCAGATCACTCGACGGATTCGGGGACTATCGGAAGCTGTGTCGTGGTCACCAATTTCAAGGGATGTCGCGGGACAACTCACACAGTTCGGTATCCTTGAAGGACTCGAAGGCCTGTCAGAAAGCCGGAACCTGGAGATCCTTCCCGAGTTAACCGGAGTCACTCTCGGATCGATAAATCGGGATACTGGAACCTACACCCGAAATGATCCCGACGGTGATGTTGGACTTGGATTCAAGTACGGAATTACACCAAACCTGACGGCAGATTTCACCTACAACCCTGACTTCTCACAGATCGAAGCTGACCAACCACAGATCGAGACAAACCAACGATTTGCGCTCTTCTATCCCGAGCAGCGTCCGTTCTTTCTGGAAGGTCAGGAAATTTTTCAGATATCGACACCGATGACCCTCTTGAACACACGGACGATCGTGAACCCTCGCTTTGGAGGGAAGCTAACAGGAAAGGTTGGGAACACGACGATTGGCGTAGTTGTCGCTGACGACGAAGCACCTGGTCTACTCGACGACCAAACCAACTCACAGTTTGGATCAACCTCTCAAACCATGGTCGGGCGCGCTCGCTACGACTTCTACTCAGAGTCGTACGTCGGTGCCATCATGACAGCTAGAGAATTCGGACAGGAGTACAACCGGGTTGGTGGAATTGACGGACGCTTCCGCATAGGCCAGACCCACCGCATGAGTTTCATGGCTGTTGGATCGTCCACACAAAATGAGGCCGAGGGCACGATCGGCGGAAGCGCGTTCGAGTTCGACCTAACACGTCAAGGTCGAAATCTCGGTTACAGCGCCTCCTACGGCAGTATTGACCCGGAGTTCCGAGCAGAAAGTGGATTCATCCCGCGAGTCGACCTACGGCAAGCCACGGGAACCGTGTCCTATCGTTGGTGGCCTGAATCAACCCTTCTGACTTGGCAACCATCGTTTACATATTTTCGACTCTACGACTATGCCGGTGTGCTCCAAGACGAACAGATTCAGAGTCGGACCAACTTCCAATTTAGAAACAATGTCTCCATCACTGGAACCGTGAGCCGAGACCTTGAACGCTTTCGAGAGTTGGAGTTCCGCAAAATAGGTTACGGCCTAGACTGGACCATTAGTGGCCGCACACTATCGCTTTATGGAGGATTCAACGTCGGTGACGGAGTCTATTTTAGTGACAATCCGTATCTCGGTGACACAGCCACGGGGAACATTAACGTGATGTTTAGGCCGAATTCACGCATGCAAGTTCGGATGACAAGCATCTTCAGTCGATTTACAAATCCACTGGATGACGTTGAAGTATTTGACGTCAGGATTTACCGGACACGAACGACTTTTCAATTCACGAATCGATTCTTACTCCGGCATATCATGGAACACAATACACAAGCGATAACTCTCGGAAACAATCTGCTTCTCACGTATCGTATTAATTCCGGAACCGTTCTCTTTGTCGGATACGACGACCGATATCAACGCGGCACCAGAATCAACAACGCCGTATTTTCAAGAACCACACTTCAAAGAACAAATAGGGCTATCTTTACCAAGTTCTCGTATCTGTTCCGCCTTTAACTACAGAAACTATTAGCCGTCTCAAGAGACACCAAGCCGTTCTCTCGGCCATAGGCTGCTAAGAGATGGCACCAAAAGAACTAATCGTTGAGACGACCTAGCCCCTTGGTTCCGCTCAAGATCAAAAAACGTTTATAGTTTGATACGTTCAATCTTCGGCAACTCCGGCACCGGACCCAATTCCTACCGAGAGGCTGCGTTTAGAAACATCATGTCAATATTGAATTTATCCTGGATGAAACCTGTGTCTCCGCCTAATCGTTTCGCCACAAAGAATCGAAAGTGGCATTTTGTAATTGCTTTACTCACACTATCGTTCGTCAGCGATTCTGAGCTTCTACATGCCCAAGCGTCTTCGGCAGATACACTCACCCAAACCCCTAGGATAACCGTGAGCGCCTCTCACGTAACGGTGCCCCCCACACTGGACGGAGACATTACCGGAGATTCCGTGTGGTCTGCCGCAACGCCGATCAGTGGTTTTACGCAAAGTGCTCCCGACGAAGGACAACCGGCCACCGAGCGAACTGAGGTCCGCATTATCTTTACAGACGACACCTTGTATGTCGGCGTAATCTGTTACGACCGTGAGCCTGCATCCATTATCGTGAGTGACAGCAGTCGAGACTCGTCAATGAATGACGCTGACAGCTTTCAGATCGTACTCGACACGTTTCAAGACCAACAGAACGGCTTCATCTTCGGCACAACACCCGCCGCGCAAGAATACGACGGCCAAGTTACCAATGAGGGTGGCAGTCGGAGTCTCTTCGGTGGTGGTGGACGAGGAGGATTCTCACGGGGAAGCGGCAGTGGCTTTAATCTCAATTGGGATGGCGCCTGGCAGGTAAGTACCTCGGTATCTGATATCGGATGGAGTGCTGAATTCGCTATCCCCTTCCGGACAATTCGCTACCCTGCTGTCACCGATCAACTCTGGGGTGTCAATTTTCAACGTAATATTCGCCGTCGTAATGAAACGTCCTACTGGGCGCCGCTGCCGAGGCAATACAATTTGTACCGGGTTTCAATGGCTGGAAAGCTTGTGGGGCTCACGACACCCATTGGCCTGACCAAGAACCTACAGATCACGCCTTACCTCATTGGCGAAGCTGTCGTGCGGAAGAACCGACCGGAACGGAGCGCTGTCGGCATAGGTGATTTCGGTGCCGACCTGAAATACAGCATCACATCAGGACTCACGTTGGATGCTACCTACAACACGGATTTTGCACAGGTTGAAGTTGACGACCAACAAATTAATCTCGATCGATTCAACCTCTTCTTTCCAGAGAAGAGACCGTTCTTCCTTGAAAATGCGGGCGCGTTCACCGTTGCCAATGGAGGACCCGCTAGTGGGCGTAACCTTGGTCAAACGGATCTATTTTTCAGTCGCCGGATCGGCATCAGTCGAACGGGTCAACAAATCCCAATCTTGGTCGGCTCCCGTCTCTCAGGAAAGGTGTCAAATAGCGTTACCGTCGGATTACTCAACATGCAGACTGATGACCTTCCCGGCATCTCGACTGGTAACAACTTTACTGTTGCACGGGCACGACAAGAACTTCCAAACCGTTCAAGTATCGGCGGACTGTTCATCAATCGAACCGCGACTGGCAGTCAAGCCCAAACGGATGACTACAACCGAACCTACGCGGTTGACGGCAGATGGGGCATCGGCCAAAACGGATTTGTTGAAGGATTTGCAGGACGCACGGACACACCGGGACTCACGGGACGAGAGTATGCCCTCAGCGTGTCCGGCAACTACACCTCTGAATCATGGCGTCTCATCACCGGCTACCAAGAAAACGGAGAAGACTTCAATCCAGAGGTCGGATTCCTTAGGCGAACGGGTGGATTCAGAAAATATGACTTCGGACTCAACAACACATCTCGACCGAATGGCTTCCTAAACTTTCAAGAATTGTCGCCGCATATGAGCTTCACGCGTTTCTGGAACTTTTCGGGCGTCATGGAGACCTCATATCTGCATACCCACTTCGAAGGCGAATTTGAAGACAGCTCCTCGACTGGTGTCGTTTACGATGTCAGGAGCGAACAAGTATTCCGCGATTTCAAGGTATCTGGCATCACGGTACCACCAGGGCGATACGACTTCAGCGAAACCGAATATTCCTTTCGCTACAACCGAGCCGCACCGATCAGTTTTGGTATGAGTGCGACAGCGGGCGGATTTTTTGGTGGAGATATCATTACGCTCCGACCATCACTCAGGGCACGATACGGTGAAACACTCAACCTGTCCCTGAGCTATAGTCGAAACGATATAACACTTCCTAATGGCAGCACTGTGACCAACCTAACCAGTTTTCGAGCTGCATACAACGTCTCCCCGCGCCTGTTTGTCCAAGCTCTGGTCCAACATAACGACAGTGCGAGACTGTGGTCGTCAAACATTCGTTTCGGTTGGCTACAGGATGCCAATACGGGATTGTTTGTGGTTTTAAACGATATTGAAGGCATTAGCGATTACGCGGTTACTGGAGCTGGTCGAAGTCTCATTCTTAAGTTCAATTACCTATTTGACGTTCTGAATTAGATCCCCGTAGCCAGTCTGTCCGGCTTAACACAGATTCAAAGTGGACTTGCCTAATCCGCGAAACTTAACGCTTCATTGAAAGATGTGGGTTACAACGATAACGGTATTCAGTCAGTCCACACTCTTCGCCTTCTTGACTGACACATAAAACTGATACGTATAACGTTCCAGCGTACTTGGTAGCGCATCGGCAGGAATATCGGCACCATGCAGTCCGACGCGACTCCCAAAAACCAACATTGAGTTAGCTCGAAAGGGAATTCGCTTTACCAACCTACAATTTGCACCTTCACGTTCTGGATAATAAATACCTTTGTACGCATCAGGTAGTGCACGGTCGACCTCGAATAGATTCGTGCCGTGGTCACTTCCATCGTCAGGATGACCAAGATAAAGTAACGCTGTTAACGCAGATCTCCCAGGATCGAGATGAGGTTCTAGACAGTACCCTGGCCGTCGCAACATCAGCCTCCCACCGGTATGCCGACAATCTAAACGCCCAGTTTCGCTAACAACTTGGTGATAATGCTCATCGAAATACTCATTGAATTTTGAAACGAGCACCGGCGTCAAGATCTGACCAGCTACTGTTTCATCCATGAATCGCCAAATCGCTTCTGTAGCTAACGGCGCAATATCCTCATCAACAGTCCAGTTCTCTCTACCATGTTGTCCACGGCGCCAATATCCTTGCGGTGGCTTCTGATCAAAGAGTTGTCGATAAAAATCTGTAGGCAAGACATCGTCGATCACAACATGCGGATAAGGGTATGTCTCGAGGTCCGTAGCACCAAGTCGTTCACGCAAGTGGACAGCAATGTCACCCGGTGGGTACTCATCTTCTAAATCGAGAACCGACTGAGCAAGTTGTGGCCCTACTTCGTTCCGACGGACCTGTTCCAAAAAAACAACGCGCTCTTCCAAGCGCCGCACTCGTTCTTCAAGCACCCTGTTGCTCTCAACTAGACCTTTGTGGGACTCGCGCTGCGTCTCACCATGTCGCACAACGGTATTTAGTCGACTTTTTTCACTAGAAACATCCTTCCGCAATCGATCTAAGCGGGCCTCAAGTTTTGCCACTGACTCCTGCTGGCGCTTTCCAAGACGGTCGGCCTCACCCTGTAGGATACGATGCAGGCCAAGCCGATAAAATAAACTCCGACTAAAATTTGCTAACACCTCAAGAATCCTCTTTCGACCATTTGTGACGACAGACTATACATTGAGTGACTCATAGCCAACTAGACTACTGTCCGAGTATCACAAATCATCAATAACCTTGGCTATGTGAATCCGGGCCCGTCCGATAGTTATAAACTTCAGTAAAACATGACTTACTGGCCAATCCACTGCGTGACGTTGATCCTGAGCGCTCTGCTTTGCCTATTCGGGAATGCCCTGACCGGACACGCCCAGGACGTGGACCTCACGTGGCTTCACTCCGATTTAAACAATCTCGCAAGACTAACCGGTCAACCTGCAATCGTGAGCGCAGGCGGACTGACAAAGAATCAAACTCAGTTACTCACTATCGAGAATCTCACACCCTACAGTGCTTCCACCAGACGGCGTATCGTAATCGTAGCTGGACTTGATGGTAAACGCGAGAGCGCCCAGCTTGCGATCAATGCAGTAAGATGGTTCAAGTTAGAAGCCAACGACGAGCTTCGTCGAAGCTGGGACATCAGCGCGATGGTATTGGCAAATCCAACTTCGCACATGGCCGACAACTTTCCACCAGCAGAACATTTCTTTAATGATCCCGAACGTCCTGACACCCGATACATCTGGCGGTGGGTCGCTTATCAGGCCCCTGACCTAGTTGTAGAACTTACTGCGGGAGACACGTTTCAAATTGAAGACATCGGCCAAGAAGGCACCTTGTCGGCCGCTCTTTCAAGTCTTTCGACCGACAGTGAACTTGGCAGTGTCCCAGTAGTAATTGTGACGGGCTCGGCGCGAGACGGAGAACGGGTCATTCGAGAAATTCTTGCACGAGCACCGGAATCTCGTTCTCAGTTAAGGACGACGATCGATAACCGCGTTGAACGCCGACCGCTAGAACTCGCGCGACTTTTAGCTGAACAATATCCAGGCACACCAAGTATGAGTTACATTCCTGGCGTTGCTTGGGTTCACACACTAAGACTCGCTACGTTACTCAGTAACTCTTCATTACGAGCCAAAGTAATTCGAGACGTTCAACCCTGGCTAAGCGGCGAAGAGTCAATCACAGGTGAACGTATTAGCTTTGCCGGTCTCGCTGGCACTATGGTTTTTAGCGAATTAGCTAAAACACCTGGTCTTCACCGTGAAACTGCTGAACAACTAGCAGCCGAAGGTGTCGCACTCGCCGCCCAAGAATCAGAGCCGGGGCGGCCTGATTACGGATCAGGCTGGAGCGACGATGTCTTCCTCGGAACTATAGCTGCAACCACCGCACAAGACGGTCCCGGCATGGAAGCTGCCGTTCGTTTGATTACACGTTACGCAAACCAACTGCAGCAGCCCTCTGGACTCTGGCATCATGCACCAGATTCACCGATCGCTTGGGGGCGCGGAAATGGCTTCGCCGCGGCAGGACTCGCAGAAACTCTTACAGCCTTACCGTCAGACCACAGTAGTTATTCCACAGTGTTGAACATCTATCGTCGGCATATGGAAGGACTTCGACTTCATCAGGCGCCAGACGGCATGTGGCGCCAGGTGATCGATCTTCCCGGAAGCTATCGAGAAACAAGCGTGACGGCTCTCACTTTAACTGCAATGGCTCGCGGCATCAGATACGGCTGGTTAGACCAGTCTTTTCAAACGGTGGTAACACGTGCCTGGCGCGGCCTGCTGGCCCATATCGAGAAAGATGGAACACTGGTCGACGTTTGCATCAGTACGGGAGCGGGGCCAACCCTAAGTCACTACCTTGATCGAACCGCGATTCAGGGGTTCGATGATCGTGGAGGGGCTCTCGCACTCGGTGCCGCACTAGAGATGCACGCGTTATTGGCGACTCCATAAGCAGCGATTCACGTCCACGCTACTTCCCCAACGGTAAAAATGGGGATCAACTGTCAGCTCCCGTTCGAATTACTAGCACGATCATATATGCGACCAACCATCCAACTCAGATTTGTTCTTTTTCACGGACCAGCCTTATTATCGTCACTAACGACACGCATTAGTGCAGTATCGAATGTGATAACGGGCGCCATGCCACTTGACCGAACCTCTCCGGTAGTCCAATCAAATGCTCGTGCGTCCCGCATAAAAGTAACAATCCCCAAATCTTGACCAGAACGTTCGTAGAATTGCTCGGCGATCCAGCTAAGACGTTCACGCCTGTCCTCCGTGAGCAACTGGCCCTCCGCAAGTGCGACGAGCTGGTCACGAAGTGGTCCATCAAGGTCACTACTTTCAAGAACAGCTGTCATATCTTGCTGGCCATCAGCCGTAATTGACACAAAGCCTATTGGCGAATGCATCGGCTCAGTCGCATCAAACGCATCCGTTGAAGAAAATGTCGAAGAGTACATAGGATAATTGGACAAGAGTGGTTGCTGCTCAATCTGTAACACAGACGCGGTAAGTTGAAGACAGAAAACAATAATAACGACAAACAGCTCACCACTTGTTAAACGTATTTCTCTATTTAAAGAGGAAACGGGCTGAGGCGGATCAGATTGTCGACTCAATGCACGGATCCAACCCGTCATGTGTGTGTAAATAGATGACCATGGTATGAAGAAACAGGCCCATAACAGCCACCAAGCCGACCATACCTCGTTCTGAAAGAAATAGAATCCAAGAAGCAAACCGAATCCCGCAAACCCCAACAAAGAGCGAATCCAGCCTCGACGAAGAAAAACCGCGACAATAAGCACACCTTCAGTGCCAACGCCCAATGCCGAAAACGCGACCGCTGCCCAGTGGTGACTTGCAACCCATAATCCCCAATCGACCGGGGCACTTAAAGCGTCGGTCACAAAGTGATACTTAACAGCACCTCCAACAACCCACTCCAAGCCACTCTTTGCCAATTTAGCATAGGCTGCAGCTAGCATCGCACTACCAAGCACCACACCCGGCATCCATACTGCGAACCCGTAATCGCGTCCGACGAAAGTCTCTGAAGACGAACCGACTCGCAGTCTGGCAAGAAGTCGGTCAAGACTTAACCCATCCCCCCACCGAACAGGTAACAAACACCACAGTGCGACCAAGAGAACCGCCCAATTATGCGTCCCTGTATGCTGCAACCGAACCAACGTCCAGAATGTAAGGCCAATGACTACAAACAAATAACAGCCTCTCGTCCACAATCCCACACCGAAGAGCACCAGCCCTCCCAGAATCAGCGCCTCGAGTCTTCCTACGAGGTCAGGGCGATTCGCAATTGCCTCTATCCAATCCCAGTCCGCAAGCCATGCATTCTGAAGTTGAGTCTCTCCTGGGCCCTCCCAAGTAGCCATTGTCAATTCTCGTAAAACCCACCACACTCCAATAGCGAAGAACATTCGATAGAAGCCCATGGCTTGCGCACCCATGGGCTCAACGCCTCGCGTCAGGATCCTGATAGCTTTTCGTATGAACAAGGAACTCATGTGGATTATCTGTCGATATTAGAAGCCTTCCCCATCAAGGGCAAGACAGACAATTTCAGAGCAATAGTGGGTCGAGCAGGTAAACGCTAAGAAATTTTAATGATTGCTCACGTCTCGTTCAGTTGAGCTCTTGAAAGGAAACTCCTCTTTCTTCGTAGGCTTCAGCAGCCAAACCTCCAGCGTTAACAGCCGCCGGCCAACCTGCATAAAACGTGACGTGCAAGATTAATTCAGATAGCTCCTGTGGCGTAACACCATTTTCATCAAGCGCACGCCCAATATGACTCCTTAATTGATTCGTCGTGTATAGTGCTTGCGCCACCGCCACAGTGACCAGGCTGCGGTCACGTTTGGAAAGCAACGGACGTTCCCAAACGTCACCATACAGAAGACTATTCCGCAATTCTCCAAGGCGTGGCACAGCAGCATACGCGCCACTGGTGTAGGACACTATCTCCGCATCATGCTCTGCCCGAGGTAGCGGTTCTAACGACAGTCCTCTCTCTGAAAAAACCTCCGCAGCCAGCAACGACGCTTGGACTCCAGTCGGCCATCCAGCGTAAAACGTCACATGTAAAATAATTTCTGTAATTTCTTCTGGGCTAAGACCGTTATCCAAACCTCGAGGTATGTGCAGTCGTAACTCATCACGAACCAACGCTTGGAGCACCGCGATCGTGATCAGGCTTCGATCACGTTTGGATAGTTCAGTTCTCTCCCACAATTCACCATAGAGAAGTGTGTTTCGAAGTTCACCGAGATACGGCGACCCTTCGTAGAGAGAGCTAATCTGCGGAGATGGCTCTACCGTCTGTTCCTCTATAGTCGCGCTATCAATTTTCGCACACCCAACAGTTCCAATCGCACTGACACACCCGACGAGAGCGACCGCACCGACATGTAACATTCTCATTCCGTTCTCCTCTTGTTAAATTGCCGACCGTGCTGACCTCAAACGACGACTGCAACATTTGATTCACAGCAACTTTTCCCACTAATCTTTTCTAGGCAGCTCTACCCGCGAGTCTTATCGGATACCATTCCGACATTCATGCTAACGTCGCTGGAGGACTGATTCAACGATTTCAACTCATAAACCAGGACTCACCAGAAAGGCCCTCTTGATGAACAGATTCCCCTGTGCCTTCGCATTGATCGTCATTCTTCCTGCACTTGCAGGGTGCCGAGCGAGTTCACCAGATGCAGAACCCTTGATTGTAAGTTCACTCCTTGAGGAAATGGACGACGGTTGGTCCCCAATCGAACCAGCAGGTGAAACCACCTGCTCGGACGGAAGTGACTTTCAATTCTTTGTACGAGTCGTAGACCCCCAAAAACTGGTTGTCTACTTCCAAGGTGGAGGTGCATGCTGGACTGG
>CEUS01234811.1_pt1 | contig 21740 bp, 19 predicted proteins | sample 427031 | NCBI WGS metagenome assembly CEUS01 (sample SAMEA2622837, study PRJEB7988) | marine metagenome | biome: marine biome (ENVO:00000447); feature: marine epipelagic mixed layer (ENVO:xxxxxxxxx); material: "saline water (ENVO:00002010), including plankton (ENVO:xxxxxxxx)" | depth 140 m | reverse complement strand
GAATCGTGTCTAACAATGTGACGCGAGGTTCAATCTGAAAGTCTCGAATTTGACCATTAATAGTGAGGCGGATGGGCACTGTGCCTGGACCAAGCACCTCTGCTTGTCCTTCCTGGGCCTGGGCCGTCGGGCTCGTCAAGATGCTGGTTGCAACTGATGTAACACCAACTGTCTTGAAGAAATCACGCCTGGAGACGTTGCTTTTATCTTCGTGCTTGAGAGCCATGCAGATTCCTCATTGAGAAACAAGAACTTGAATTGGCAACATAGCTAAAACTGTTAGTTCAGACAACAGATTACTCTTTTTTCTAGCTGTAATTCGTAATTATGGGTTCGGCAGTTGAAGTTAATCATGGTCCAGAATGTCAATAAGTTCCTGGAGCGCTTCAAGTTCCTTGTGTGCTGCGTAAAGAATAGCCCGCCGTTCTTGTAATGTTGGTGCTGTCCAGTCCTCATTCTGAAATTTTACCTGCCCCTGCGAATCTACCTCGAGAAGCGTGGTATCCATTGGCTCAATGAATAAATGCATCTATTTGCTCGTGATATTGTTGTTTAAAGAAACATATAAACCCAATATAATCAATTACTTATGTGGATACATTGCGCGATCTTAGCGTATGGCTCTGACGATGGCTATAGATAGTTTATATAGCTTTTATTCTTAGCATATAACAGCGAAACCTCTTCGAAGTCCTCAGCAGACAGTGATTGTTGGGGCTAAGATGAACCTAATGCCTATTACAAACAGGCCGACTGTATCTGTTGCGAATAGGGTAAGTCATTTTTCCTATGCGATCAGAAACATTGTCGACGAAGCCAAAAACGTTGAAGCACGAGGCCTGCGAGTCCGTTACATGAACGTTGGGGATCCAGTGGCTTATGGTTTCCAGTCTCCCCCGCATTTAATTGAGGCAGTAGAACGTGCACTTCGTGATGGTTATAACGGGTACGCTCCATCAGCTGGTGTGATTCAAGCGCGTGATGCGGTGGCTGAAGACTATACAAAGCGCGGAATGGCTGTTACTGCCGATCGTGTTTTGATTACTACTGGCACCTCAGAAGGTATCGAGTTAGTTCTCACAGCTCTTGTAGACGAAGGCGATGAAGTATTGGTTCCTGTACCAACTTACCCGTTATACACAGCTGTCATTGCAAAGCTTGGAGCCGGGGCAAAGTACTATCGAACCGATCCTAATCAAGATTGGATGCCCGATCTTGATCATTTGCGAAGTCTTATCACCCCACGCACGCGGGTGCTAGTGGTTGTTGATCCAAACAATCCAACCGGTGCAGTTTATCCAACACATATTCGGCGCGCGCTTATCGACATTGCAGAAGAGTATGGGCTTGTGATTGTTGCCGATGAAGTGTACAGCGAAGTAGCGCACGACGGACCTGTTCCGCTACTTGGAACATTAGATAACGATGCTCCAATCATTTCCCTGTCGAGCTTATCAAAAGCGTACCTAGCGCCTGGTTGGCGGACAGGCTGGATGGTAGTTGGATCTAATTCTCGATTGGACAATGTCTTAGTCGCCATGAAGAGACTGGCTGATGCTCGTCTATGTAGTCCAGGGCCAATGCAGCACGCAGTGGTTGCGGCCTTACAAGGTGATCAGTCCCATCTTGACGAATTTCGGAGCGCCCTAACAGAACGTGCACGTCTTACTATAGAGTGCTTGTCGGCGATACCAGCAATGAGTTGTGTTCCTCCACGCGCAGCCTTCTATGCCATGCCATCGCTGGCGTTGCCACCTGGCCGGACAGATGAAGACTTCGTACTGAACTTGCTCCGGGAGACAGGCATTCTATGTGTTTATGGGTCTGGATTTGGTATGGCACCTGAAGCAGGATGTTTCAGGGTTGTGTTCTTAGCAAGTCCACAGGAACTGACAATGACGTACAATGACATTGCTGCTTTTACTGAACATTACTTAGAAAAAGCATGATCCCATTACAAGAGAATCCAAGGGCTTTGATTCGATATGCACTGGCGAGTGCTACGTTAACAGGTATTGTTTTTTGGATTTTGTACCTCTCACGCGATGCAGTGCTCTTAATCTATATCAGTGCACTGATATCAATTGGACTGGGCCCGCTTGTTAATGCTGTTGAGAAAGCGGATGTTGTGTCCAAAGACGGCGAGAAAGAAACCTTCCAACGTCGGTGGAAGCTTACTCGATGGTACCGATTGCCACGATGGGGTGCAATATTAAGCATCTATTTAGTTTTACTTAGCATTATGGTTGGGATTAGCGTGGCTGTCCTTCCCCCGCTTATGTCTCAAGCCCAAGAACTTTGGGTTCGTTTACCGTCTCTTGTCAATCATGCCCAACAATTTTTTGTCGAGATTGGCCTTCTCGATCAGGAGTTAACCTTTCGTCAGGCTGTTGAACAAGCTCCAACAATCCCTCCCGACGCAATTGGAACAGTGTTCACAGCAGTATGGAGTGTAGTAGGCGGCGTTTTTGGCATTATTACCATTCTCATTCTGACCTTTTATCTATTACTTGATGCTGACAACCTCGTAGCGACTTTTGTGCGCTTATTTCCAAACAATAAACGCGACCGAGTCGCTGAAGCGTGTCGACGAGTGTCAGTCAAAGTTAGCGCGTGGCTCGGTGGCCAATTATTATTAGCCGGCATTATTGGAACAACGGCAGCCCTTGCGCTTTGGCTCATAGGCGTGCCGTATTTTTTTGTGCTGGCACTTATCGCAGCCATCGGTGAAATGATTCCACTCGTAGGTCCGATACTCGCAGCCGTGCCGGCTATCCTTGTGGGCTTAACAATCTCACCCGCAGTTGCCATTGGCGCAACGGTTTTTTTTGTTATTCAGCAGCAGTTTGAAAGTCACGTACTCGTGCCAAGGATTATGGAGAGACAAGTTGGCATCAGTGCCGTTGTGGTTGTCCTAGCTCTTGTCATAGGTCTTTCAGTGCTTGGGATCGTTGGTGCTCTTTTGGCCGTCCCTACCGCAGCAGTTCTACAAGTGATATTTCAGGAATTTACACCACTTGGTGATAATGAATAATATTTCTGTAATTGTTTTGAGAACAGTAGGATAGTTCTATGGAAAGTAACGTTACTCTGATTGCAGCATTTGCTGCCGGGTTACTCTCATTTATCTCTCCGTGCGTGCTCCCGTTGATTCCTGGATACCTTTCTTACATCTCTGGCATCTCAATGGACGAAATGCAAGGAAGCAGTACAGCCTCCCCGACGGCTCGACGCCAGGTACTGCTAGCGACGATTGCTTTTGTGATTGGATTTTCACTCGTATTTGTTGCATTAGGTGCGTCTGCTAGCGCTCTCGGACAATTTTTAATGGACCGCTTAACGATCCTCAGTCAAGTTGCTGGTGTGATCATTATTATCTTCGGGCTACATACGATGGGAGTTTTTCGTATAGGCTGGCTCTATTCAGAAAAACGTATTCAGACCAAGGGTAAACCTGTAGGGCTTCTTGGTGCCGTGCTTGTAGGTGTTGCATTTGCATTTGGCTGGACCCCATGCATCGGTCCCATTTTATCCGGTATTCTTGCTGTTGCTGGTGCACAAGACACCGTTGGTGAAGGTGTTCAGTTGCTGGCTGTTTATTCTGCGGGTTTAGCTGTGCCGTTTATTGCTACATCTCTAGCCGTTGATAGATTTTTTGCTGCTTTTGAGCGTATTCGACAGCATTATCACAAGATAGAAATAGCTTCAGGTCTGCTCCTTATTGTCATCGGAGTCTTGATCTTTACAGGTCAGTTTACGCTAATTGCACGATGGTTAACCCCGTACTTACCCGTGCTTTGATTAAACAGGAGAACGCTCCAGCGTATCAAGGTGATATGCCGGAGCAATAATGCACACGACGCGCACGTACAATTTTTCCGCTGGGCCTGCTGTGTTACCACTCCCTGTGCTTGAGGAGGTGCAGCGCGATCTTGTTTCGCTTCCTGAGATCGGGATGTCGATCTTAGAAGTTAGCCATCGTTCAAAAGTTTTTGAAGAGATTCTGTATCACGCTATAGACAACATGCGTGCGTTGGCGGGTATTCCAGAGAACTATAAGATTCTATTTCTTCAAGGTGGAGCGAGCCTGCAATTCTTGATGGTACCAATGAATCTGCTTCTGGTTAATAAAACGGCTGATTATATTCATACGGGAGCTTGGGCACAGAAAGCCATCAAAGAAGCAAAGAGGGTTGGTAAAGTTCATATCGCTGCCACGACAGTGGCTGACAATTTTTCTAGAATTCCAGATATGTCAGAACTGATGCTGACACCAGAAGCTGCTTATGTTCATATCACTAGCAATAACACCATTGAGGGTACTCAGTGGAAATCGTTGCCGCAAATTGGTGACGTGCCTCTAATAAGCGACGCTTCTTCAGACATATTTAGTCGTTCGATGGATGTGACACGACATGGGTTGATTTATGCAGGTGCTCAAAAAAACCTCGGGCCAGCCGGTGTCACAGTTGTAATTATCCGTGAAGACCTGCTTGCGCGATCTCCTGATTCAGTTCCGAGCATGCTTAATTACAAGGTACATGCATCCAGTCAGTCTCTATACAACACACCTCCAACATTCGGCATCTATGTGATTGGGTTAACAATGAAGTGGTTACAGTCGCTTGGAGGCTTGAAAAGTGTTGCCAGCATTAACAAACGTAAAGCAGAGAAACTCTATGCTGAAATTGATCGGACCGATTTCTATCACGGATTAGCGGCAAAGCCCGATCGCTCTTTAATGAACATCACTTTTCGATTACCGAGCAAGGATCTTGAGCAGCAATTTGATAAAGAGGCGACAGCTATCGGTCTGCACGGTCTTAAAGGACATAGATCGCTTGGGGGTCTCCGTGCGTCTATTTACAATGCCTTTCCCGAAGCAGGCATCGATGCACTTGTGGATTTTATGCAGGAATTCGAACGAAAAAATGGATAGTCGGGATTAACGTTTTCTCCTAAGGGTCGCTGTGCTTTGCTGGCGTCGTTTCCGATTTTTTCTGAAGTACTTTTTTTTGCCGCTACCGGGTTTTTTGAGAAGCTTTCTCCAGCGTTCCACAAGTTCTGGATGTTCACCAGAAATTTCTAGCCAAGTTACTGCTTCACGAAATTGTTTTTTATGAATCAGTGCCTGACTTGCACGAGTCGAAATATTCGTATCAATAAGTTTGTGTTGCATTATTAAGATCTGTCTAAGGCGTTCAACATCGCGTCTGGCGATCGGTAATATTCCTAAAGACAATGGCTGTTTAGGCGACGGCACTTTTCCTAGCGAGGTCATGCTGGTGAGTGTTTTTATAGTGTGACCAAGTGGCAGCAACAGCGAAGCTAGTAGCAAGGCGTTTGTTAGAGTCTCCGGAGTGTCAACGAATCGCTTACGATAAGTATCCAGGAGTTTAAGGGATTGCCAGAGATTTGAATTAGTTGCTCGCTGAAGCGTAGGCGCTATTGGTTCCAACAGGCGTCGCTCTGCTAACATTTTGAAAGTTTTTTCAGAGTACCCAGTTCGCAAAATTTTATACAGTTCTTCAAGCAAACGCGGTGGAGCACTTCTTGCAATTTCAGATCGATGCTTAGAGATGGCACGTTCTATTGGAAGGTCAATTGTAAAGCCGAGCCTAGCAGCCATTGCGACTGCACGTGTCATACGAACGGGATCTTCTTGAAAACGCTCGTTAGGGTCACCAATGCTTCGAATTATTCTGGCCTCAAGATCATTGAGACCATTGGTGTAGTCAATGACTGATCGATCAGCAACGTTATAGAAGAGGGCGTTAATTGTAAAATCACGACGGAAAGCATCTTCTTTTGGGTTACCGAACGTATTATCACGTCGTATTAGAGGATCACCCAGAGGGGCAATCTTTGTGTTGGCTGTACTTTCTCCTACTTGTTTGGACACCTCTGTTTTAATCTGGCGACGGAAAGTTGCAACCTCAATTGTTTTTGTACCAAAACGCACATGTGCTAAACGAAAGCGTCGCCCAATAATCCAGCAGTTCCGAAACAGTTTCTTAATCTGATACGGGTGTGCAGAAGTTCCAATGTCAAAGTCTTTAGGACGTCTACCAAGAAGTAGATCGCGAACACTGCCACCAACAAGATAAGCAAGATAATTGAACTTTTGAAGACGATAAAGAACCTTTAACGCATCGGAGTCAATTTCCTGTTGCGAGATGGCATGTGCTTCGCGTGGGAGAATGACGGGTGAACCCATCACAGAGAATTGTAGCAAAGGACAAAGGAGGGCAATTGAGGAATGCTCACTGAATAAAAGGTTTAGACTGAAAGAATGATATTAAAGTTTGTTAATTGTAAAAATGCTAGGGTTAAACATCTACAACTTACGGTTTAGCATCACACCAGTTCTTGGACATACCTACATCAACAGTCAGAGGCACAGCTAATTCAGCTGCGGTTTCCATCTTTTCCCGTACGATTTCTTTTGTTGCTTCTGCTTCCTTAGCGGTGCACTCAAGAAGCAATTCATCGTGAACTGTTAAGATCATTCTCCCATGTAGTCCCTTGGCAGGTAGAGCAACTGACAGGTCTATCATGGCGCGTTTTAGAATGTCTGCGGCAGTTCCCTGAATTGGCATGTTCACCGTTACTCTTTCAGCAGCCGCGCGGATCTGTCCATTATGACTGTTGAGATCGGGCACTAAACGTCGGCGACCGAACATCGTTTGAACTATTCCAGTCTGGCGTGCCTCTTCAAGCGTCGCATTAATATAAGTTCGCACGCGTGGAAAACCAGAAAAATAAGCTTCGATAAAAGCCTGCGCAGTTTGGGTGCTTACATTGATGTCTTTAGCCAATGTGAACGCTGTTTTCCCGTACAACAAAGCATAGTTAACAATCTTGGCTCTTCGGCGTAATTCGTGTGCTTCAAGTTCACTGTCAGGTCCAAAAATTTGCATAGCAGTACGGTTGTGAATATCTTCCCCTGATCGAAAAGCTTCTATTAAGGTCTCATCATTGGATAAATGTGCAAGTACACGCAATTCGATCTGTGAATAATCAGCCGAGATTAAAACTTTTTTAGAATCTGCAACGAAAGCACGTCTAATTTGTCGGCCAAGTTCAGTTCGAATTGGAATATTTTGTAAGTTTGGTTCAGAGCTACTTAATCGTCCGGTAGTTGCCACCGCCTGATTAAAGCAAGTGTGGATGCGGTGTGTGTCTGGATGAACAAGGAGTGGCAGAGCATCGACGTAAGTGCTCTTTAGTTTATGTAACCCCCGCCATTCGAGAATCAACCGAGGGAGTTCGTGAGAAAGCGCCAGCTCCTCAAGCACTTCGACAGACGTTGATGCCGAACGAGTCTTCCCTGTCTTTTTTAAGGAGGGCAATTTAAGTCGATTAAAGAGAATGTCAGCAAGCTGTTTGGGCGAGTTGACGTTAAATTCACACCCTGCCAACTCATAGATGCGCCCAGTGTGTTTTTCTAATTTTTTATTAAGATGCTTTGACTGGGTCATCAAGGCTTGGCTATTAAGAGGAACACCAGCACACTCGATAGCAGCCAGTACTGGTATCAGTGGCAGTTCCATTTCTCGATATAACGAGTCGAGCCCTTCCGTTACGAGACGTGGTGCTAGATGGTCTGCTAATTGCAAGGCTAAGTCCGCGCGCTCGCTCACAAAACGTAGGACAGCATCTGGGGTTAATTGATTGAAAGGGATTGCCCGGGCACCGCTACCTCGGACATCTTCTTCGGTTAAGGCCTTGCAGGCTAAGTATTCCAACGAAATGTTTTCAAGTGAATGTTTGCCACGAGCGTCGAGCAGATAACTTGCGAGCATAGAATCAAACGATATTCCTGCCAGATGGATACCATGTCGCTCTAATACAACTGTGTCGAACTTCAAATCGTGTCCAACCTTTTGAACAGCTTTGTTTTCAAGCAACGGCTTAAAACGTGCAAGTACGAGTTCTTGGTCAATTTTGTTAGGTTGCTGGGTAAGCAAGTCTTCAGATCCGGGCTTTATCTCAGGGGTTAGTGGTATGTAACGGGCCTGGCGGTGAGATGTCGAGCATGCAACTCCAATAAGCTGTGCACGCATAGCCGAAGGTCCATCTGTGACAATACGTAAGGCAAACTTACCAGCTGCACGAAGTTGATCAATTAACTGGTCAAGCTCTTTGATATTTTGTACGAGTGCGTAATCGGTCTGGACAGGGTCTTCGGTTGGTGCGTAATCATTAACCATTGTCCGAAAACCTAGACGGGAAAACAAGTCGTAGCAACGTTCACGCGCGGGGCCTTGGTGTAAAAATGATTCTAATGTGGGTGTAATTGGAACATCTGTACGGATCGTAACGAGGTCTCGACTTTGCAAAGCTAGATCTTTACTGGCTAACAAGGACTCGCGATATCTTTTCTGAGGGATGGTCTCGGCTTTTTCGAGGAGCGCATCAAGACTGCCGTACTTAGACATCAATTGAACAGCCCCCTTCTTCCCAATGCCAGGAACGCCTGCTACGTTGTCACTTGTATCTCCTACAAGAGCTAACACATCTATGACTTTCGCCGGGGGTACACCAAATTTTTTAGTAACTCCAGCTTCGTCGAACCAAGTTCCACTATCCCGAGGGTCATAGAGGCGCACTCCTTTCCGTACGAGCTGAAAAAAATCTTTGTCTACGGAAACAATTGCTACATCGAATCCAGATTCTGTTGCTTGCATTGCTAAAGTTCCAATGACATCGTCGGCTTCGTAACCTTCTGCAGTTACGATCGGGACGCCCATTGCTTCACACGCTTCATATACCCACTCAATTTGCTCTACCAAATCGTCAGGCATGTCTTCTCGGTTAGCTTTGTAATCATCGACAATTTCATCTCTAAATGTTGGACCTTCAAGATCAAATGAAGCAGCGATATGAGTAGGTCTTTGGTCACGCACCAGCTTTCGAAGCATAGTGACAAATCCGTAGACAGCGTGGGTGGCTTGTCCTTCTTGGTTTGACAGGCCTCGCCCACGAAATGCGTGATAGGCACGGTAGATTTGGTATGTGCCGTCAATGAGAAATAGTAAAGGCTTTGACATAAACCCAGATGCTATGTTTTTTTAATATCTTCGTGCTCACTATTTTCAGCAGGAGGTGTAGTTTTTAGCCCCTCTGTGAAACGATAACCTTCACGGTCGGCAAGGATTCGTACAGGCTTGAAGCCTTCCATTTTTAATGCACCCATGGCGCCGCCACCAGAGGTGTAGTAGGAATCGACCGGATGTGAACGAATTAAAGCACCTAGCCCACCCCGAGGTTCTGGCTCAATTATGAGAACTCGGCCACCGATCCGCAGGATTCTTAGGGACTCCTCTAGGCACCGTACGCGCGTATAAGGTGCCATCATTGCAACCAACCCTTTCATTGAATGAATAATAATTAAGTCAAAGGACTCATCTTCGAATGGCAGATTACGAAGTGGTGTCACGACTTGTACATCCAGGAGAGCACCAGCTTTTGCAGCAGCAGAGCGACCTCGGGTTGCTTCTTGTTCGCTAGTAACCACGAGGGTGGCACTGCCACTTAGGCCTACTTTTAAGGCTAGCGTGCCCGTCAACCCTGGGTCATCAAGGCCAATTTGGAGCAAACGCTCACCCATGCGAACCGCTGCCATTGTTAGCGCCAGTGGCTCAGTTTTTGATTTTCGTAGAAACGGGAGAAACATTGAATTTCTACCATGATATATTCTTTCGATTGTGACCACACCACTTACCATCGCTCCAGCACGTGGGCGCCTCGGTGTACTTCTTGTCGGGCTTGGTGCAGTCAGCACTACCACGATTGCTGGTATTCTGGCTATTAGGAAAGGCGAAGCCAAGCCTATTGGTTCTCTAACACAGATGGGAACTATCCGACTAGGCAAACGTTCTGAGGGTCGATCTCCAAAAATTAAAGAAGTTGTACCTCTTGCGGAATTAGACGATCTAGTATTTGGCGGATGGGATATTTTTTCTGAAGATTGTTATGCGGCTGCCTGTACAGCAGGCGTGCTTGAGCCAAATTTAATCGAGAGCGTGCGTACGGAATTGGAATCTATTCGTCCGATGCCTGCTGTTTTTGATCAACGTTACGTTAAGCGTCTCGACGGTCCAAATGTTAAAAAAGGTAAGACAAAGCGAGATTTGGCCGAACAGGTAATTGCGGACATCCGAGAATTTAAAAGTACGCATAATTGTGATCGGTTAGTAATGGTTTGGTGTGGAAGCACGGAGGTCTACCTTAAGGAAGCGGCAGCACATGCAAATCTTGCAGTATTTGAAGAATCGCTGGAGCGAAATGACGACATGATTCCTTCAAGCATGATCTATGCTTACGCTGCACTTCGTGAAGGAATCCCATATGCTAATGCTGCGCCTAATCTCACAGCAGATATCCCGGCAATGTTGGAACTGGCAGCCCAAACTCAGACACCAGTGGCTGGCAAGGACCTTAAAACGGGTCAAACCTTACTCAAAACCATTATTGCACCTGGCCTGAAGGCGCGACTGCTTGGTGTTGAGGGTTGGTACTCAACGAACATTCTTGGTAATCGGGACGGCGAAGTACTTGACGATCCAGAATCTTTTAAGACTAAAGAGGAGAGCAAAAAATCAGTACTTGATTATATTCTTCAGCCACAATTGTACCCTGAGCTTTACGATGAACTCTGTCACGTTGTCCGAATTAACTATTACCCACCCCGTGGAGACAATAAAGAAGGTTGGGATAATATTGATCTAGTTGGATGGCTTGGTTATCCGATGCAGTTGAAGATCAATTTCCTCTGTCGAGACAGTATTTTAGCGGCTCCAATTGTTCTCGATTCTGTACTGTTTCTCGATCTTGCTAAGCGAGCAGGCATGTCTGGTATTCAAGAGTGGCTTTCGTTTTATTTTAAGAGCCCAATGCATGCGCCCGAAATATATCCTGAACACGATCTATTTATTCAGCTTATGAAGTTAAAAAATACATTGCGGTTTATTAAGGGCGAAGAACTTATCACACATCTTGGGCGTGAGTACTACGATTGAACATTTTCTTACTTATCAGGCATTCGTTTAGTTAGTTCTGTTCTAACTCAAAATTTCAAGTACTATGACTCGCGTATGAGTAAGAAACAGCAGTCTTCCGAGGCTGAAATCGACAATCTTTTACAGGAAAAACGTGTTTTTCCGCCACCGGAAGAATTCAAAAAAAACGCCAACATTAACGACCCTGACATCTACGAGAAAGCTGCTGCAGATCCCGAAAAATTCTGGGCTGGGTTTGCAAAGGAACTCGTATGGAGCAAGCCTTGGGACAGAGTTCTCGACTGGCAGCCTCCAGATGCCAGGTGGTTCATTGGTGGAAAGATTAATGCTTGCGTAAATTGTGTTGATCGCCATGCCCTTGGTAGCAAACGTGACAAGCGTGCAATTGTCTGGGAAGGTGAACCTGGTGATACAAAAACACTGACCTACAAAGAACTACACATAGAGGTTCAGAAGTGCGCGAATGTACTCAAAAACCTCGGCATTAAACACGGTGATCGAGTTGCAGTTTATTTACCAATGATCATTGAACTGCCAATTGTGTTGCTCGCCTGTGCCCGTATTGGTGCAGTTCACAGCGTTGTGTTTGGAGGGTTTAGCGCGGAATCATTGCGCGATCGAATAAATGATGCACAGGCCAAGCTATTAGTCACGGCTGACGGCGGTTATCGGAGAGGAGGCGTTATACCTCTTAAGAAAATCTCTGATGAAGCCCTTAATGGGGCCCCGAGTGTCAAAAAAGTTCTTTTAGTCAAACGAGAAGGCTTGGACACAACACACGACTTCGTTGTCGGACGTGATTGTTGGTACCATGATCTGATAGCAAAAGCTGGAGATACCTGTGAGGCTTACGAGAACGATGCCGAGGATCTTCTGTTTACCCTTTACACATCTGGCACGACTGGTAAGCCTAAGGGCATTGCACACACAACTGCTGGTTATTTAACCGGAGCTTACGCTACAGCCAAATGGGTTTTCGATCTTAAAGATGATGATGTCTACTGGTGTACTGCTGACATAGGTTGGATTACTGGTCATACCTATCTAGTCTATGGGCCACTAGCTAATGGTGCGACCTGTGTAATGTATGAGGGCGCGCCTGATACGCCAGGTCGTGATCGGCTGTGGGAACTTGTAGAAAAGTATAAAGTCACGATTTTTTATACAGCACCGACTGCTATTCGTGCGTTTATGAAATGGGGTCCTGAGCATCTTCAGAAGCATGATCTTAGTTCATTGCGTCTTATTGGTTCGGTTGGAGAACCAATCAATCCTGAGGCATGGATGTGGTACTACCACTACGTTGGAGGTGAGCGCTGTCCGGTTGTAGATACCTGGTGGCAGACGGAAACTGGTAGCATTCTTATCACTCCGCTCCCTGGTATTACCACCCTCAAGCCAGGTTCAGCGTCAAAGCCATTTCCTGGTCTCAAACCTGCTGTAGTGAAAGAAAGCGGTGAGAAGGTTTCGGTTGGTGGGGGTTATCTAGTTCAAACATATCCTTGGCCTTCAATGTTGCGGACGATCTACGGTGATCATGATCGTTATGTCAGCACCTATTGGAACCGTTGGGGGCATGATATTTATGTCACAGGAGATGGTGCCAAACTTGACGAAGATGGTTATTTTTGGTTGCTCGGTCGTGTTGACGATGTATTGAATGTAGCTGGCCATCGTATTGGAACAATGGAAGTGGAAAGTGCCCTTGTAGATCACCCCGTGGTAGCTGAGGCAGCTGTTGTTGGCAGACCTCACGAAATAAAAGGACAAGCGGTGGCGGCTTTCGTAACCTTAAAAGACCAATCGACACCAAGTAACAACTTAAGCAGTGAGCTAAAGGAACATGTTGTTAAGAAAATCGGACCTATAGCTCGTCCAGATGACATTATTTTTTCTGCCGATCTTCCAAAGACACGCTCAGGAAAGATTATGCGCCGATTACTCCGTGATATCGCAGAGGGTAAGGCTCTCGGTGATACTACGACTCTAGCAGACCCAGCAGTCGTGAGTAAGTTACAGGAGCAGTACCAGGAAGAACATTGACAATTAGGGGCGGTTCTGTGCCCTTAGATGTTTGTGGAACTAATCATCGACCATTTCCGTAAATTATTAAAAGTTCTTTCAACTAACTGTTGACGAAAATATGCCTGTTATTGATACTCAAAATCTTTGGAAAACTTACCAAATGGGCTCGGAAGAAATTAACGCCCTACAAGATGTATCAGTACAAATCGAACGGGGTGAGTACGTTGCTATTATGGGTCCCTCTGGTTCAGGCAAGTCAACGTTAATGAATTTAATTGGCTGTCTTGATACTCCCAGTCAGGGGACGTACTTACTTAACGGGCGTGAAGTAAGTCAGATGGATGATGATGAATTAGCGAGCATTCGTAACAAGGAAATTGGTTTTGTGTTTCAGACTTTTAATCTGTTGCCACGGGCTACAGCCCTACACAACGTAGAGCTTCCATTGATTTATGCTGGTGTGTCTGGACAGAAACGACTCGAGTTGGCAAATCGTGCACTAGCCCGTGTTGAATTGTCAGATCGTTTAAAACATCGACCAAACGAATTATCTGGAGGTCAACGTCAGCGTGTAGCTATTGCCCGGGCGTTGGTCAACGAACCATCGATACTGCTAGCTGATGAACCGACAGGAAACCTCGATTCTAAAACTGGCGAAGAGATTATGGCGCTTTTCGAGCGTCTCCACGAAGCTGGCAATACTATTGTTCTTGTGACCCACGAAGCTGAGTTAGCTGCTTTTGCTCGACGGGTGATTCATATCAGAGATGGTCGCATTGAGAAAGACGTTGTACAAGCGTCTTGACGTGTGTTATCGGATAGCTTCTTATCGCTATTGTGTCTGTTGACTGGCATAGTCGAGGGCAAACTGTTTTAGCCGTCTACTTGTTAGTCCCAAGGCTTCGGCCTCAGTCATAGCGCGTGGCACATCCCACTTGTCGACAACGAGACGTTTAATTAACCACATAGCAGCAGCCCGAACCCCTCCAGCACAATGGATGAAAGCTGGTTGGTATCCAGGCTGGGTTATTGTTTTAATAAAACGATCTGCTACGGCTGGGTCTGGCGATCCACCATTGAATGGTAAGTGAATAAATTTCAGGCCTACTTTTTCTGCTACCTTTGCTTCTGCCGATACATTATTGTCGCGTTCTCCAGAGAGCCGAAGGTTTATAACTGATGCAAAACCCATGTTTTTAATTTCGGCCAGGGCTTCTGGGTTTGTCGCACCCGCACAGGCAACGGTAGTTTCAACTCGGGCAAAGTTTCTGATTCCAGCAACATTTTCCTTCGTTACATTTTGAGCGTTTGCCAGGACGGTACATAGTACCCACGAGATAGTAATGACTAAAATACGAGACTTGATTTTCATAGCAACACCTCAAAAATTGAATATCTATGTCGCAATCTTAACCCTTAAATAGCGGCCCAGTGTGAGTCACCAATCTTTCGTAATGGAGCATCCTTATTGAAAGACATTGGGTCTAGGGTAATTCTTTTACGTGGAGAATCTGGATCAAGACTCGGGACAGCGCTGAGGAGCGCTTGTGTATAAGGATGTCTAGATGCTTGGAACAAGACATTGGTCTTACCCATTTCCACAATTTTTCCTAAGTACATCACTGCAACTCTAGTACAGATATGCTCTACAAGCCGTAGATCATGAGCAATAAATAGATATGTAAGATTTAGCTGTCGCTGAAGATCGATTAGCAAGTTGATAATCTGAGCTTGAATTGACATGTCCAGCGCAGAGACAGCCTCGTCAGCAATAATAAAAGCGGGATTTAGGGCTAGAGCTCTGGCAATACCAAGGCGCTGACGCTGGCCACCACTAAACTGATGGGGATATCGTAATAAGTGATCTGGGTTGAGACCTACGAGTCGGAATAATTCCTGCACGCGGTTATAACGGTTGTCGCGACTACCAAGATTGTGAATTACTAATGGTTCCTCCACGATAGCACCGGCACGCATACGCGGATTGAGTGACGAGACTGGGTCTTGAAACACAATTTGCATTTCTCTACGTGCTTGTCGCATTCGTTCGGGTGAAAAATCAATAACGTTTTCACCTTTAAACAGTATTTTCCCTGTTGTTGGTTCTAGCAAGCGCAAGATGCAACGTCCCGTTGTACTTTTTCCACTGCCGGATTCACCAACAAGCCCAAACATCTCACCTTCTTCGATAGTGAAGCTAATTCCATCTACCGCGCGAACGACAGTAGCCTTTTTCAAAAAACCCTGAGGACGTATGAAATGTTTAACGAGATTGTGAACTTCAAGAACCGGCATCAGGTCCAGCTATGACCAGGGACTGCTTCTAAAAGCGAACGCGTATAGGCATGTAATGGTTTTCGTAAAATTTGACGTACTGGACCTTGTTCAACTATTTGACCCTGATGCATAATGGCAACATAGTCGGCCATTTCTGCAATTACCCCAAAATCGTGAGTAATCAGTAGTAATGACAAGTTATATGTTGCGCGTAATTCACGGAGCAAGTCGAGCACCTCAGCCTGAATTGTCATATCAAGTGCAGTTGTTGGTTCGTCTGCAATTAACAACAATGGACGACAGGCTAACGCAATGGCGATCATAATCCTTTGTCGCATGCCACCAGAAAGTTGATGTGGATAATCTTTAACACGATCAATTGCGTTTGGGATTTGAACCGCCTCAAGCAATTCAACCACTCTGGCTCGAGTTTCTGTTCCAGAAGTTTTATGGTGCACAGTTAGTGCTTCAGCAATTTGTTCTCCTACTTGCATGGTTGGATTTAAAGCGATTATAGGTTCTTGAAAAATCAGCGATATATTAGCTCCCCGAAGCTCTTGCATTTCTGACTCTGTTAGTGTCATTAGATCGGACCCATTAAAACGTACGGTGCCAGCTGTAATACGTCCACCAGATGGCAGTAACCGAAGAATCCCAAACGCGGTCATCGATTTTCCACTACCTGATTCCCCTACTAATCCAAGGGTTTTTCCTCGAGGTATAGCAAAACTAACATCATTAACAGCAGTTACTTTTTCGATCGCGTGCTCAAAAACGATCGTCAAGTGTTCTACTTCAAGCAACGGCTTATCCATAGTTTTTATGAGATGTCTCGATATTCGCCAAAAACTCCACGAAGAGTATCTGATATTTCACCAAGCGTAGCGTATTGCTCAACAGCTTCAATGATAGACGGCACTAGGTTTTTCCCATCAATAGCAGCGGTTTCCACTGCTTTTAAGGCTGCAGTCCAGTCTGATTTGCTTCGACTAGCTCTAACTTTACGCAACCGATCAATCTGCTCACGTTCGAGTGATGGATCGATGCGAAAAACGGAAGAGTGAGGTTTATCGCCGGTTGTATATTTGTTGACACCGACCACAACCGCTTCTTTTGAGTCAATCGCCTGTTGTGCTTTGTATGCAGCATCCTGAATGCTTTGCTGAATAAAACCAGATTCGATTGCTGCAAGTGTTCCACCAAGTTTGTCAATATGCTTTAGCAACGCTGTTGCTTCACGCTCAATAGTGTCCGTGAGATGCTCGATTGCGTACGAACCTCCCATTGGATCAACAGTGTTTGTAACACCACTCTCATGAAGCAGTATTTGTTGCGTTCGCAAAGCAATAGTTCCAGACTCCTCGGTTGGGAGGGCCAGTGCTTCATCCTTGGCGTTGCAGTGTAATGATTGAGTACCTCCAAGAACTGCGGCAAGGGCTTGCAGGGTAACGCGTACAATGTTGTTGTCAGGCTGTTGGGCAGTAAGAGTACTTCCGGCAGTCTGTGTGTGGAATCGTAATTGTTGTGCTCGTGGGTTTGTAGCGCCGAAGCGGTCACGCATTAAGCGGGCCCACATGCGCCGTGCAGCTCTAAATTTTGCGATTTCTTCAAGAAAATCATTGTGGGCATTAAAAAAGAAAGAAAGCCGTTTTCCAAAGTTGTTGACTTGCAATCCTTTTGCTACGGCGGCCTCGACGTAGGCAATTGCATGAGCGAGTGTGAAGGCAACTTCTTGGACTGCTGTCGAGCCAGCTTCACGGATGTGATAGCCACTGATAGAGATAGTGTTCAGTTTTGGTAATGCTTGTTCGCAAAATTCAAAAACATCAGTGACAATTCTAAGCGAGCTTCGCGGAGGGTAGATGTATGCGCCCCTTGCAACGTACTCTTTTAAAATATCGTTTTGCAGGGTCCCGGAGAGGTCACGGAGTTCAACGTTTTGCCGTTTAGCAACGGCGATGTACAGGGCCAGCAGAATAACTGCTGTTGCGTTAATAGTCATCGAAGTCGAGACTTTATTGAGTGCGATTCCATCAAAGAGCATAGAAAAGTCCTCAATTGAGTCAATTGCGACCCCAGTTCGTCCAACCTCGCCAGTTGCAAGGGAGTGGTCTGAATCATAGCCAAGTTGTGTTGGCAAATCGAACGCAACACTAAGACCGTTTACGCCTTGGGAAAGCAGGTACCGATAACGTTCATTTGATTCTTTTGCTGTAGCAAAGCCAGAGTACTGCCTCATAGTCCACGGTCGTTCACCGTACATCGTTGGCCAAATGCCACGGGTGAATGGGAATGTGCCAGGTTGACCGAGGGCTTCGGCTGGGTCATGCCTGCCAAGATCTTCAGGGTTATAACAGTTACTTCGCTTAGTTTTATTGTTCATCTATTCTAGGGTGGCCGAATCTTACTCCAGCCTGCTTCGAAGCGGTGTCAAAATGACAGACAACTTTTCAGGAATACCAGAACGACCCTTCAATTTTACTTGGCTAGTTTAGTTGACACCTAGTGAGCCAGGCACTTAGAATGCTTTTATCTACTTATAACTAAAGTCTTTACAATGGATGACGTCGTAAATAAATTTGCGAAAGAACTTGCGGATGCAATCGCTGCAGCGGTTGCTGAAGATCCCCAGGTTGAAGCATGTCGTACAAGAGCTCGAGAGTCAGGATATGACATGCGTTTAAAGCTTGAGGCTGTTGTAGGTTTTGTCAATCGATCTGAAAATAGTCCAATAGCAAAAGTTTCTATACCTGCCCGCCAACTCCCTGCACCAAAGCAGTTTGATCTGACAAATAATGATAGACGCTTTCTTCGTTCGTTACGAATTTCTGGCAATGAGACTAAAGAAACTGTGGAATAGGTCTAAGCTTTTTCTTTGTAGTCATCAAATCAAAATTGTAACTATTTAGTTGCACTCCCTTGTCTGGCGACGGCGGCCATTGCTTTTTTTATCGCTTTTTGATTTCCAAGGTAATACTTGTGTTGAGTTTTTAAATCCTGATCAAGTTCGTAGACCAATGGAACTCCTGTTGGAATGTTAAGCTCAACAATTTCTTCTTCGGACATATCTTCTAACAACTTAATAAGTGCACGAAGGCTGTTGCCATGGGCAACAATAAGTACTTGTTTTTTTTCTTGAATTGATGGAGCTATGGTGTTCTCCCAATAAGGAAGAAAGCGTGTGACGGTATCTTGCAACGATTCTGTGCTTGGTAACGACTCGTTAGAAAACTTTGCATAGAGAGGGTCATGAGAAGGGTGCCGCGGATCATCTAGTGATAAAGGCGGTGGTGGTATCTTATAGCTACGGCGCCAAATTTTTACTTTGTCCTCACCATGTTCTGTAGCCACCTCATTTTTCTTCAGGCCTTGTAATGCGCCATAGTGCCGTTCGTTCAGGCGCCATGTTTGCTCAATTCGCAGTGATGCCAGTTCCATTTCATCAAGAGTTATCCAAAGTGTGCGAAGGGCCCGTTTGAGTAATGAGGTGTAAGCAATATCAAAATTGAGACCATCAGCCCGCATTAACCGACCAGCATCTTGAGCTTCACCTTGTCCCTGCTTTGTGAGATCAACGTCAACCCATCCAGTAAAGCGGTTTTCTTTGTTCCAGGTACTTTGTCCGTGCCGAAGCAAAACAAGTTTTTGCATTAATTATTAATGTATCTATATAACTACGCTTTTTGACAGGTGTTTAAATGCTGAATTGCCAGCGTAATATGCTTGCGAACCTAGTTCTTCTTCGATGCGTAGTAGTTGATTGTACTTGGCAATACGGTCAGAGCGGCTAGTCGATCCGGCTTTGATTTGGCCAGAATTAAGGGCAACAGACAGATCGGCAATAGTAGTATCGTCAGTTTCGCCGGAGCGGTGCGAGATGACACTTGCATAACCAGCCTTACGAGCGATGGCAACTGCCTCTAGTGTTTCAGAGAGGGTTCCAATTTGATTGAACTTTACGAGCAAAGCATTAGCCACGCCATCTTCAATTCCCTTACGCAGGATCTTTGGATTTGTTGCAAAGACATCATCGCCGACAAGTTGAAGCTTGTCGCCTAGAGTACTTGTAAGTAATTTCCAGCCATCCCAGTCAGACTCAGAGATTCCATCTTCAATTGAAATAAGCGGGTATTCTTGGCACCACTTTTTGTACATTTCGATCATTTCTTCAGCGTTTCGGGCCGGCTCACCAGATTTTTTAAAGTAGTATTTTCCATTTTTAAAAAGTTCGCTGGATGCTACATCTAAGCCAAGGAATACTTCTTTACCAATGTTAAAGCCGGCGATTCTAATTGCATCAACAATTAGATCTAGCGCCTCATGATTAGATCGAAGTTTGGGTGCAAACCCGCCCTCGTCACCAACACTAGTTGGATGTCCAGCTTTCTGCAGAAGCTCTGCTAGAACATGGAATATTTCGCTCCCGATCTGGAGCGCATGACCAAACGAACTCGCGCCGACTGGGAGCACCATGAATTCCTGTAAATCAACATTGCTGTTCGCATGAGCACCGCCATTGAGGATGTTCATCATTGGTACTGGTAGCTGATAACGATCAGACATGTTCTGATTGCTTAGTTTTCTGAGATGGGCGTACAGTGGAAGACCGAGATTAGCAGCTTCCGCTTTAGCGGCAGCTATTGACACCCCAAGTAAAGCATTGGCTCCCAACCGGCTTTTTGTAGCTGTTCCATCGAGTTTAATAAGGAGTTTGTCGAGGTCTGTCTGTTCTAGCTGGTGCCCACAAATTGCTGAGGAAATTTCTTCGTTAATATGGGAAACGGCTTTTTTCACGCCTTTGCCAAGATAACGTTTAGTGTCTTTGTCTCGAAGTTCTAGTGCTTCATATTTTCCAGTTGAGATGCCTGATGGAACAGCTGCCCGTCCACGTGACCCAGTATCTAGATGGATGTCTACTTCGACGGTGGGATTTCCGCGAGAGTCGAGAATTTCCCGACCTTTAACGCGTACGATGTGCATTGTTATCCTTGGGGCCTGTATTCAACCTACTTCCCTATTTTATAATGCACACAGAGAATCTTTCTTAAGAGATTTAAGAGAAGCTATAACTTCTGTCCTGCAATGTCGCTTATAGAAAGGTTCCTTGGAAACAGGAATCTGTGCAGTTCAAGGAGTCTGCCCCTCAAAAAGGGGAGTGTCTTCTTCAAAAACTTTCTAAACGAGGCCTCTTTAATCTAGCGTATCCTCAAAAAGGTTAAGAAAATTGACTTGTTGCCTATTCAGACCTATGATCAGCCGTTTTGTTGGATGCGGGTTAGTTGTTAGCTCGCGTCATGCCTATACCGGCGCCCTACTATAGAGAGGCATTCTTATGTATATTCGCCAGGCCGTTGCCGTCTGCGGTGCTTTATTTGTAATTTCGATAGCCTCACAACCTATTTGGGCACAGGAGGAAGAGCTTCAAGAGGGACAGCCTCAATTTAGCGAAAACGAACTGAACGATGTTAGGGTGCTTCGTGATGTCATAAATGAAACAAGTATGGGTATAACAGCCGCGCCTACCCAGTTTCCTTTAACATGGGTACATCAGTCCTTTCTAGCTGAACCTGGTGGCAACACCGCAATTTTTTTTACATTAGCAATTGATCGCAGCCAACTTTCAACAAGCAATGTGGGCATGTATGTACGGGCTGACGACAAATCTGTTTTTGAAATGGATAAAGCTGATCCCGAAGTTGATCCCGAAGCTGATCCCGAAGCTGGCATGGTCGATCCATATGCATGGAGCGATGTTCGATTTTTTGAGGTCCCTGACGATGGTTATGTAATGGGGAGCATGGCTGTGCCTCCTGGCGAGCACGAAGTGTTTATCGCTATAAAGGAAATATCAACAGGTGATGAAGAGGCAGATGCACTTACAAAGGTATCGCTGTTACGCCACGATCTTAACGCGCCTGATTTTTCTGAAGCTGATCAACTTGCTGTGAGTAGTTTCATGGTTGGTGAAATGGAAATGAAAGCACCTGATGACACCAAGATCTGGAATCGGTACGTCATTGGAGGGGCACTACACATCCGTCCGAAACTAGAACTCAGTTTTACAAAAGCAGAGGGCTTGACGTTATTTTTCTTTATTTATGGTGGTCAGATTGCAGCTCAGCAACAGCCAGATCTTCAACTGAGCTGGCAATTTTATCGGGTATCACCTGAGGGCGAGGAGACGGCTTTTGCAGCTCCGTTAACACAGTCTTACAACGCTGAGAATTTACCAGGAGAGTACTCGGGTCAAGTGCCAGCTCAGTTTGGTGTGCCGTTGGAGCAGTTTCCTGCTAGTGACTTCCGCCTCGAAGCCACAGTAACAGACCAATCTAATGATAAAATGGTTACTCAGGATATTAAATTCTCTGTGCTTGAATGATTGGTAATTTTCATTGGGTCACTTAATTAATAGAG
>CEUS01037840.1_pt1 | contig 21745 bp, 22 predicted proteins | sample 427031 | NCBI WGS metagenome assembly CEUS01 (sample SAMEA2622837, study PRJEB7988) | marine metagenome | biome: marine biome (ENVO:00000447); feature: marine epipelagic mixed layer (ENVO:xxxxxxxxx); material: "saline water (ENVO:00002010), including plankton (ENVO:xxxxxxxx)" | depth 140 m | reverse complement strand
TAATTGGTTTAAGGAGACGGAGACGGATACCGATGGCAAGCCAGTAAAAAAAAGGAGTTCTCCTGAAATCCTGATCCAACCTCATACTGCTGGGCCAGGTCGTAACATGACTCGACGTAGCCCCTCCAGTCTCGTGAATGAAATGTATACGGACTTGAGTTTTATCCTCCGCTTAGATTCAACTATCAATCTTCAGTATGGAGAGCTGGTACATGCATGGTGCGAAAAAATCGAATGGATAGATGACGGAATACCCGATAACAAAACACTGAAAGCTATCGCTAGGGACAAAACTCCCGGAATTTCCGATGAAAAAATAACCGCTCTCATCTCAGAATTTCGTACCTGGATGGATATGGATCCTATCCGAAATATATTGAGCAGAAATACCTTCCCATCTGATCCTGACACATTCATAAAAATAGAAAATGAATTACCCTTCGTACGTAGAATCGGAGATGAGATCCAAGAAGGGTTTATAGACCGTGTGGTTCTGACGCATCGAAACGGACAGGTATTAAGAGCTGAAGTCCTGGACTTCAAAACGGACAACATCGATACAACTAATCAGGATATATTTTTCGATTACACCGAGCGCTACCGTCCACAGATCACAGCTTACTGCAAAGTAATAAAAGAACAGTACGGTCTAGCCGAAGGGAACGTTAGTGGTAAGTTAGTTTTTCTGAGATCGGGAACCGTTATTGATGTAGTGTAAGAAACCATACTTTACAAATTTGTCATAATTAAGCAGTCCTATAGTATCTTTCATAAACTTTAATCCATCCAATACTATCTGTGTATGGCGACACTTCTGTTAGTTTTAGGAATATCTCTATCAATATCCTTCCTTTGTTCAGTGTTGGAGGCCGTACTCCTATCCGTAACGCACTCATACGTAGAAGTCCTTCGGGAACAAGGTTCTCAAGCCGGAAAATATCTAAGTGCAATGCAAGAGAAGATAAATGAGCCCATCTCAGCGATCCTAACACTAAACACTATATCACACACGGCTGGTGCTGCGATTGGAGGATCTATAGCAACACGAATATTCGGTGAAGTGTGGATAGGAGTATTCACCGCATTACTAACACTAGCCATTCTAATATTTTCAGAGATCGTACCAAAAACGATTGGAGCCACTTTTTGGCAAAAGCTCACAAAACCATCTGCTCACATCCTACACTGGATGGTTTTTCTAATGAAGCCAATCCTTTTACCACTCAACTTTTTCAGTCAAATGCTACCAGGATCACATGGATCTAAGATAAGCAAAGCTGAGTTCGAGGCTATCGCACAGATAGGATACAGCGAAGGTACAATCGATGAGGACGAATGGAGAGTAGTAACAAATATTATAAAGCTAGACGAGGTAACAGTTGGCGAGACCATGACACCTAGGACAGACATGGTAGCTATTTCTTGGGACGCCACAGTACAGCAAGCCATTACACTTATGCTAGATGAAGGCCATCTCCGCCTTCCTGTCTACAAAGAATCACTTGATAAAATAGAAGGGTTGATCGTAGCTAGAGATCTCTGGCGCATTGATCAGGAAGATTTGGATTCCATCTCAGGTATAATTCGCCCCATACAATTCATACCTGCCAACAAGTTGGTGGAAGAACTGATTCCAGAAATGAGAGCCAATAGAACCAAGATGGCAATAGTAGTCGACGAATTCGGTGGGACGGCAGGCTTAGTTACTTTTGAAGACCTCATAGAGGAAATCATCGGAGAAATTCAAGATGAACATGAAGAAGACGAACCTGTGGGTGTGCAGGAGCTAGCCGATGGTCACATCCGTATTTGGGGTGGAGTAACAGTTAGAGAAATTAACGATCGCCTGGGCCTTTCTCTTCCCGAAGACGTATATGACACACTGGGTGGGATAGTTTTTGGATACCTGAATCGAGTTGGACGTGTCGGAGATGTTGTAGAAATTGAAGGATGGAATTTTCGTATCACAAAGATGCGTGGACGACGCATCGAATACGTTGTCCTAGCAATTAACCCCAGCAAAGACAAATAGCTTAACTCTATTAAATCCAGCCTACCAATCATAAGAAGCAACGGCACCTGGATTCCAAGAAAATATTTTCTCAGAATCAGCCTTCCGTTTTTTCGTCCAGAGATTGCATATTAATGGTCTGGGTTGGATAAGCAAACTCAATACCTTCTTCGTTGAATTTGCGGAAAATATCTAAGTTGATAGAGTGATTCGTGGCAGCATAAAGCAGATAATCCGGGTCCAGCATATAATAAACCACCTCGAAGTTCAGAGCTGAATCCCCGAAAGCCATAAAGAAGCATCTGTCGAATCTCGTACAATCTTTATTCTCGACGATCTCCTTTATAAAATCTGGTATGCGCTCGAGTTGATCAGGATCCGTATCGTATGTCACCCCCAAAATAAAAGAACACCGTCTCTCATCTCGACGCTGAAGATTTTGGATTCTACTACCTAGAAGATCTGAGTTGGAGAAAATCAGTTGTTCCCCCGTGAGAGCCGTGACCCTAGTGGTCTTAAGACCAACGTGTTGAACGGTTCCAGCTAAGCTACCCACTTGGATAAAGTCCCCAACAGCAAAAGGTTTGTCAAAAATGATAGAGAAAGATGCGAAGAGATCCGACAATGTACCCTGAAGTGCCAATCCCAAGGCAAGGCCACCGATACCCAGTGAAGCTACAAGGGGTCCTACATCAATACCCAAATTATCCAGGGCTAACATAACAAAAGTTGACCAAACCCCCAGACGTATAAGAAAACGCACTGAGCCCATAGCTGTAGCTACAGTAGGGTCATCTTTAAATTTCTTCTGAGCCCAACTCCCTAGGATATAATTAACAATTCCATCTGCCCAAAAAGCTCCCTGGATTAGGAATCCAATTATAACAATACGTGTTAATACAGAATCCACACCGCCAGAAAACTCAAGACTTCTTGCTCCAGCATATAGGGCAACTAAAGCAACGAAAAATACTTTTGTCTTATCCAGAAGCTCTGTGACCAGGTCATCAACATCAGTCTCAGTCTTAGCAGCTAAAACTCGCATCCTGCTTAATAGAATGCGTACCAATATTCGCACAGCAACCCAAACAAATGCTGTGACTACAAGAGCCAGAGCCCAATCAAGTGCCGTATTTGCTAAAAACGACTTACTTAAAAAATCCTCCATGAGGTCTCCAAATACACTTTAATAGAATATGAGCTTCTTATTAATACTTATAAAAAAATGGCATTGCTACAGCAGTATAGCAACTATATCCAATATCAATCCTTCATACTCACAGAGTTCAATTATCAAACTAAGGTTGACACATTACTAAGGCCTGTCTATCATCGCACGTGCCACATGTAAATCTACCGTCGGCAAGGACCAATGAAGTCCTTAGGCCATCGGTTGGAGTTATCCGACCAGGCAGAGGAGAGGTGCCCCCTTCTGCCTGGTTTTTGTTTGCAGAAATATTAAAGTCATGTCCTTATTCAGAATCCACAATTCAAAATTCAGAGGAGTAGTACAAATGAGCTTGGACGCCCTTCTATATGATGCTGAAGCTTTTCGAGAAGATATGGAAGATTACATAGAAGAAATGGGATCCCGAAATGGATTGTCTTTGAGTACAGCTGAAGATGTGCTCAAATACGTAGAGGAGTTCGGGGTATCTTCAATCCGTATATGGTTCACAGACATGCTAGGCTATGGAAAATCTTTTTCCATCACACCAAAAGAACTCGAAGGTGCTTTTGCCGAAGGAATGGGATTTGATGGATCATCAATCCAAGGCTACCAGCGTATCCAAGAAAGTGACATGGTAGCTGTGCCAATCCCCTCTACGGCTCAAGTGCTACCATTTAGTCCCGGTGGATCACGCTCAATACGCATGTTTGCTGAAATACGAACACCAGATGGTACACCTTATACATCATGTCCTAGAGTAATTCTGTCGCAAAATTTAGAGCGCCTGAAAGGTCATGGATTTTCTCATATGAATATCGGACCTGAAGCGGAATTCTTCTATTTCAAGGACCACACTGGCCCTGAACTTTTAGACGAAGCAGGGTACTTCGATATAAACCCCGTGGACGTAGGAGATGACATCCGAGAAGCTACGGTGATTGCCCTAGAAGCCATGGGCGTACCAGTAGAATATCATCATCACGAGGTAGGCCCTTCACAACATGAGATCGATATCCGTTACCAAGAAGCACTACGGATGGCTGACAACTTACAGACTTACAAATACTTAGTTAAAGAAGTTGCTAGGCGCTGTGGGGTTTTTGCGACATTCATGCCTAAACCCATTGCAAGTGAAAACGGTAGTGGTATGCACACACACTTGTCGATTTTCGAGGATGAGTCAACTAACTCATTCTATGACAAAAATGATCCCCAGCACCTGAGTGCCACAGCCAAGCATTTTATCGCTGGTGTGCTCGAACACGCTAGAGAAATCGCATTGATCACAAACCAGACTTATAACTCCTATAAGCGTCTCGTCCCAGGTTACGAAGCTCCTACTCATATAGCTTGGGCTGAGGCGAACCGATCAGCTGCTATTAGAGTACCCCTTTATAAACCAGGTAAGGAAGTAGCGACCCGGATCGAGCTTCGTTTCCCAGATCCAACTTGCAATCCATACTTGGCTTTCAGTGTCATGCTGTCAGCAGGACTTCATGGATTAGAAAATAAAACAGCATGTCCAGACCCAATGACTATAGACCTTTATAAACTCAGTACGCTCGAGAGAGAAGAGATGAATATTGATGCCTTGCCTCATGACCTATTTGAAGCGGTCCATGTAGCTCAAGGCAGTGATTTTCTAAGGGAAGCAATCGGAGATAAGGTCCATAGTAAACTGATAGAGACTAAGCTGGGTGAAGTAGACAAATTCAGGCTTAACGTTTCTGAAATGGATCTCCAGGAACACCTTAAGCTATAAGACAGAATATCTAAAACCCTAGTCCTTAGTATCCGTTTTTAAAGATAGTAAGGACTAGGGTTTTAGATATAATTTTCAGGCTATGATTGCTTAAAGCTGATATGAGATTTGAAGTTAGGGTTCCTGATAGGAGATTCTTCTATCCTCTAACCAGAACGAAATAGCAAGCAATACAGCACCGCAAGATATCGCCATATCCGCAACGTTAAATATAGGCCATAGCATAAATCCAATATCTATAGGCCCTATAAAGTCAACAACGCCCATATCCCACCTGACCCTATCGTATAGGTTACCTAATGCACCCGATAGAATTAGTGAAACAGAAACAATTCTCAACAAATCTTCAGTCTCAGATTGTTTAAGAAGTGTTAGTAGCAGAATCAGAGCCAACATAGTAATGGATATGAAAAACCACCTGGGATCATTACCTAGGGAAATTCCAAAAGCAGCACCTCGATTGAATACTAAAGTAAGAGGAATATATCCAAAAAATATCTCCATACGAATTCCATCACCTAGGGTATCAAGAGCCCATTTTTTAGTGATAAGATCCAATCCAAGAACAGGCAAGAAGATGCCGAATAAAAAAATTACCTTTTTTTTCAAGACATTGCCGCTCTTTCGAGATAGAATTTCATACCATTCCAATCTCCAGCAGCCGCAAAAGCATCAAAATAGGAATCGATCTCTTCCCTAGGACGGAATTGGGCAAGCTCTTCCCTTGCCTCTGACTCAAAGACCGCTCTGTCACTATCATCGCCAGTTGCAATCGCTTTTTGCACTCGGTCCTGTAGTGCTAACAAACGCAACCTCATCTGTCGTACTCTGCCTACAAAATCATTATGTAAACCAAAGTGAGTTGGCCCGATAACATCAGGACCGATAGACTCTATATCGTCAAAGGTTTGTAGCCAAGAAGGAACGTTCAAGCTTGGTGGAGGGCATGAAGGATGCGTAGGTGCATCAGGTGCTAGGATTATACCCAGTGCATCACCGGTCAGGAAAACCCCATCATCCTCTACTAGATATGAAACATGATGATCTATATGACCAGGGGTAGGGAAAACCCTTATTTTGGGGACCTGAATTAAGGTCGATGGATTCCAGGCTCTGATGCGACCTTGAGGGATTGGAATCACTTCACCCCAAAGATTATCATGTTTATCACCCCATGTTCTCCTAGTACTGGAGATGAGTTTCTCTGGATCAACCATGTGAGGTGCACCGTCCTCATGTACATGTACCACAATATTAGGATATCGATCAACCAGATGTCCTGTACCACCAGCATGATCTAGATGAACATGTGTAAGAAGAATATGGCATACGTCATTAAGCTCTATGCCCTTTTCCTCCAGCCCCGACTCTAGTCCTTGGAGAGAAGTGCTAGGTCCTGGATCTACTAAAATGGGTTCCAGGCCATCAATCAAATACGAAGAGATCACCCCACGGTGACCAAGATGCATAACATCAATAGGTGTTACTGACATTGTTCCTTATATAAGGTTAGTATACACATTCCATATAATTACCGACTTTCAATCGGCACGAAATCCCTTCTGGGTTTTCCGGTAAATACCTGCCTGGGCCGAGAGATACGCTGCTCATTGTCCTCCAACATCTCTTCCCACTGAGCAAGCCACCCCACAGTTCTTGGTATGGCAAATAGCACTGGGAACATTTCTACTGGAAATCCCATCGACTGGTAGATTAATCCTGAATAAAAATCAACGTTTGGATAAAGGTTTCGAGAAACGAAATATTCATCCTCCAAAGCTATTTTCTCGAGTTCAAGAGCAATATCCAGAAGACGATTTCGTCCAGTAACTTCAAAAACCTCGTCTGCAGTACGCTTTATGATACTAGCTCTTGGATCATAAGCTTTATAAACACGATGACCAAATCCCATGAGGCGTTCTTTTTTATTCTTCACGCCATCCATGAAGGACGGAATATTATCAACAGAATTTATTCTACGTAGCATCCTAAGAACTGCTTCGTTAGCCCCCCCATGAAGAGGACCAAAAAGAGCACCCATAGCTCCAGCCAAGGCCGAATAAGGATCTGTTCTAGCACTACCTATGACACGCATAGTAGTAGCTGAACAATTTTGTTCGTGATCTGCATGTAGGATAAAAAGTACATCAAGGGCGCGCTCTAAGACTGGATTAGGCTTATACTCTCTTACACCGATACGGAAAAGCATATTTAGGAAATTAGCAGTGTACGAAAGTTCGTTTTCTGGATATACGCGAGGCAAACCCCTGTGGTGGCGATAGACCAGCCCTGCCAAGGTTGGCATCTTAGCTACAACACGCTGGATCTGAAGCCAACGATAATCGGGATCCCTTATGGATTTGTCTTCAGGATAGAATGTGTTTAATGCAGCAACACCACTGATAAGCATGCTCATTGCATGGGCATCGTAACGGAAACTATTCATGAGCGTTTTAATATTCTCATGCACATAAGTGTGGTTAGTAATAGTACCCGTAAACTCATCCAGTTCAGATTTATTAGGAAGCTCACCTCGCAGGATTAGGTAAGACACTTCTAGGAAAGTGCTTTTCTCTGCAAGTTGCTCAATGGGATATCCACGATATTCAAGGATTCCATTCGCACCATCAATAAAAGTTATAGAGCTTCGCGTTGAAGCAGTATTTGAGAAAGAAGGATCATATGACATGATTCCGAAATCTTCATCTTTTACTTTTATCTGACGGAAATCCATGGCTTTTACAACATCACCTTCGTGAATATCAATCTCGTATTCACGATCAGTTCGGTTGTCCCGAACTGTTAGTGTGTCTTTTGCATCACTTACTTTGTCAGCCATTTCATCTCCGATACCAACGAATCATCATTCGATCTCATGGACATTTTTGATAAATTCAAATATCCACAACCTCTGCTATCGTAGGGATAGCTATTAAAGTTAAAATATTAGGTACTACTGATGAAGTGCGATCTGTAAGAATTCTTATCAAAATCAGTTAGATAAGAATTTCATACTACTTCTGACCGCTTCAGCACTCTTTGCCAGCTCATTTCTTTCAGACTCTGTAAGATCCACTTCAACTATTTCTTGTATGCCCGACACTCCTAGCTTACAAGGAACTCCCAAAAAGATACCATTATGGCCAAATTCGCCCTGGAGATAAGCAGCACAAGGGAGAATTCTTTTCTTATCTTTAACTATAGCTTCGGCCATCTGAACAGCCGCTGCAGAAGGAGCATAGTATGCACTCCCAGTCTTCAGATGACTAACGATTTCTGCTCCTCCTTTACGAGTACGCTCAATAAGGGCATCTATCCTATCTTGGTCTATAAAATGATTTAAAGGAATGCCCGAGATATTAGTAGTGGAAACTAGAGGAACCATCGTGTCACCGTGTCCCCCAAGCACCAAAGCCTGTATATCTTCTATACTTACATCTAATTCCAAAGCAATGAATGAGCGGTACCGTGCCGTATCTAGGATACCAGCCATACCAATTATACGTTCTCTAGGAAAACCTGTGGCCTGCATCGCCACATACGACATGACATCTAGGGGATTAGACACCATGATGATAATTGATTTCGGTGCCACCCTGGCAATCTCTTTGGATACAGACTGAACAATGTCAGTATTTGTTTTTAATAGATCATCACGGCTCATACCTGGTTTGCGGGCAATGCCTGCCGTCACAATAAAGATTTCCGAATCAGTAGCAGCCTGATAAGAATTAGTACCAATTATCTTAGAATCGAAACCTTCTACAGGTGCACTTTCCCACTGATCGAGTGCCTTACCCTGCGGAATCCCTTCAACGATATCAATAAGTATGATTTCACGTGCAAGTTCTTTTTCTGCTAACCTCTGGGCACAGGTTGCCCCAACATGACCAGCACCGACTACACTGATTTTATTCACAATATCCTGACCATAACTGGAAGGTTGATCATCTTTGATTTATAGGAATATGACAAATAGAATTTATCTGAGATTAATAAGAAGCACTAGCTCTGTATTGATTGCTGAACAGGCCTCGGAAATTCATCATAGTTTTTAACTAACCTCCAGTCTGTGACAGGGCAACCAAGCCTCCGGATCCTTCTTCACTACCCTTGATCAGATTATGTCTCTCAGGTTTGATCTGGAGAGTTTTCTCGATGAATGGAATCAAGTTTAATCCTTGCCGGAGTGGTCCCCTTAGATCGGTTTGTAGAGACCCGAAAAGACATGGGCGTAGTTGGCCATCAGCAGTAAGGCGCATACGGTTACATTCGTCACAGAAATTATGACTCATCGGAGTAATAACCCCTACTGTACCAAGACTGTTGGGAAACTTAAAATACTTAGCAGGACCATTTCCTCTAGGACCATGAACAGATTCCAACTCTCCTAATCCAAGGATCTTATTCAGAGCATCTTGGCAAGAAATAAAATTGTTCATACTGAGATTAAGATTAGAGCTCGTCGGCATAAGTTCTATAAAACGTACATGCCAAGGCTTGTGCTTAGTAATCAGGGCAAATGATTCAATCTCATCGTCATTATAACCGCCAACTAGCACAACGTTAATCTTAATGGGATCAAATCCTAGATTCTCTGCAGCCTCCAATCCAGCCATAATTTTCTCAAAAGATCCGGAGCGCCTCGCAATAGCATCAACTCGATCAGGCCTAAGAGAGTCTAAAGATATATTCACGCGATTAAGGCCTGAATCACGTAGTAATTCCCCCTGCTCAGAAAGAAGCACCGCATTGGTGGAGAGAGAGATGTCTTCGATCTCTGGAATCTTAGAAACCAAACTAATAAGGGTGTGTAGATCTTTCCGGACTAGAGGTTCTCCTCCAGTGAACCGGACCCGCCTAAGGCCCATGTCAGCCATCATCTTAACTATGTGAGCAATTTCTTCGTACATGAGTAAATCATTGCGCTTGATCCAATCGAGCCCTTCCAAAGGCATACAATAAATACACCTAAGATTACATTTGTCTGTCACAGAAATACGAAGATATTCAATTCGACGTCCGAATTGGTCAATCATGATTGATTAACATCTTGAGAGAGGTTTACGGGAATAGTTCCATCAACCCATTCTTCATTGCCATCGCTATATAACTCTTTTTTCCAAATAGGAAGCCTTCTCTTGATTTCTTCGATGATAAACCTGGAAGCCTCATAAGCATTAGCACGGTGAGGACTTGAGACAGCAATGGCAACGCTTATGTCTCCAACTTTCAATCTTCCCAAGCGATGAACAACAACGATACGATCGGTTCCCAATGAATTTGTAGCTTCTTCTACTATCTCTCTTAGAACTAAATCAGCCATTTTCTCGTAGGCATAGTAATGCACTCCCTTAACCGAGCGGCCTTCATTATGATCACGTACTACACCTACGAATAGCAGGCCAGCTCCATCTTCATCTGTTCCTACCTTATCCAGAACTACATCAGCATTAATGGGTTCTATAACTAACGCAGAGAACGCCAAATCAACCTCCAGCTATTGGAGGTATGAACGCCACTTCATCTCCATCATTAAGAGGTGACATTAGATCCATGTAACTCTGATTAACCGCTACAGCAGGTTTGATGGGAAGGGCTGCAAAACTTCCTCCACGGGATCGAATTTCAGATATCAAATCCGATACTATAGCATTATCAGGGAGATATACATAAAGCTCTCCAACGCCGAGTAAATCTCTATAAGAAGCGAAAAAAAGAGTGCGGATTTCCACGAATTAGTAGGTATTTAAAAGAGTTTCAAACAAATTTAAATAAGTAGCATAACCCCAACACTTAAATCAAAGTTCCGATCCTAAGTCTATTACCATAATTTCCTATCCATTCCACGACCCCTTGGATATCTAGAATCTCCACCTTTACGAATATTGTCCATTCTTTGTTTTAGTTCTTCACGTATTACAAGATAACGCAGAATTTGACGAGAACTTATAAGTTCGGAAAGTGCACTCTGTTCTTCCCTTAAGAGTTGTAACTCCTCCTCACGTATCTCGATCATCTTCTGGAGAGTTTCGTTATATTTATCTTCGCTGAACCCATCTTCAGATCCAGATCCCAGAAATATCATCTGTCGTCTTATATTCCTTGAGTTCTCAGACAATTCCAGTCTTTGTTCATGGAAAGCCGTTAATATTTCCTCTAACCGCTGGTGTTGCTCTTCGGTGAGGTTTAGTTCTTTTCTAACTTTAGAATTAAAACGTTCACGAATCATTTCTTCCACCCGAGCACGTCGATCCCCCATGGGAGAATGTCTTAAGGACTCTCCCCTATATTCCATACGCTGCTGTTGAGATGGGCCTCTACGCTGAGCTGTGGCATTTTCAACACCCATTATCAAAAACAAAAACATTATTAATCCACCTATCGATGTCCTCATCCATCCAACTCCTCTAACAAGGTTATAAGCTCATCTTCAGATAAATCTTTGAACATAGGTATACCACCGACAACGTCATCCATTGGCCATGATATCAATACAGATTCCTGAATGAGTTGATTGGTATCAGGAAAATTTTGAGTACGTTGCCAAATAAAAGTAGTGCCTAAAGCAATTATAACTGCTGCAGCAAATGAAAATTGCCACGTCGGTGACCAATAGGTTTGTCTTCTGTCATTTGCAACTGAAATTTTTATCTTAGCAGCTAAATCAACAGGAGGTATAGGAGTAGCAACTTGAATTTTTTGCAAAATTAAAAATTCATCATTGCAGTCAGTACAGGTATCCAAATGCGATCTTACCCGCAAGGAATATTCACTGGAAACCTTATCTCGGATGAAGTCCGGCAGTAAATCTTTTATATGCGTGCATATGTTATAATTCATGGTTCCAGCAACTCACGTAATCTATGGATACCGTTATGGTAATTAACTCTAGCAGAAACATCAGATGAACCAATTATTTTACTGATCTCCTTAAAGCTCAAGCCATCTTCAATCCTCAACATAACCGAGAGTCTCTGTTTTTTAGGCAGACCTGACATAGCTTTTCGGATACGATCCGCTTCTGAACGAATAACCACTTCAGTCATTGGGTCATTTCCAGGATCTACTATTTCTCTTACGCCTTCTAATACTTGCTCCTTAAGTCTGCCAATCTTACGAAGAAAACCACGGGATTCGTTAATCGTGATAGCTAGCAACCAAGTCTTGAAAGATGAATCTCCTCGAAATCTATCAAGTGATCTGAACGCTTTAATAAAAGATTCTTGACTCGCATCAGCTGCAAGATCTTCATCTCCAATAATTGCTAAGCATTTACTAAAAACCACAGCATGATGACGATCAACCAATATATTAACAGCTATATTATCACCATCCTGTGCACGCTTAACTAGTTCTTCGTCCAGAACTGTTTCATCGCGTGGATATTCATCCATTAAGATTAGATGTTTGTTGCCACCAAAATGTTAATTGCGACTTGCATACTTAAGAAAAAGGAATGCAGGTGATGACATAAAGACCGTGGGGCAGAGATCGCTACAGATCAAACGTCAAATCTATATCGTCATCCATCTTACTTATATTGGAATTGAAATGTTTGGAAGGTTTAAAAACTGTGACAGTCCTGGGAGGCACTCTCACACTCTCTCCAGTCCTTGGATTCCGGGCTACCCTGCTTTTGCGATTACGCAACTTGAAAGTTCCAAATCCTCTGATCTCAATATTATCTCCATTAGCAAGTGCCCGCTTTACAGCATTTAAAAATCCATCGACAACCAAAGCACAGTCCTTCTTAGTGATCCCAGGGCCGACAGCTCCAGAAACCTGTTCCACAAGGTCTGCTTTGGTCATTGATACCTCCAGAATATATAAATTATCTAAGCAGAAATATGGTCGCCACCATAACTGTCTTGATGCTGTAAAGTCAAGTACTTATATAACTTACGAACACCGATTTTCCATAAGGTCAATGAACTGATCAAAAAGATATCTGCTATCGTGGGGTCCAGGGGCGGCTTCTGGATGATACTGTACCGAAAATACAGGCTGATCTCGATGGGCTACTCCTTCCACAGTTCCGTCATAAAGATTTATATGTGTAAGACGGAGATCCGGAGCTCCAGGAATATCCCCTCCTTCCCCCATAGTAACTGCAAACCCATGGTTTTGGGACGTTATCTCTACAGTATTATGATCAAGATTGCGGACTGGATGATTTCCTCCGTGATGGCCAAACGGAAGCTTATAAGTCCTAGCACCAAAAGCCCGTGCAATGAGTTGATGGCCAAGACAAATTCCTAAAATCGGTATGTCTTTCGCAGAAAGCTGGAGAATAGCATTTTCTGCTTTTTGCACCGCTGAAGGATCTCCAGGCCCATTAGAGACAAACATGCCATCGGGTTTATAAGATAAAATTTCTTCAACAGAAGTTTCTGATGGAAGAACTGTAACACGGCATCCTTGTTCTGTTAATATTCGTAACGAATTATCTTTGACCCCGAAATCGTATGCAATAACATGGAACCGTTCTTTACCAATTGCGTCTAGGACGTAAGGTTTATCAGTTGATACAACACAAGCTAGGTCCAGACCTTCCATGTGTGGATGAGAAAGAACTTTGTCCAGTAAGACATTATAGTTGGTATCTGCAGGTGCTATAGCACCACGCATGGCTCCTTCAGAGCGGATATGCCTAGTTAGAGATCTTGTATCCACACCTGTTATCCCCACTACGTCATGGGATGTTAGGTATTCCTCCAATGAAGCTGAAGCACGCCATGAAGAATACTGTGGAGGTAGTTCGCGAACCACAAATCCTGAAACTTGTGGTTCGTCCGATTCTTGGTCTTGGTTGTTAACTCCGTAGTTGCCAATTAATGGATACGTCATCACAACATGCTGACCAGAATAAGATGGATCTGTTAGAATCTCCTGGTACCCTGTCATGGAGGTATTGAAAACTACTTCTCCCAGCGATGGTCTCTGAGCACCGAAACAAAAACCATTAAAACGCCGTCCATCCTCAAGCAGGAGATACGCAGGTTCGCGTGTATTAATGCGAGCCACTAGATAGCATCCGAATTAGAAGTGATGCCGTCAGCATTCTCTGACGACCGGCAAAATTTAGGACGTGAGTGATTCGAGTCAATATTGAATATTACCAGTTCCTTAGTTCTTCTCACAAACTTAACTTTCTCATGATCATATTTGGAGTCAAAATTAAATATTTATTTAGAATAGCAAATGCTTATGTAGGGCCTGACCAAACAGAAATGATATAGGACACAGATACTGATTACCCATAAAAATAAGATCACATGACACACTCTCCTCAAATCACCATTTATGCAGATGAATCCTGTCTCGGAAATCAGTTTCAGAACCGTGCTAATCCTGGAGGAGCTGGAGGATTGATGGAATACTGGGATGGGAACAAATGGGTACGCAGAGATTATTGGATATCCAACGAAGACACGACCAATAACCGTATGGCACTACAAAGTGCAATAGAGGGTTTGGCTCTATTAGAACAGAGTTCTTATGAAATCCATTTCGTGTCCGACAGTCAGTATCTAATTAAAGGTATGACCGAATGGATGATAAGATGGAAAAGCAGAGGATGGAAAAGAAAAGGAGGTGAAATTGAAAACCTTGAACTCTGGAAAAAACTCGACCTAATATCATCAAAGTACAGAATCAAATGGAGTTGGGTTCGTGGCCACCATGGTCATCCGCAAAATGAGTATGCAAATCACTTAGCCATCAGAGCAGCAAAAGAAGGAACAACATCGGAAGGACTCGTAGAAAGCAAATACGAATCCTGGCTGGAAAAACAGAATTTCTAAATCTAAAAATAAATCCCAACTACATACTAAATAGAAAAAAGAAGCCCTCGGTGCGGCAAGCCGCACCGAGGGCTCCTAATTCGTTGGTAGAAGCTTCGTCTCGCTTGGATTCTTACCCTTCTTCCAGATTTGCCTTTCGGCTAATCCTTCTGTTAGGCAACTGTCTTAGCTCCCCTTACCTGTTCCAGCTGTGCGGTCAGCAACTGTCAGGCCCTCTGTATTTTCAGAGGCTACAGCGGATACCAACGACTCATCCGCCGGCTCACTGAGTTCCAATCCTCAGCTCGCTTCCACCGCTACGGCGTCCCGCCCGATGGATCACATTTTTTGATTCTCTGGAAAGGATAGCCATCGCCATCGATTCTTTCACCACCATCAAAAATGCACACCCAGAATTAACTGGGACGCCTATATTAACTGAGAAACCTACCCCGTCAAGATAGTATTTAATAGTCTATTCAAAAAACTGAATTATGTCGTAACATACTGTGATATATAACTTTATAGGACAGTGTTATTAGGGTTGTACTTATATAGTAGAGGGGCTAAAAAAGACTGGCTATGCCTTAAAAAACAAGTAAAATCAAGTGTTTCAGATTTTTATAATTATAAAATCACATACCTATTATTACTGTAATAGTGTCTATAAAAAACGTTAATTTGTTGGCCCGCCAACACGAATATGACGCTTAAAAGCATTTTCAAAATACTTACACACTATAGGCAGCACATCTTTGATCTCAATTGTTTTTCCAAGCTCTTCAGATATTGATGTCACCGAACAGCCTGCAATGCCACACGGAATAATATTTTCATAGTATGAAAGATCACTGTTTACATTAAGAGAAAACCCATGGGATGTTATCCATCCGCTAGAAACACGAACCCCAATAGCTGCAATCTTTCGATCTTCCACCCAAACTCCTGTAAGCCCTGAAATTTTTTTCACATGTATCCCAATTTCTTCTAGAGATTCGATCAATACAGTTTCGAGATCTCTTAGATAAGCTAACAAATCCATTCGATCGGGCTTGAGGTCCAGAATGGGATACCCCACAAGCTGCCCAGGACCATGATAAGTAACATCACCACCCCGACTTGTTTCGTAGAGTTCTATGCCAAGTTGAGCCCTGAGTTCTTGGTCTGCTAGAACGTGGTCAACATTCGATCCTGTACCCATTGTAATAACATGGGGATGCTCCAGTAGAATTAGCTGATCGGGGACCTCACCGGAACGCCTACGTACTATTAAGTCCGCTTGGATGTCCAAAGCTTTATCATACGAAACAATCCCTAAATTTCGTATCTCTAACTCTTTTGAGTCGCTTGGATAAAGGGGAGGTAACACCGGATTCTATGCGTCCCCCGGAAAGTCCTCCAAAAGTGCCCTGAGGTCCGATATAAACCTCGCAGCATCAGCACCATCCACGAGTCGGTGATCATATCCTAAAGAAAAAAGTGAGCGTTTTCTTATCGCGATAGTGTCAGACCCAGTATCTGGATCTTCTATCACTACGGTGCGCTTCTCTATAGAACCCATACCCAAAATTGCTGAAGTTCCTTTTGGAATAACAGGGATCCCCACCAACGTCCCAAGAACTCCTGGATTTGTAATAGAGAACGTAGCTCCCTGGATTTCGGAAGGATTTAGTTTTCTGGAACGTGCCCGCTCTGCAAGGTCAATAATCTTTTTGCCGATACCAACTAGGCTCAGATTATCGGTGTCATGAATGACTGGAACAATTAGTCCAGGATTTAAATCTACCGCTACACCGATATTTACATTACCACGGTGTACTATATTACCCCCAGACACAGTGCCATTGATGTTCGGAAAACTACGAAGTAGTCGTGAACATGCCCACGCAACAAAAGCCGTATAACTTATTCTGACACCTTGTTCCACCCACTGTGCTTTGTTTATGGAACGTATGCGATCCACACTTGAGAAATCAATTTCAATTAACGAATGAACATGTGGTGCAACTCGTTTTGCTAGAACCATATGATCCGCCGTAATGCGACGAATCTTATCCATGGGTTCTACTCGATCACTATCTCGGATCGGATATTCAGGATGTTGTACTTCTCTGTAGAAAGTATCCCACAAATCAGACGGAGGTGAAGCCGATGGAGATACTGGAGCCTGTGTCTTGGATTTATCGCTATCTAGGTAACTAATAATGTCTTGTTTAGTAACACGTCCAGCATGGCCTGTGCCAGGTACATTGCGGATATCTACCCCGTTTTCTTCAGCAATACGCCTAACTACTGGAGTAGAACTAGTACGCAAGCGTTCCTCTGAGGATTGGACACCCCGTTCTTCTGGAGGATCATTATCAATCTTAGTAGGTTCAGAAACGATTACAGATGATGACTCTTCATCGTCTGTAATAGAGTGCCCTTCTTGTACCGAATCTGATAATACTTCAGCAACGGCAGCAACCACTGGATCACCACCCTCAGTATCAATAAGTGCCATGACAGTACCAACTTCCACTGTCTCACCTTCCTGGATCTTAACTTCCACTAGAGTTCCAGATTGTGGAGATGGAATTTCAGCGTCGACCTTGTCAGTGGAAATCTCTAGAATTGGCTCGTCACGTTCTACCTTGTCCCCAATTTTTTTAAGCCACTTTGATACAGTTCCCTCAGTTATGGATTCGCCCATCTGAGGCATAGGAACTTCGATACGTGACACTCTGTTACCTCCGAATATACCGTTCAGAAGAACGGAAAGTATTAGTTGTTATCTTCATTTTTATCGGACGAACTATTTCCTCTGTCTACTTCATTGACTCCTTCTTCACCCTGATCAAGAGTATTCAAGATAGGCTGGGCTGAGGGAACATTAGCTTGAGTTTCTTGACGAAGAATAGACTCGGGTTGTTGAGCTCGAGATGACATAATCGACAACACCAAAGCTAACAACATAAATATAGACCCAGTTGTCCAAGTAGCCCTGGTCAAAACAGTCGTTGCTTGCCTGCCACCTAGAATTCCTTCCGTGGGTGATGCTGCACCACCTCCCATTGCCGCAAGGCCACCACCCTTCCCCGACTGGAGAAGAACAACTACACTGAGAAAAATCCCATCTATTATCAATAGTAAAAGCAAAAAACCAAACATTATCTCATATCTTTAAGGAAGTTAGTGTACCTGGTAAACTTTGTTGGGCAACCACTAATATATCAACTATAAAAATCTCTTTCAATCAAGCAGACTCAGCAATAGCAGCAAATGAACTAGCATCCAGGCTAGCATTCCCCACTAAAACCCCATTAACATTTGGAACATCAAGAAGATCAGAAACATTAGAGGAGTTCACACTTCCTCCATACAGAATTGGCACTTCAGAAGCTCGATCTCCACCTAATATTTCAGTCATAACATCACGAAGAATTCCATGAGCAGATCCGGCATCAGATGGTGTAGCAGTTTCCCCTGTACCAATAGCCCAAACTGGCTCATATGCCAGAAGGAATTGTGTCGCAGTCTCAGGTATACCATTAAGAGCAGCTCTTATCTGACGGACAATCACCTCGTCTACACGATTATCCTGACGCTCTTCTAGTGTTTCACCAACACATATCAATGGAATCAATCCTTCTCCGAATGCTGCCAATACTTTCTGCTGAACTTGTTCATCAGTTTCTCCAAAAACGTGTCTCCGTTCAGAATGACCCACAAGGACATATTCTGCACCGGCAGAGACAGCCATGCCAGCCGCGTGTTCTCCCGTATAAGCACCTTTAGGTTCCCAATATATGTTTTGGATACCCAGGGCAACCTCAGGTCTTCCCTTACGGGCTTCTACAGCGGCAAGCAAAGATATAGCAGGCGGGAAAATCAAAATCCTAGGTTCTGGGAAAGAGAGATCAGGAAAGAAATCCTCAAAAAATTTCCGAGTCGCCGAAGGACCATGATTCATTTTCCAATTACCTGCAATCACATTTGATATCAATGATCCTCCCCATCAGTAAATATTAATAGTTAATCAGATCTATCAGACAACGCTTCAAGCCCGGGTAGCTCGGCTCCAGAAAGAAATTCAAGAGCAGCTCCTCCTCCAGTAGATACATGTGTCATACTGGAAGCAAATCCTGCAACTTCCACTGCTGCAGCCAAATCGCCTCCACCCAACACCACAGTAGATCCATTCTCAGAACTCTGGGCGGCCTCCTGAGCTAACTTTGTAGTACCAATCGCAAATTTTGGCACCTCGAACAACCCCATAGGACCATTCCATATAATAGTTTTAGCACTGGATATCTCTTTAGCAAAGATTCGCATAGACATAGATCCGATATCAGCGATGTATTCCTCTGGCATCACTTCCGTACGCAAAGATTCTCTTGTGCTAGCTTCTTCGTTTAACTCCGATGATGCTAAGACATCCACTGGAAGAATAATCTTGTCTCCTGCTCTGTACATTATATCACGAGCAATATCAACTTTATCTGGTTCTACAAGAGATTTGCCCACCTCAAGGCCCAGAGAAAGAAAGAACGTGTTAGCCATTGCACCACCAACAAGAATACGATCCACATTCGGAAGTAATGCTTCAATAACATCGATTTTTCCAGAGATCTTCGATCCACCAATAATCGCTACAAAAGGAGGATCAGGATCAATGAGGGCATCACCCAGAAAACGCAACTCCTTTTCCATGAGGTGCCCAGCAACTGCCTGCCCTCCAGAGTCACGAACAGCTTTGGCAATACCAGTGGTCGAAGCATGGGATCTGTGAGCGGTTCCAAAAGCATCGTTTACAAACAATGTACTACCATGCCTGAGCTCTTCAGCCCATATCTGATCATTGGAAACATCTCCAGGATAGAAGCGCGTATTTTCCATAAGCAAGACATCTCCATCCTCCAAAGCTTCCACGGCCTCACAAGCTTCAGGGCCTGTAGTTGAAGAGCAAAAGTTGACTGGACTTTTTAGTAATTTTGCCAAGCGTTCAGGTATTCCTTTGAGAGATAGAGCAGGATCTGGCTTGCCATTCGGACGGCCTAGATGTGAGATAATGACAATCCTTGCTCGGCCCTGAATAAGGTGACGTATAGTTGTAATGGTAGGGTCTAACCGTGTTTGGTCAGTAATACGACCTTCGTTACCTAGGGGAACATTGTAGTCGACCCTAAGAATTACGATCTGGCCAGCAAGGGATTCAAAAGGAAGTTCTTGGAGAGTTTTTTTAGCCATAAGCGTCATAAAATATATAGACTCCTCAAGAGCCACAATCATACTCGGGGTACTCTACCTCCTGCCAATAGATTCTATTGCTCTAAATTTCTTAAAGCCGTTTGCCCACATAACGTGTTAAATCCACTACCCGTTCTGAATAACCCCACTCATTGTCATACCAGGAGAGTATCTTAACCATACTTCCTTCGATGACACTTGTACTAAGACTATCTACGATAGAGCTATGAGGATTACCAGTATAGTCTATTGAAACCAAAGGTTCATCACTGACGTCTAAGATCCCCTTAAGCGGGCCATCAGCTGCTTCACGGAAAGCTTGGTTTACAGTTTCGGAAGTAGTATCAGTTTGCAATTCAGCTACCAAATCAACAATAGAGACATCAGGAGTTGGTACGCGTATAGACATACCATCTAATTTCCCTTCTATCTCAGGAATAACTAAAGACGTTGCCTTGGCTGCACCTGTGGTAGTGGGGATCATCGACATACCAGCAGCACGAGCTCTTCTTTCGTCTGAATGAGGTACGTCAAGAAGTGCTTGGTCGTTAGTGTAGGCATGTACAGTTGTCATCAGACCATGCTCAAAGCCAAATGAGTCTATGAGGACCTTAACCACAGGCGCCAAACAGTTGGTAGTACAACTGGCATTTGAGATTATGTGATGTTCTTTGGGATTGTAGTTCTCATGGTTAACGCCCATTACTACGGTGATATCTTCATTTTTAGCAGGAGCACTAATAATGACTTTTTGGGCACCAGCTTTGAGGTGTTTTTCAGCCTGTTCTCTATTTCTAAAGAAACCAGTTGATTCTACGACTATATCCACCCCTAGTTCTCTCCACGGTAAATTTTCTGGATCTCTTTCAGAAAAAACCTTTAACTCATTACCATCGACTGTAATTCCTTCAGGACTTACAGAAATTTCTCCAGGATAAGTTCCATGGACTGAATCGTATTTCAGGAGATGGGTTAACATCTCGTTGTCGGCGAGATCGTTAACGGCTATGAATTCGAGATCCGAGCCTTCTGACTTCTTAGCTGACCGCAGTACGTTCCTACCTATCCGGCCAAATCCGTTGATTGCTACACGGATGGACATCCTCTTACCTCCAGTTCGTATCTATAGATAGAATCACTACTTATAAAATAAAACGATCATAAAAGATAAACCCATTACTTATTAGTCACAGTATCAACTAAAGAACATCTCATAATTTCCACAGGTCCAGGTTTTTTCCACCATCTTTCGAATGCTACTGATCCCTGTTGTATTAGCATTTCTCTTCCATCCATAGCTCGAATGCCTAAATCTTCAGCCGATTTTACAAATGGAGTAGTTCCCGTACGGCAAACAAGATCCATGACTAAACCCACACTCGCCATCTTACTAAGATCTACCGGAAGCTTATCTTCTAAGCCTATTCCCAGACTTGTAGCATTCACAACCAAATCAAAATTATTATCCCTAATATCCAGATAAGATTCAGCAACTCTTACTCTTTCTCCGCCTATCAGTCTTACGACTGCTTGAGCACGCTCTGTAGACCGATTCAGAATAAGAACATCCTCTACGCCATCATCCAGGAGTGCGACGAGTACAGCACGAGCAGCACCACCTGCTCCAACGAGCAAAACCTTCAACCCTTTTGGGGATTCTCCTAGGAAGTATCGGAGAGCCCTACGAAATCCTTCAACGTCAGTATTGTCTCCATATATTTTTCCATCTATTCCCCAAAAAGTATTACAAGCTCCCGTACGTTCAACTGCTTCGGAATATTCATCTA
>CEUS01246660.1_pt1 | contig 21748 bp, 17 predicted proteins | sample 427031 | NCBI WGS metagenome assembly CEUS01 (sample SAMEA2622837, study PRJEB7988) | marine metagenome | biome: marine biome (ENVO:00000447); feature: marine epipelagic mixed layer (ENVO:xxxxxxxxx); material: "saline water (ENVO:00002010), including plankton (ENVO:xxxxxxxx)" | depth 140 m | reverse complement strand
TGATGCGGCTCGCAAATCTGCGTCGACACCACCCACTTTGGCTGAGGCCTTTATAGCATTGTTGGCTGCCGAACAGGGTCAGGTCGATGCGCCTAAAATGAGTTTTAGCCTCCCAAGGCTCACGGCGCCAGTTGATGTGAGTCCAGAGTTCATTGACAGGGTGACAGAGCGGGTAATCGAGAGGCTTTCTTCGACTGTAACCCGCGACATGTTGGCGGATATTGTCTCGCGTGTTGCAGAGCGCTTGGTGCGCGAGGAACTCGGTCGGCCTAAACAGCTGTGAAGATGCAGGTTTCACTCAGATTTTGGTAAAGCTTGAGGGGCCAGACCTTCTGTAACAGTAGCGTGAAGGTACAGCATTTTCGGCGAGTGGTCTTCGTTCATCTGGGCTTTTAGTTCCCTATAATTTGGCGCTGGTAGGCAGACTATTGTTGATACTGCGTCTTTCCCGGTAACCACGGAGTGGCTCTCCGTGATGTGCAGACCGTCTTAATATCATGAGTGAAAAGCACGAGCTTCCGAAAGGATTTGACCATACGACTGTTGATCCCAAATGGTACTCTTTCTGGGAATCAACGGGTGCGTTCCGCGCTGATCCAACGACATCCCGTCCCGTATTCAGTATGGTCCTGCCGCCTCCGAATGTGACGGGAGTGTTGCACATTGGGCATGCTCTCAACCAGAGCTTGCCGGATATTGTCTGTCGCTGGAAGCGGATGGCTGGCTACGATGTGCTCTGGCTGCCTGGAACCGATCATGCGGGGATAGCTACGCAGAATGTGGTTGAAAAACAGCTCGCTAAGGAAGGGACTGACCGACACAAGGTCGGACGTGAAAGTTTCGAGGCCAAGGTCTGGGAGTGGAGTCGACAGAGTCATGGAACGATAACGAACCAGATGAGAACCCTTGGTTCCTCTGTGGACTGGAGCCGAGAACGATTCACCCTCGATGAAGATCTATCGAGAGCGGTTAGGCGGGTCTTTGTAACGCTATATCGCGAAGGATTGATCTACCGCGGTAAGTATATTGTGAACTGGTGCACGCGCTGTCGAACAGCACTATCAGACCTAGAGGTGGTACACACTGAACAACGAGGGCACTTGTATCACATACATTACCCATTGGTTGAAGGTGACCAATTTGTGACGGTTGCGACTACTAGGCCGGAAACCATGTTGGGAGATACGGCAGTAGCTGTACATCCAGAAGACGAGAGGTACGTGGGCCTGGTCGGGAAAAGACTCTGTTTGCCAATTATGGGGCGTGAGTTGCCGGTGGTTGCTGATTCGTTCGTCGATGCTAGCTTCGGCAGTGGGGCTGTCAAGGTCACACCCGCGCATGATCCTAACGATTTTGAGATCGGGAAAAGGCATGATTTACCTAAAATATCCGTGATAGGAGAAGACGGTCGCATGACAGATGCGGCGGGGGTTTATGCGGGAAAAGACCGTTTTGCAGCTAGGCGAGACCTAGTGGCTCATCTTGAAGATGAAGGATTGATAGAGAAGATCGAAAACCACACACATTCTGTAGGACATTGCAGTCGGTGTCACACAGTTGTCGAACCTCTTGTATCGACTCAATGGTTTGTACGTATCAAGCCGCTGGCCGAACCAGCAATTGCGGCTGTAAGGGACGGCCGGACCCGCTTTGTTCCAGAAAATTGGGAACGAACATACTTTGAATGGATGACCAATATCCATGATTGGTGTATATCCAGGCAGCTTTGGTGGGGACACCGGGTGCCAGCTTGGTACTGCGATCGTTGCGGTGAAGTTCTCGTTGAAGAGGTGACTCCGGATAAGTGTTTGTGTGGGGCACCGTTGCGTCAAGATACCGACGTGCTTGACACGTGGTTCAGTTCAGCTTTGTGGCCATTCAGCACGATGGGGTGGCCTGACCGAACGGACGATTTGGAGCGATATTATCCTACAAGTTTGATGATAACCGGGCTCGACATCATTTTTTTCTGGGTGGCGAGAATGATGATGCTTGGGCTGAAATTTACTGGCCACGTTCCCTTTAAGACAGTTTATATCACTTCGCTTGTGCGCGATGAGCATGGGAAGAAGATGAGTAAATCTAAAGGAAATGTGGTCAACCCGCTCCAAGTGATGGATGAGATAGGAGCCGATGCTCTGCGGTTTACCCTCGCTGCTCTAGCCTCTCCAGGCATGGATATATCCCTCTCGGAGGGCCGGCTCCGCGGCTATCGACAATTCGTGAACAAGATTTGGAACGTTTCACGGTTTGTGCTTATGAATCTCCCTGATTCGCTGACAGTGCGGCCGGAGCTTCCTAGAGCTGATGAGCTTGAGACAATTCATCGATGGGTGTTACATCGAGTGAATGCACTGGTCATTGAGGTGACAAGAGCGCTTGAAGAGTATCGTTTCGATGTGGCAGCTGACCGGCTGTACCATTTTTTTTGGCACGAGTATGCTGATTGGTACGTTGAGTGGGTTAAGCCGCACTTACAAAGCGAAGGCGGTGAACGAGAACGCGCTGTGGCGGTGTTGCTGACTGTGCATGATCTAAGTCTTAGGCTTTTGCATCCTTTCATGCCCTTTGTTACTGAAGAGCTTTGGCAGACATTACCGCAGGCCCATGATGAAGAGGTTAAAGAAGGGGCAAAGACTCGTAGCATTACCCGTTCGGCTTATCCGGTAGAAATGTCTAGTTGGGTCGACGACGAATCAGTAAGGGCGCTAGAACTGTTACAGGAAGTTATTACGGCCGTTCGCACAGTGAGAGCTGAGCTTGGAGTGCCGCCTGCCAAGAAGTTGATTATGCTGATCGAGCAAGCAACGAGTGATGATCAACAAATACTTGAAGTTCACGGTGGTTATCTGCGTCGTCTTGCCGGGTTGGAAGCATTTACGTTTGCTGCCGAAGTTAGTCGTGATCAAGACACAGTTCGGCGAGTGGTTCGTCAGATGCGACTCTATTTGCCACTAGCAGGTATTCTCGATCGAGAGGCTGAAACGGAGCGGATAAAGCGGGAATTGGACAAAGTAGCCAAGCAACTGTCACCTCTTGAGGCTAGGCTGAAGAACCCGAAGTTTCGCGAAAAGGCAGATCCTGATGTGGTCGACGAAGCCGAATCGAAGCAAGGGGTACTTCTAGAACGTCGACGGCAGCTCGAACAGATCTTAGCTGAACTGATGTAGTTCGCCGATTAATGTTCGTTCCCTAGCGCTGAATCCGTTATGAATCTGGGTTCTTAGATCTGGGGGTGAAGGTCTGGAAATAGCTGTGATAGGGGCTACTGTGCATCAAATTTTTTGTGAGTTGCATTTGCGCTTGCCGTGCTAGTCGGCTTCAAATTAATTGGGGGTCAATCTGGTATGTCCTGAGGTGGCTATGTGCCGATCGTCTTATTGAGCGGACCGGTTTCTTCGCTCCAAACTGCGTGCATTTGTCATGGCCGGATCTATTGACACCCCAGTTCGCTTGTTCGAGTCTGAGTCTAACCTTGGGCAATTTTCCAAGAAGATTTGGTTCTATCAAGAAGTTGAGTCTACCAATGACGTTCTTGCGCAGTTGGCGGAAGACGGTGCTCCACATGGAACTGTTGTGGTTGCCAATGCTCAGACTGCGGGTCGGGGTCGCCATGGAAATAGTTGGTATTCTCCGGCTGGAACGGGCCTTTACCTGTCTGCATTGGTTCGGACAACGTCTTCTCCAGTCCTAACATTGGCGGCAGGTGTGGCGGTGGCTGAAGCGCTGCGAAAAGTGACAAGCCTGGACGCTACACTCAAATGGCCGAACGACGTCATGGTAGTGTCGACTGGTCAGCCTCGCAAGGTCGCTGGGATTTTGACAGAGGCTTCGACTGAACAAAATATCGTTGATCGGGTGATTGTGGGAATTGGTATCAATGTAGGTGAAGCTATTTGGCCGGTCGGGTTGACTGGCCTGGCGGGCTCGGTTGAGGGGCTTACCGGGCAAACGGTCGATCGAGAATTGTTGCTTCTTGAGCTATTGGTTTCGTTTTCCAGCTTGTGCGCTGAGGTTGAATCGGGAAGGGTGGGTAACCTGCTTGCAAGATGGCAGACCTTAGCCCCATCCTGTCGGGGTACGGTAGTTGAGTGGTCCGTAGGGGCCGTTCGCCGACGCGGAATTACAGAAGGTGTGGACACAGATGGAGCTCTGCTTGTTCGAATAGGCTCAAGTCTTGAACGCTTAGTAGGCGGTGAAATTCAACACATCCGGTAAAGGCAAAGATGCTACTGGCGGTTGACGTTGGCAATACCAATATTGTGTTCGGGATTTTCGATGGTGAAATCCTGAGGGAGAGTTGGCGTCTGGCCACCCTGCATGACCGGACTGCTGACGAATTTGGTGTGCTTGTAGGCCGATTATTTGCTGAGCGTGGACTGGAAATTCAGACTGTCTCCGGGGTGGTTTTGTCATCGGTGGTTCCGTCTCTGACGGGAACTCTTGAGGAGATGGTTCGGCATTCTTTTCGGCTGGAGCCTTTGATAATTGACTCGACGACCGCCGGGTTGTCCGTTCGCTACCGGGCCCCAGAGGATGTTGGTTCAGATCGCTTGGTGAATGCGTTGGCAGCGTTGGATGAGTATGGTGGCGCCGGACGTGCGATCGTTGTGGTCGATTTTGGGACTGCTACAACTTTCGATGTGATCTCGATAGCTGGTGAATATATCGGTGGGCTAATTTGCCCAGGGATTGAGATCTCCGCGGACGCCCTTTTTCAGCGGGCGGCCCGGTTGCCACGAATTGATGTGAGGCGTCCTGAGCAGGTTATCGGTGTGAGCACTGCTACATCTGTCCAGTCTGGGCTCTACTTTGGCTATGTAGCTATGGTTGACGGATTGGTTGACCGTTTGCGTCGAGAGCTCGATGGGGATGGACCAGCCGTTAGCGTCGCAACGGGTGGGATGGCGGAAACCATTGCAGGGGAGACCAAGACAATTGACCACATACATCCAGACCTGACGTTGCAGGGGCTTCGGATTGCATGGTGTCGGAACCTTGGGCGGAAGCGGTGATGGACCGGGGGGCCTACTGCCGAAAGATTGAGACTTACCTCTGCCGCCAGAATGATGGGCACCTAGTCAGAATTGTAGGTCCCGCATTCGATCGGGTGCGTGGGTGGGCTGAGGCCGGGATTCCCCTGCAAGTGGTTATTGCAGGCATAGACCGGAAGCTGGACCGAGCTCAGCCTTCGATTCGTAGGCAACGCCCCTTGCGGATCGAGCACTGCGAAGCGGAAGTTCTGCAGGTTTTTGAGGAGTGGCGTCGAGCCATCGGTCTGGGAGCGAACACTGTTTCTACGGTTTCTGGTAGGAGAGCTGTCCAAACTAGTCGCGCGGCGCGGCATAGTGCTAGTTTGCCTAAACATATTGACCGTGTTATTGGTGAGGCTACCAATCGTTTGGTGTTGGCTGAATTGGCGATTGGTCTACGTGCAGCGCTTGAGGAAGTGGTGAGCGAACTGGAGGTCTTGCGACGGGTGGCTGGCGCTGTTAGAGGTAGTGCTCGGGCGGAGTTGCTGGATCGGCTAGTTGAAATAGACCGCAAATTGTTGTCTGAAGCTAGGGAGGCTGGATCCTCAATCATTCAGGCATTGGAGGATGAGGCTCGAGAAGAGCTAGCACCCTTTAGGATCAGACTTGACCAGAAAAGTTACCTCACTGCGTTTGAGGCCTGTATTGATCGCCTGGTTCGGGTTCGCCTCAAGTTGCCGATCGTTCGTTTTAATGAATAGCTGGTGCCCCAGGGTCAACTTGGCGTTGTGCAAGCCTAGAAGTTCAGGTGGCAGCTAATCTTTGCTCAGGAACTAGCGCGATAAAGATCACGAGACACACTTCCTACTCGGAATTGGGAATCCTTCAGATCGGGCTTGCTGCAAACAGGGTAATTGTCGGAAGGTGGTCAGGCAATTGTCAGTAATCGTATCGACTGACGAAATTATTGATTTACTGATAGATCGACCAGCGGTCGGCGGAAGGATGATTGGTCGCTATCGAGGGCAGATAGCTCTGGTAGGAGGGGCTATCCCTGGGGAGCGGGTTCAGGCCGTTGTTGAAGGTATTCGACGAGGAGCTCTGTTTGCAAGAACGGTTAGGGTTCTTGAAAGGTCTCCGGACCGTCGTTCTGAGGTTGTTCGCCCTTCTTGTGGTGGACGATCTTTTGCTCATATTGTGTACAGTCGCCAACTGCAGTTGAAATCGGCGATTATTCAAGATGCCTTTCGGAGAATTGGTCGAATAGATCTTGACGTCCCGCCGTTTGTGTTGCCTTCACCTGAAATTGGCTATCGAATGCGGGCTCGCCTAGGTGTAGATAAAGTCAAGATTGGTTTCATTGACGAGCAATCTCATAGCATTTGTGACGTGGACGGCACGGGGCAGCTACTTCCTAACACAGAGCGTCTGGTGGGTGCCTTAGCGTCAGACCCTACGGTGCTGGCTGATGTAGGTGCTCGGTCGGTTGAATTGACTGAAGATTTGATTGGTGGCCAGTGCGCGCTCCATATCTCATTAGAGACTGACTATGACAAATCTGATGGTCTCCTCCGAGAGCTAGCTGCTTCGGTGCCTGGGGTGACTGGACTTTCAGTTAGCTCGGAAACATCAACTTCGGTGCCGAGATGTTTGTTCGGGACCCCGCATGTGTGGGACAAGATTGAGTCGTTTCTGTCGTCGAACGGTGCTAAACACCAGGTGATTCGCCGGCATGCCGCTTCTTTCTTCCAAGCTAACCGTCATCTGGTGCCGCGTTTGGTTGAAGCAGTGGCGGAATTAGTTGGAAAAGAGAAATCTGTGGACTTGTATTCCGGCGTTGGACTTTTTGCGGTGACTTTAGCTTGTAGATCATCTGGGTCAGTAGTCGCAGTAGAGCGGGACCCGATTAGTAGTCGAGATCTATTGGCCAATGGGGCCCAGTTTGGATCTAACTTGTCTGTTGTCTGTACGGCTGCAGAAGCCTACCTGAAAGATTGTGGCAGCCTAAGACGGGCGACGGTTATCGTAGACCCTCCAAGAATTGGTCTTAGCCGTGAATGTGTCGGCCGGTTGGTAGGTCGGAGTCCTCAGCGAATTGTGTACGTATCCTGTGATGTTGCGACCCAGGCTCGAGACCTCCGTTCCTTGATAAATTCAGGTTACCTTTTCCGTGGGCTAAGTGTTTTTGATATGTTTCCTAACACTCCCCACATTGAAGCGGTTGCAACCCTGGATAGGGCTCGCGAGGCCTAGGGCTAGTGGCAAGCAAGATCTTGGGGCAGGCCTGAGCCTGTTTCTCTTTACCAATGTTGAGGGGTGCGACCTTGAGCGGTGTGTTCTTGGCAAAACTGTTTGTTTGTAGTTAGTTGTTGATGTTTACATCCGTTCAGGGACCTGGCAGCCCATTAACTGGAGAGCTTTGGTCATCTGGGTTGCAAAAATTTTTACCCCTGCCGCTCGCCAAAGACGTGTTCCAGCGTTTGGCTCTCCTATAACGGGACTGCTGTGATAGAAGCCGTTGAATTTTTGAGCTAGCCCGAATGTATACTTCGCGAGGGTCGACAGTTCAAGTGAACGTACGGATTGTTCTGCGATTTCGTCTAAGCGAGAAGATTCTAAGATTAGGTCCCATAGGCCGTCTCCGGCAGAGGCAGTTAGGCTATCTGACGAAGTCGATGCCAGCTCTTCAAGTCGATTGTGCAGCTCGATGCCATCACGGTTCTCTAATTTCTCGAGAATCCTTCGTGCTCGGACAGTAGCGTACTGCAAGTAAGGGCCGGTCTCACCCTCGAAGCTAAGGGCTTCGTCAATGTCGAAAGCGATAACTTTGCTTCTGGAAAACTTGATCATGAAGTAGCGAATGGCTGCCGTTGCAATCTGCGTGGCGATTTCGCGGCGCGTCTCTGGAGAAAGATCTGCATGTCGTGATGAGACTTCGCTTTCCGCGCGATCTGTGACCTGATTAAGGAGGTCGTCTGCTTTTACGCCGAGGCCCTTACGTCCAGACACTTCTACAAAGGGCTTTCCGTTGTCTAAAGTGAGGTCCAAATGGCCTAGAGCTTGGGCTGTTGCTCTGGAAAGGGCGACCATCTCATATGAAAAATGCACAGAGCGCTCAGCTGCCAAAGGGTGGTCCATAGCTTCCAAGGCTTGGGCGAGTAGGTCTTGCAGGTAGCTCTGCCGAGTGTCGATGACGTTGTAAACCCCCTCAGCGTGACCGAATGCTGGTGGAGGAACCTGTTTAGCCGAGTTCGGTGTCGTGTCGGAAGATGTGGCCCAGAGAGGCCGGCCGGACGGTTGCCGGCCGAACCAGCGGTAGTTGAAATCCAGACCTAGGAGGCCGAACTTCCAGAGCTGGTAGGCGATGTCTTTACCAACGTAAGTCACTGTGCCGTTTGAGCGAACAATTACCTTGAGGCGGGTCTCAGGATCTAGGTCGCTCTCCTCATCACCTGCTACTTCCACAGCAGTATCTCCAATAGGCATCACCCAACAGCCGGATAAGCGGCCACCTTGTTGGAGAAACACAGCCCCTGAGCTTTTTAGAACCTCGAAAGCTCGGTCCCAGAATGCGAGCCTGAGGATGTCTCCTTCCCAACTCAGTAGGTCATACTCGACGTCCAGCCGGGCCATAGTGTTTAAGTGGCAACGAACAATTTTGTCGGTGACAATTCTTGCGATAGAAGCGCTGGGATCAATGCCGTGCTCTAGGTCCTCCAGGGCGGTTCGTCTGTGAGACAGCCTATTGTCGTTTTCTTCATACCACGTTGTGACACGGGCGTAGAGGTCCCAACAGTAGTAATCGAAGCCTGGTTTGTCGGTGAGTTGTTTAATGTCTTCAATGTTTTGGTGTTCAAGTTCCCGAAAGCCCACTACCACATCGGCAACCTGGACTCCCGTGTCGTCAATGTAGTTCTGGACTTCTACGGAGGTTCCTCTAAAGCGGAGCAGCCGGCACAGAGTATCTCCAAGGGTGGCATTGCGTAAATGTCCGACATGTGCGGCTTTGTTAGGGTTGATCGCGGTGTGCTCCACGATAATTTTAAGTGCTTGAGTCTGTGGAGCAGGCTGCGGTTTACCGAGTCCGTCTCGTGTTAACGCAGCGCGATCTAGAAACACGTTGAGATATCCTGCCCCGGTAGGGTGGAGACGACCGAACTCCTTTAAGTCACCGGCTGCCTCAGATATCTCTTGGGCGATCAATCGCGGAGGCTTCTTTAGTCTGCGAGCTAGTTCGAAAGCGATAGTGACGGCCAGATCGCCGAATCGCCGGTTTGGCGGCTGCTCGACAACGATAGGGGGAATTGACTCAGTCCCAAGATCGTAAAGGCTCTGAATGACTGACGTGATTTGACTCCGCAGACGAGCGTGTAGCGGCAGTATCATGGTTGATGGTTATGATTGAGCGGGTTGAGGTTTAGAGTGAATGTTGTTGTGTCTGGATATGGATTGTGTCACGTTGAGGTGTCCTAGAGCTCGGTTGTAATCATAAGGCGTGTTGATGTTCAGGAATAACTTGCCATCTGGATCGTACGACGCAATTTCCTGCGGGCCAAGTTCGGTCATGTATAAAGTGTCCAACAGCGCAGAGACTCGCAATGTACCATGCTTTAGCATCTGTTGGATGGGCCCAAGGCAGGCTCGGTTGTAAACGGCACAGAGTGGCTGCGGGCCTGAGGAGTTTCTGGGAATTATTGCATCGGCATCTGTTTTTCGAGTTGCTAGATGTCGCATGAATGGTACGGATAGGAATGGAAGGTCACAGGCGATCACAATGGTTCTCGCTGTTGGTGATCGGATGAGGGCTGTGTGAAGGCCGCTTAGTGGTCCGGCGTCACTTGTGATGTCGTTGCACACCTGCAGACCTGAACATCGAAATCGATGGTGGTCATTTGATACGACTAGGATGTGTTCGGCTACTTGACCCAGGACATTTAGCTGTCTGTCGATGATGCGTCTCCCTCCAACGACAAGTTCACTTTTGTCGAGACCACCAAGGCGTCTTCCTTGGCCACCGGCGATAATGGCAGCAGTTAGCACAACAAGCGATAACACTATCAAATTAATGAGATGGGTGAATTGAAAATTGGTAGGGCTGTCGCTGCAGCTCTACATCAAGCTATCAGCGAGCTCTTGCCAACTCGCATCCAGTTCTATGAGGAATGGTTGACACTCGATCGCATACGCGAAGGTACAGTGAGCCGCGCCAAGGTCGGTGCGGTTCTGAGTTTTCTCAGGCAGGAATCGAGTGGTTACGACCAGGTGGTTGAACGGGCTGGGCGCTATACAGGAGTGTGGACTTTCGATACTAAGCCGAGATTTTGTGAGGGTTTTCTTCAGCGGATGCCTCAGCCGATACGTGTATGGATTGCTCTCCGGAGAGGGGCTAGTTTGATCAAGGGGCTTCATGACGGCGGGCGATTGCGATGGGCGACGCGGCGTGGCGTTGTGGTGGCTGAAATCCAGAGGTCCTTGTTTTGTGAAGTCAGGGTTAAAGCTAGAGCGCCGCTGTGTCGTTTTTATGCTGCCTTGCTTGAGTACTGCCTGGAATCCGTTAAGTTGTCTTGTAGCATCGAGTTGATACGTTGTCGGGGAGTTGGAGATAAGGTCTGTGAGCTCAGAATTGATCCTAAGTGACGTTTCAGGCTTTGCCTTGAGGCCGTTTGTTCACGCGGACTTTGTTTGATTGAGGCTTTTGTATTCTGGCGAACTGGTGCTGTCTTCATGCTAAGGAAGAAGGAACTACGCTGCTGCGCCTTGCGTTAAGGTAGCCGGCGAGTTACCGTGGTTGTGGGTGTCCTACCGATGAGGTCTTTGTTTTGTTGGTTGATGATTAGTTGGACTGTGGCGGGTGTTGTTCTCTGCTTGAGTCTGGATGCGATTGGTGCGCAGGGCGAACGGTCCACTTCCCGACCTCTTGTGCATGTAGCTCAGGTCGACTCCTTAATCCATCCTGCTTCGGCTGAATTCATTGTCCAGACTCTTGGTGCGGCCGGTGACGACGGGGTGGACCTAGTGGTTCTTATGCTCCGTACGCCAGGAGGATTAGTCGACTCAACCCGTGACATCAATACTGCTATCATCGAATCACATGTTCCTGTAGCTGTTTTTGTCGGTCCAAGTGGTGCAAGGGCAGCATCTGCCGGATTTCTGATAACGATAGCAGCAGACATCGCAGCGATGGCTCCGGGTACACATATAGGGGCGGCCCATCCTGTGGCTGGAAACGGGCAGTCCATGGATGCAACTATGGCCGAAAAGGCCACTTCTGATATTGCAGCCTATGCTCGATCTCTGGCTGGACAGCGTGGTCGAAATGTTGAACTGGCTGAGAAAGCTGTGATCGATAGCGAGTCGTTCACCGAAGTTGAAGCGCTTAATGCGGTGCCTCCGCTGATTGATCTGGTTGCTAGTGACATCAATCAATTGCTTGAGACTCTCAATCAGAGGACTGTGACTAGGTGGGACGGTACCACCGAGATCTTAAATATGGATGGCGCGCTTGTTGAACATATTGACATGAACTGGCGGCAGCGGTTGCTGAGCGCGATCGCCCATCCTCAAATTGCTGTGTTACTGTTCAGTCTCGGTACGTTGGGGCTGACCATCGAACTCTGGAGCCCCGGGGCGATATTACCGGGAATTGTAGGGGGCCTCAGTCTTCTACTGGCATTCTTTGCGTTCCAGATCTTACCGGTAAACTACGTTGGTCTCTTGTTAGTGCTATTCGGGTTACTGTTGTTGGTTTTTGAGATAATTACGACGAGCTTTGGGGCGCTGGCGCTGGGTGGAGCCATCAGCATGGTGCTTGGGCTTGTGATGTTGATTGATTCACCGGCACCGGAGCTTCAATTAGGTTGGGCATTTATACTTGCCATACTAGGAGCTTTAGCGACAGTTGTGATGTTATTGACACGGCTTGGATTGAGGGCTCAGTTTCGGTCTGCCGTGACAGGGTCAGCAGGTATGTTGGGTGAATTCGGAGAAGTGATTGATGCGATTGCTCCTGGTGGATCTGGTCGAGTCACGACACATGGAGAAATCTGGTTGGCTACAGCAAGACAACCCATTTCCGTTGGTGAGCGGGTGAGGGTAGTGAAAATCGACGGTATGACGTTGACGGTGTTGCCGGAGGCGTCTCCAGGCCACGCTGAGAAGGAGAGCAGTCATGACACTTAATTCCCTTTTAATTCTCGGCATGATTGTGGCCTTATATCTCGCTAATTCGATCAAGATACTGAACGAGTATGAACGAGGAGTGATCTTTCGTCTTGGAAAGTTGCTGCCCAAGCCAAAAGGGCCTGGAATTATTTTGGTCTTCCCCCCGATCGATCGGATCGTGCGTGTCGGGTTGCGCACGATCGTTATGGACGTTCCACCGCAGGACATCATCACCCGAGACAACGTCTCGGTGAAAGTTAACGCGGTGATCTACTTTAGGGTTATGGATCCTTTAAAAGCGATTGTCGAGGTTGAAAGTTTTAACTATGCAACCTCGCAGCTCGCTCAGACAACTCTCAGGAGCGTCTTGGGTCAGGTTGAACTGGACGGCTTGCTGTCAGAGCGAGACCAGTTGAATCGAGAATTGCAGCGGATGCTTGACCAGCAGACAGACCCGTGGGGTATCAAGGTATCAGCTGTCGAGGTAAAGCACGTCGATTTACCGGAAAATATGCAGAGAGCAATGGCAAAGCAGGCTGAGGCAGAGCGAGAAAAGCGGGCTAAGATTATTCATGCTGAAGGAGAATTTAGCGCCTCGGAGCGTCTCTCCCAGGCTGCGGAAGTGATAGGCCAGGAGCCCCTTGCCGTCACCCTGCGTTACTTGCAGACATTGACAGAGATTGCTGGAGAAAAGAACTCAACGATCTTGTTTCCGATCCCTGTTGAACTATTGAATTTCCTCAAAACTAGAGGGGCTGATAGCAAGGATGGCGAAAATCGTTCCGACTGAATTAGCTGTTAGCGCTAAGCAACTAGTCTTTTTGGTCATGATTGCAGCTGTTGTCGCTGTGGTTGTTTTCCTTTGTGGTGTTCTGGTCGGCCAAGGTATGCCCAGGCGAGACAGTAATGCTGGTTCGCTGGGACGGCTTCCAGATGCTGCTGGAAGAATTGAACTTGCAGTTCCTGGAGAAAATTCCGATTTCCAAGATCCGGCAGGTTCGTCGTTGCAGCGCCTAAGCTATTTCGAGAGACTGCATAGCAGTGAGCCGGTAGCAGAAACATTCAGTCAGCAAACTCTGTTACCTGCAAGGGGGGCTGAACCCCAACTGGAAGAAGGGGCTGTGTCCTTAGCTCGATTAGCCGACCGGCCGACCGGCTCACCTGTTTTTTTGCAGATTACAACTCTTCGTGTGGAAGCAGAAGCGTATGGTGTTGTGACCGAGTTGAGAACTAAAGGCTATCCAGCATTTGTTGAGCCTTTACTAGATGGGCCAGTTGCCATGTATAGAGTTCGTACAGGCCCATACGCTGAGCGCGTTCAAGCTGAACAAGCTCAGGATCGTCTGGAAACAGAAGAGCTTTTCAACCCTTGGGTTGTCCAACCATGAGAATGGGTTTGAACTTAGCGTGGCCGATTACCCACATTACTTGGTAACAGTTACAGCGTGAGGAGCTTTGTGACGTGTTTTGGTTCTTCGCGTCTAGTGGCGACACCCTTAGGATTTTAGTCGCCGCTAGTCTTTCAGGCGTGTTGTTGGTTTTCAGCTTCCCTTCGGTTGGGCATCCTGCGATTGCATGGGTAGCTTTGTGTCCGCTGTTGTTGGCTCTCCATTCGACACGCTCCCTTCCTCTGGCCTTCGGCATCGGTATGGTGACAGGGGTCATCCAGTTCGGGGGGACTCTCTCCTGGTTAGCTCAAGTGATGGTCGAGTTTGGTGGACTGCCTCTGTTCATAGGTTGGGCACTCAACGCTTTGTTAGTGGCCTACTTGGCACTGTTTCCGGGAGTGTTCGCTTTAACGCTTGTGGCGCTGCAAAACCGTTTCGGCGGAGTGGTTCTTATGGGTGCGGCCCCAGTTTGGCTGACCACGGAGTTAGGTCGAATGTGGCTATTTGGCGGCTTTCCGTGGGAATTAATCGGCTATAGCCAGACTTCTGTGCTTTCGGTGGCGCAATTTGCGAGTCTCTTCGGCGTGCATGGCCTGACCTTGCTGGTGGTTTTGGTTAACAGTGCGTTAGCGTTTGCGTTGGTTGGAAGCGGCCCTTGGCGTTTCAGAGTGATCCTGACTACATTCGGATTATTGAGTGCGGTTGTTCTGTTCGGTCTCGCCCGGCTTGCTGACAACGACCTACTTAGTGAAGGAGAACCGCTAACCGTTGGATTGATCCAGGGCAATGTGCCTCAACAGGAAAAATGGAATCCCTTGCGCAGAGAGGAGATCCTGAACCGTTACATCAACTTGAGCCGCCAGAGTTCGGTAGACGGTGCTCAACTTATCATCTGGCCTGAGTCCGCAACCCCATTTAGCTTCGAAGAGCATCCAGCTGGTGAAATGGTGAGGCGACTAGCTCGGGATACTGGTGTTCATGTGTTGTTTGGGAGTACCCGTATTCAAGGTCATCGGGGAGGGCGCCTCTTTAATGCAGCGTTTATGCTGGATCAAAGGGGGGACACCGTGGGGGTGTATCACAAGATGCACTTGGTTCCATTTGGTGAGTATGTGCCGTTTAGGAGGTTTTTGCCGTTCGCTTCACCACTGGTTGAGACCATGACGGAATTTTCACCAGGACGTCGTCCGGAGCCATTACCGATTGACTCTCACTTAACCAGCGCGGCCATTTGCTACGAGATCATCTATCCAAGCTTGGCTCGTGAATTTGTTCGAAATGGCAGCGAGTTGTTGACCACGATTACTAACGATGCCTGGTATGGGCGGTCCGCAGCGCCGTACCAGCACTTTCAGCAAGCGAGGATGAGGGCGATTGAACAAGGTCGCTATCTCGTTCGTGCGGCGAATACGGGTATAAGTGGGATTGTCGATCCTTATGGGCGAGTGCTTGCTCGTGGGGAATTGTTTGAGACCAGGGCGATTACCCACGAAGTTCGATTGTTGTCTGGTCTGACTTTCTACGGACACATAGGTGATTTTTTAGCCTATTTATGCCTTGTCCTGACTATTGGTTGGGTGTTTGTGGCTATGCGAGTCAGAATTTGACCAATGGCGATCCGGAAGATGTTCTCTGTTGTCTCCATGTATTTGGTTCGTATTTTGTCAGGTAGCGGCAGATTCGGAAGGAGGCAAGAATCTTAGTTGCTAATTTGTTCTTGATAGAGCTTGTGGCATACCTAGTGGGCTCGTTTTCTATTTCGGTTCTGATTAGTCGTATGGCCTACGGAACCGACATACGAGAGTGTGGGAGTGGCAACGCTGGTACAGCCAATGTCCTGCGAACATTTGGCTGGAAACCGGCACTAGCTGTATTTGTTGTTGATGTTGGGAAGGGCGGATTTTGTGCCTTTGTTGTTCCGATGCTTCAGGTAACCGATCTTGACTTTCCTCTAGGTACTCTCGAATTCGCGGTTGGAGCAGCGGCGGTTCTCGGGCATTGCTATCCATTGTTTGCTGGATTTCGTGGAGGCAAAGGGGTAGCAACAGCCGCTGGGGTGTTGCTTGTTACCTATCCTTTTGTTCTGGCTTTGTGTTCTGTTGTTTTCCTGGTTGTGATCATTGCGTCGCGCGTGGTGTCGGTGGCGGCGGTAGTCGCTTCGTTGTCAGCGCCAGCTGGGTTGCTGGTGTTTCGCCAGTGGTTGGATTACGAAGTGTCACTTCCAAGTCTCTACATCGCTACGGGGTTGTCCATTTTTGTTGTGTGCACTCACCGTCCCAATCTCGTGAAGCTCTGGAACGGCAGTGAAAAAAAGGTTTTGGGGTAACGGTTTGTGTGGCGATGGTGGCATTGTGGCAGGTGAGCTTTGCATCTGAATAGAAAGGCCACGCGATAGGCGTGGGATTTTCTTTCAGCTTGGCTAACCTGAAGACCCTGCTGCTAAGTCTGTAAAGTGAGTGACCGTCGTTTACTAGGCAAAAGTATGCAGGAGGAAAGGAACTGTGGCAATGGAACGAGACGAACAGATCAGACGCTACGAAGATTTGGTGCAGCGGTCGTTGGCGTTGCGCGGCTATCTTTGACACACCACAAAGTTCTGACGAGCTAGCGAAGCTTGAAGCTCAGGCTGCATCAGTTGATTTTTGGAAGGATTCCAGTAAGGCGCAGTCTGTTTTGCGCCGCCGGAGGAGACTCCAGGACGATCAGGATTTAGCTGAATCGCTGCGCCAGAAATCTGATGATTTGTCGGTGTTGGTTGATTGGGCCGCTCAGGGTGAGGCTGTAGAGGAAGACCTGCAGGCTGCGCTGCTGTCGCTGGCGAATGAAGTAGAAGCAGGCGAAATCAAGAAGATGCTTGGGGGTGAGCACGATGATAAAAATGCTATTTTTACCGTCCACCCTGGTGCGGGAGGGACTGAATCTCAGGACTGGGCTGAGATGCTTGTTCGGGCTTACATGCGTTGGGCTGAGCGGCGAGAATTTAAGGTTGATGTGATCGAATGGCAACCTGGTGACGAGGCTGGGATAAAAGCAGCGACCTTAGAGGTGACTGGCGATTACGCCTACGGGCTGCTACTAGCTGAGGCCGGTGTCCATCGGTTGGTCAGGATATCACCATTTGATCAGGCCGCGAGGCGTCATACCTCTTTTGCGTCGGTCTATGTATGGCCTGAATTACCTGAGGATGTAGAGCTTGAAATTGAGGAGAAGGAACTACGAATTGATACTTATCGTTCAAGCGGTGCCGGTGGACAGCATGTTAACGTGACAGATTCGGCAGTCCGGATAACTCACATACCTACCAATATCGTTGTGTCTTGCCAGAATGAGAGATCTCAGCATCGCAATAGGGATGCAGCTATGAAGGTTTTAAAGGCACGTCTGTACGATCTGAAGCAGAAAGAGCAGCAGGATCGGCTCGAGGAAATTGGTGGCGAGAAAAAGGCGATAGGTTTTGGCAGTCAGATTCGCAGCTACGTGCTTCATCCATACCAAATGGTGAAGGACCTTAGGACTAAGGTGGAAACCTCGGCGGTTGAAAGGGTGCTTGACGGTGACTTTGACCAATTTATCAAGGCCTACCTAATGCAAAAGGTTGGGTCGGAAAATTATTCGCCCTGATCACCTGCCAAGCGCTACAGTAGAGTTGATATCTAACTAAGATGCACTAATATTTTATAATGATAACATTGTAATATATAATCGATCTTGAATACTTAATCTATCTGTAAACTATTTTAGGACATGGTGTTATGGGCAAGGTAATTGGAATAGATCTTGGGACGTCAAACTCGGTTGTAGCTGTTATGGAAGGTGGTGAGTCGGTAGTTGTTAGTAACCCAGAGGGAAGTCGGATTACGCCGTCTATCGTGGCGTTTTCGGAGTCTGGGGAACGACCTGTTGGGCAAGTTGCAAAGCGGCAGGCAGTAACCAATCCAGAGAACACCATTTTTTCGATCAAGCGCTTCATGGGCCGTAAGTATGGCGAGGTTGATGAAGAGATGAAGATGGTGCCGTATGAGGTAGTGAAAGCATCGAATGGCGATGCCAGGGTTAGGGCAGGCGGCAAGGAGTTGTCGCCGCCTGAAATTTCTGCCATGGTTCTCCAAAAATTGAAACAGTCTGCCGAAGAATATTTAGGTCAGCCTATAGGGCAAGCGGTCATCACCGTTCCTGCCTATTTCAATGACGCTCAACGGCAAGCGACGAAAGATGCTGGGCAGATTGCCGGTCTTGAAGTACTCCGGATCGTTAACGAGCCAACTGCCGCCGCGCTTGCTTATGGACTGGATAAGAAACAGGACGAGATTATTGCGGTCTACGATTTTGGAGGTGGTACTTTTGATATCTCCATTCTTGAAGTAGGAGAGGGCGTTGTTGAAGTCAAGTCCACCAACGGTGATACCCACCTAGGTGGCGACAATCTGGACCAGCAAGTGATGGAGTGGATTGCCAATGAGTTCAGGCAGAGTGATGGCATCGACCTAAGAAACGATCGGATGGCATTGCAACGACTGAAAGAGGCGGCGGAAAAAGCGAAGATGGAACTATCGACCGTCGTAGAGACTGAAATTAACTTGCCTTTCATCACCGCCGACCAATCGGGACCAAAGCATCTGGTAATGAAGTTGAGTCGGTCCAGGTTCGAGCAGCTGGTTGAGGACCTGCTGCAGAAGACTGTGGGGCCGGTGCAGCAGGCTCTTTCGGATGCTGGCTTTGAAGCTTCACAGATTGATGAAGTCGTGATGGTGGGTGGGTCGACTCGAGTCCCCCGTGTTCAGGCTATTGTCAAGGATCTGTTTGGCAAAGAACCCCACAAGGGAGTGAATCCGGATGAAGTTGTTGCGGTTGGGGCGGCCCTCCAGGCTGGGGTTCTGGCTGGTGAAGTCAAGGACTTGCTATTGTTAGATGTAACCCCGCTTTCGCTTGGTATTGAAACCTTGGGAGGTGTCCGCACATCTCTGATCGAGAAGAATACAACCATTCCCACCAAGAAGAGTGAGACCTTCTCAACCGCTGCTGATAATCAAACAAGTGTTGAGGTCCATGTTCTTCAGGGGGAACGGGAAATGGCCCGAGACAACCGGACACTTGGGAAGTTCCATCTCGATGGGTTACCGCCTGCCCCGCGTGGGGTGCCTCAGATCGAGGTGACGTTTGATATTGATGCCAACGGTATCGTTAATGTTTCAGCCAAGGACAAGGGAACAGGCAAGGAGCAGAAGATCACAATTACAGCGTCGAGTGGTCTGTCAAAGGACGAAGTTGACAAGATGATGCATGAGGCAGAGGCGCATTCTGAGGAGGATAAGGAGCGGAAGGCTGCAGTTGAGACCAGAAACCAGGCTGACCAAGCAGTTTACACAGCCGAACGGATGATGGAGGAGACTGGAGACAAACTTCCGTCAGCTGACAAGGAATCTCTTGAAGCTGCTGTGGCCGATGTGAAGAAGGCGCTTGAATCGGATGACACCCAAGTTATTTCTCAGGCGATGGAAGGGTTGACTTCGGTTCAACACAAGATTGCGGAATCAATGTACAAGCAGGCTGGTGAGGCTCAATCGACAGACGAAGGTGCCGGGTCGACTCAAGGAGGTTCTGGTCAGCAGAGTGGTACAGAGGAGGGAGAGGTTATCGACGCAGAGGTGGTAGACGACAAGAAGTAGGGCTCTAGAGTTGTAGCTTCTTGACCCAGGTGAAATGGACTTCTACGTCATTCTCGGTGTGGATCGAGCTGCATCAAATAGTGATGTTAGGCGGGCTTACCGGCGTTTAGCCCGAAAATATCATCCAGATATCAATCCTGGAGATCGTGAGGCTGCGGCACTTTTCCGCAGGGTTGCTGAGGCTTATCAGACGCTCAGCGATCCGGAACGCCGTTACCATTACGATCACCATGGTACGACACCTGCACCGGCCTCAGATGGTGTTGAATTTGAGGGATTCGACTTCTCCGTGTCTTCTTCGGGAGAGTCAGCATCCACGTTTGGTGATCTTTTTGCCGACGTGTTTACGGGGCAAGTATCTGGCAAAGGAAAGGGCGCTCAGAGCGTCGACCTACACGTGACGCTGAACCTCGAATTTGAGCAGGCGATTCGTGGGGGTGAGTATGAAGTAACACTGACAAGGGTTGCGCGCTGTAGGGCCTGTCGGGGTTCTGGATTGCGGTTGGTAGCTGAGAGTATGTGTGCTGGGTGTAGCGGTACTGGGCAATCTCGCTGGACTCGGGGACACATGGTGTTCTCGAGGCAGTGCAACCACTGTGATGGAACTGGAAGGCGCCGGCATAGCCCTTGTGACCTCTGTAGGGCGGATGGCCTCGTTTCGAGGACAGAGGTAGTGTTAGTGGACTTACCGGCTGGGATCGAGAATGGTGCGCGGGTGAGAGTGGCGGGGAGGGGTAGTGTCGGACATCGCGCTGGATTGACAGGCGATCTTTACGTGACTGTTGTCACTGAGCCCCATGCTTTCTTCAGGCGAGATGGAGATGACTTGCATCTGTTATTGCCTGTTGCTGTGCAGGAAGCGGCGCTAGGCGCTAGGGTAGAGGTGCCGACTATTAGTGACCGGGTTCGACTCCGGATTCCTCCAGGAAGCCAATCTGGACAGAGATTTCGCTTGCGGGAGCAGGGTGCCCCGTCGCCTCGAACTGGTAAGCCTGGAGATCTGATCGTGGAGATCCAGATAGTGTTACCTTCTGTTCTTGACGAACGTTCGAAGGAATTAATGAGGGAGTTGGCGAAGATTGATAATGAAAATGTTCGGGCCGGATTATGGAAAGCGTAAGGAGAGAATATTAGAGCCAGCTTGTTTTGAACGGAGATCGTTCGACACTCATGTCACATAACTACTTTCGATTCGTGTCTCGAGAGGCTGCTAGCCTGAGGAAGTGAGTTGGGGATATGTCAGCGAAGGGAACTGGTCAGGGGTACGTGATGATTAGTGCTGTAGCTCAACGCTACAATATTCATCCGCAAACCTTACGGCTTTACGAGCGAGAAGGGTTGCTAAAGCCTTCTAGGACAAACGGGAACACGCGGTTGTATTCAGATGCTGATCTTGAGCAACTAGAGACAATTTTGACATTGACCAGAGAACTCGGCGTCAATCTTGCGGGAGTCGAAATCATATTGAACATGCGGCGCAAGATGGATCGCATGCAAGATGAGGTTAATGAGTTCATGTCCTACGCCAAACAAGAACTCGCCCGCGGTCTCGGTGACTGGGAGCAACGGTTGGGTACAGCCTTGGTAAGATCCTCACCGACCGATCTGGTTCGGGTTGACCGCCAGGTTGCTGCGGATGACGGAGAACCTCTGTTGTGATGTGAATAGAAGTGAAAAAGGCGATACGTCAGGCCTGTAGAGCCAGCCATATACGACTGGCAGGAGCGGGATGATGGCCCTGTAAACAAATCCAGTGCTGCAGTGTTTGGAATGCAGCCTAGTGCAACTGGGATAGCTGCTATGTCTTGCCCATATTGTGATGGCACAGGTTGGCGCCAAGTGTCCGAGGATGGTGTTGTTCGGGTGGAGCGGTGCGAATGTTGGAGGAAGGGTGTTGCAAAGACCTTGTTAGGCTCTGCCCGAATCCCTCCGCGCTACCGGTCCTGCGATTTGTCCAGTTTTGTGACCTACGAGAATCCGCAACTTCAGCGGGCAATCAGTCGAGCGAGACGGTTTATTGATGCATTTCCTGTTGTCGAAAAAGGCCTTTTGTTTATAGGTCCCCCTGGTATTGGTAAGACCCATATTGCCGTTTCGGTGTTGCGGCAAGTGGTTCTAGAAAAGAATGCTCAGGGACTCTACTACGATACTCGCAGCCTGCTCAGCACGATTCGAAGCACTTATAATCCTGTGATACGGACGTCAGAGGTCGATGTTCTAAGGCCCGTGATGGAAGCTGAGCTTCTGATACTGGATGATTTGGGAGCTGAGCGACTCACTGACTGGGTAGAGGAGACGATGAATCTTATCGTTAACACTCGTTATAACGATCGTCGCCCTACTATTTTCACTTCTAACTATGAAGATATTCCAGATCCAGAAGCGCTTGAGTCGCTGTTGGTTCGGGTCGGATTTCGAATGCACTCCAGGTTGAGGGAAATGTGTGAATTCTTGGAGTACACGGGACCAGATTATCGGGACTTCGAGTTTCCGCCAAGTAGTGACGATTTATATCGAAAATGGCAGTCTCAGCCCAAACGCAAGTTGCCTGCTCGTGCGT
>CEUS01052085.1_pt1 | contig 21757 bp, 16 predicted proteins | sample 427031 | NCBI WGS metagenome assembly CEUS01 (sample SAMEA2622837, study PRJEB7988) | marine metagenome | biome: marine biome (ENVO:00000447); feature: marine epipelagic mixed layer (ENVO:xxxxxxxxx); material: "saline water (ENVO:00002010), including plankton (ENVO:xxxxxxxx)" | depth 140 m | reverse complement strand
CGCTCGGAAGTCATCAACGTGGCCAAATAAGGCGGGAGTTGCACTGTTTTGGGATCAGCAACGCGGGCCACCAGCGCCGGGGAATAGATCCCCTCGGCCAAGGCGCGACGGCGGAGTCCATCCACCACCTGAGGATCCGCATCGATGGCAATCACGCGCAAATCCGAACGACGCGCCAGTTCCAATGCCAGCTCTCCGTTGGTCAGCCCTAGCACCAGGCAATATCCCGACGGGTCAGACGCCCCCTGGATGATCTGTTTGGCCTGTTGCTGGACCTGTGGGGCAGCCGGTTTTGCCGCAGACGGCTTGAGCGGGAAAGCCTTCGCCGTCTCCTTGGTGTCCGCAAAACTGTAAATCCGTCCGGCGCGGGTCACCACAAACAGCCTGTCATCCGCCGCCACCATCGAAGCGGGCTGACCTTCGACAGTCTGCTGCCAGGCAACCTTAGGCGCCGTCTTTCCAGCACCCAGCTGAATCGCGAACACGCTGCTATCGCGGGCGCCGTAAAGCCGCCCGCCAGCTTTGCAGTAGACCTCGAGGGGGCCTGGTTTCTCACCCTCCGCAGCAATTGACAATTTCCACAACGAGGGCACGACTTCCTTTTCGACATCGTTGCCCTTGCGATCCTTGCCTTTGACGGTTTGCCGCATTCCCAGATCGAACGCTACCACGCCCTTTGCACCACCACCGAACAACTGCCGACCATCGGAAACCGGCCGACGCCCCTCGCAGGGCATCACGCGCCCCAGCTGGGTGTGAAATACCTTGTCGCCATGAAACAACATCGGCCCGGCGCTGGTGATGTGATAATCGGTCTTGCCCGGCGAATTGTAGTTCAAGGCAATGACTTTACCCGTTGGGATATCGATACAAGTCGCCTTGGCACGGCCACCCGGGATGTACAGCCGCTGGTTGTTGTAGACCAGGTACCCTTGTGGCGCCACCGTATCCAGCTGAGTCACCTCATGGGGCGGGACCCCACCGTTGGCTGCAGCCAGGTCGAGTGTGAACAGCGACGTTCCCTCGAACGGCCAGACACCCGCGGTGAAAAAGAGCTTGTCTCCACCGAGCACGACGCCGCCGCGCAGCGGCCACACCGAAATCAACCGCTCGTTGCCTAGCACTAGGCGGCCTGTTGCCGCAGCATCAAATTTCCAGATCAGTTTTCCGGAAGCGATCGCCACACAATACAAATGGCCGTCGTCGGAACCAAAGTAGATTCTGCCGTCTTGCGCCACCGGGGCAAAGCGAATCGGCCCGTTGGTGAAGAACTCCCAGCGCACCTGACCCGAACGCGTATCCAGCGCGGTGACGCTGTCCGTACGGGAAGATGCGACGAGCAAAGTCTGGCCCACCACGATCGGCTCGTGGGTCGCATCAAACTGAATCCGCGGATCTTCACCCCAAGCGATGTGGTTGGCAGGCAGATCGCGCCACCAGGCGACGGACAGCGTACTGGGCAACGCGTCAACCGCAGCTCCGCTGCGGGCAGGATCGTGACGCCACATCGGCCAATCGGCAGCAGGTGTCAGAGAGACGGGAACCGCACACATCCAGGTGACCAAAAACAGGATCCGGCGCATGTTTCTCTCCTGAAAAACCAACGGGAACTCGCTACGGGCTGAACAAGACTGCATGTAAGACTAACCATTTACCTGTTGACTGCAAATCAAAGCCGCAGAGAAATTCCCTATTCCTGAATAGTTTCCCCAATTTGAGCATACTCTGGCAGCAAACTCAGGCATACATCCTGCCTTTAGCGGCGAATCAACTGGGCAACCAGGGCGCTCGCCAGGCACAAGCCGGCGACAATTGGAAAGACCACTGCCGTGTTGTCCATCAGTATTTCGGTCGTCACGCCGGCGGAGTCGGTCACCGACTGGCGAACCGGAAAACGCTCCATCATCCAGCCGATAAAGGGTTCCGCCAAACCAGCCAGTGCGTAGGCGAAGGTATTGATGATGCCCACTCCGGTGGCCGCATACCGTCTGCCGAGTAGGTCGGGAGCCAGGGCAAAAAAGGGCGCCTGGGGATAGGCAAAAAAACCACACAGAAACAGGGCTACGACGCCCCAGGGGCTACCGGGGGGCAGCGCATACATGCCTAATGCCGCACCACTGGCCGCCAACATGAACAGCGAAATCACCATACCGCGCCGGCCCCCAAAAAGCCGGTCAGAGATCCAGCCGCTGCAGAGCGCGCCAAACGCCATACCAATCGGCAGCACAATGGAGATCCAGCGTCCTCCGCCTTGCTTGTAATCGGTACCAAGGAAATGAACCGGCACCCAAATCAGCAGTCCGTAGCGGGCACTGTTCTGAAAACCGATGGCCAACCCTGTGACCAGGATTCGCCAGTTCGAAAGGACCACCCGATAGCGATCCCAGACCGAATCTACCCAAGTCGGACTGGGAGCAACCAATTCGGATTCCGCGTCGTCCAGCTCCTCAAATCCCAGCTGCGCAGGGGTATCCCGGGCGATCAAGTAATAGGCCATTCCTCCCATCAACATCAACAAGACGGGGATTCGAAAAATCCACCGCCAATCGAGCTGGAAGACATCGATCACTAGCAGCGAGGTCACATACGACAACACCGAAGCCAACCCGGCGGCAAACACCAGCAGGCCGAATGTACGACCTCGCTCGTCACGCGACCACCAGTTGGAAACCAGCTTGCAACCAGGTGCCCAGCCCATGGCCTGGGCGTACCCATTCAACGACCAGGGCACCAGTAAACTCCAGAACCCCATGCCTGCGCTGACCACCCAGTTGAGGCCGCAGGAGACGATCGCGCCAAAGCTCATCATCCGCCGACCGCCCAAACGATCTGCCAAATTTCCATTGATAACCTGCCCCAAGGCATACATCCACAATAACGCGGTACCGAGCCAACCTAACTGGTCCTTCTGTAACCCCAACTCGGCTTCCATGCCGGGGATGGCAAAACCCATCGTTTGCCGACCGGTGTAATAGAACAGGTAGCAGAGCATGGTGGCCAGCAGCATCCGCCATTGGGCGCGGCGAAAGGCTCTGGCTGGCGGGGCAATCGCAGGGTCTACGCGAGACAACATTACTTCATATCCTCATATCCTCACGCGACAGGCCTCGGTCCCAACGGGCAGGCGGCCCTGCCTTCAACGTAGCGGCGATCTGGTTCGCCGTCGCGGCCGAGGACTCATCTTCCGCGTTTCACCACTTGCCCAAATGATCTTCATCAGCCACGCCTCAGCGGCGTTGACTGACATTACCAATCCAATCGAGTCGGGCTGCCAGTCGCCGACGCATCTGGCCGACCACCTCCGCATGGGCCGGCTGATCGACCAGATTCGTAAACTGACGGGGGTCATTCCGCATGTCATACAGTTCTGCAGAGCCATCTTGATACGAGAGCCAGGCCCACCGCTCGCTGCGCAGCAGATGCGCTCCACGTTTCATACAGTAAACGTCGTTGTGCACGCGATGCTGCGGATTCCTTAGCGTACCCAGCAGACTCTTGCCCTGACAGTGCTCGGGAACCGAGAGACCGGCCAGTTCCGCGAGGGTCGGAAACAGGTCGATCTGCTGGGCCAGGCTCTCGGTGACCGCCGGCTGGATCGCGGGACCAGCGATAATCAAGGGAATCCGCGCCGATTCTTCATGCAAACTGAGCTTTTGCCAGAAGTCGTGTTCACCCAAGTGATACCCGTGATCGCTGGTAAACACGACTACGGTGTTTTGTTGATGTCCACCGCGCTCCAACGCACTGAGCAAGCGACCAACCTGGGCGTCCATGAAGGCCACCGCGGCATAATAGGCCGCCAAGACGGCCTGCTGCTTCGCCGGTTGGCCGGCCAGTCCAATACGTCGCGCGTTGAGCGACCGGCCCGCAGCGGGAATGTCCGACCAGTCGTCGGCGACCGCAGGGGCCAACTTCATATCCGTGGCGGAAAACTGGCGGAAGTAGGCTTTCGGTGCCACCAGTGGAACATGTGGACGCACCAGGCCCACCGCCAGGAAAAACGGTTTGGTGCGTGGAGTCTGGAGCAGTTCGATCGCCTTGTCGACGGCTTGTACATCTGCCTGTTCCGTCCCCGGTCCGTCACTCTGCACGGTGTAAAACGCCGTCCCAAAGCCCAGGTTGTAGTGTTTGGATCGATCTGGGTTCAGCTTCTGACTGGTCAGGTGCTGATGGACGCCCGCGGTCTTCCACTCCGGGGCCCGGCAATTAAACCGTTCGGTCCAGGACGCCGGATGATCCGGGCCATCCACCCCCGCCGTAATATCACCGGGAACGCGCATGTGATAAATCTTGCTGACCCGCGCCGTGTAATACCGATGCCGTTTGAACCACTCCGCCAGAGAGGGGCGTTCTCCCAAGTTGTCGGTAAACTTGCGTGATTGGCCATTGCTCGTCACACCAATCGACTGGGGATAAAGGCCCGACATCAGCGCCGCGCGGGATGGACCGCAGACCGGGTACTGGCAATAGGCCCGCGTAAAACGGACACCGCGTCGCGCCAAACGGTCGATGTGCGGCGTCTGGCACTGTGTCGGACCGTAGCAACTGAGTGCTTCTGCGGTCAGGTCATCTGAAATGATAAACAACACATTTGGCGCCGCCTCGGCTCTGCTTGCCAGCCCAGTCTGCGCCAACATCATACCAATAAGAACCGCGCCCCAGCTGAAACAAACAGGCCCGAGCAGCGTCCAGTTAATTCGCGTCTGGTGGTGCACCGTATCCCTGTAGCCGGCTACGCGCTTCGTCCGCCCACGGACTATCGGCCGCCAGTTCCAGAAATCGCGACCAGTGCCCTTCCGCTTCGCTCGACCGGCCCAGGTCATCCAGCACGCGCGCCAAATGGTAGTGCACATCAGGAAAATCACCGTGAAATTGAAGGGCTCCTTGAAAGGCAGCAATGGCCAGTTCCAACTGCCCTGTTTCAGCCAGAACACACCCTAAGTTCGCGCGGGCTTCGACATAATCTTCGTTCTGTTCGATGGCCACGTAATAGCGTTCGCGCGCCGCAGGCAGGTCGCCCAAACGATAGAGTAATTCCGCTAGTTGGAAACTGGTTTCCGCACAGGGACCTCCGGCAACCAGTGCAGCGCGATACATTTCAGCCGCCAAGGCCAACTCTCCGGTATCCTCGAGCTCAACCGCCTGCTCGCACAACTCGGCGGGTGAGAGCATTGCGTTTGGCGGGACCTCACTGTCGCCAGAAACCGTGGTAGCGATTACCGCGGGTGCCTCACCGTCCCGATCCGAGTGATCCGCCGCATCAAAGTCAATCCGCCGTTGACCACCCGGCTCAATCAACCCTTCACCTTGGCGCAGCAACAGCTGCTGACCCTCAACAATCACCGCCAGTTGCGCCAAAGGTCGCTCGACGTCCGGATAATAGCGACTCAACTCTTCCAGCTGCCTTTCGACGGCAGCGGGTGATGCTCCGGCAGCCAGGAGTTGCGCCAGGTGTCGCGCCGTGGCCACTTCCTGAAAATCGAAGTAGGGCAGTCGATGCACCTCTCGAATCGGAGAAATCAACCCGCGACGATGCCAGCGGCGTACTGTCGCTACCGACACATCCAGCAAGTCCGCCAGCATGGCAGGAGTGTACAAGCGGCGGACAAGATGCTGCTCGCTATCGACCAGCCCGAGAGATTCCCAGAACTGAGTTTCCGAAAGGATCCTCAACTTGCCCGTTGCAGCGGCTTCCAGCACTGCTTCGCCGAGCAGTTCCTGATGGTCGCCTAGCGGCAACTCATCGGCCCCAATGATCACCCAATCCGCGTCTAAACCGGAGTCAACGGGTATACCGCCGCACTCCCGTACCAAACGTCGTGCTTCTCGTCGGCTCATCCCTCCCAACTTGCCCACAAAGGCAATCCGCTGGTCGGTGAAGGGGGAGGTTTGTCCTTCCGGGCCGGCAATCGTCATCGGTTTAGCAGACCCGGTGCGAGGAAAATGGAAAACAGGGGGAAATGTAACGGCTACGACGCGTGGTCGTCAGTGTCGCTCCACACCAGCCGGGTGTCAATTGGCACTCGGGCCACTTGAACCCACGATCTGTCAGCTCGTAAAATTCAGCGAAGTGAAGCAACAGCGCGGCCAGGAGGTGCAGCGTTAAGCTCGGGTGAAGGTCATCCGCTTTAATCCCTGTCAACACGCGCTGCCACGGAGAGAACACGATGCAACTGAAAACTGCTGCCCTGACCGTCGGCTTGTTACTAACCGCCATTCAACTCCAGGCCCAAGAGGATACGGCTCCTGCGCCACAACCGATCCCTGAGCCCGGCGAATCAGCTCCAGCCCCGGCGGCAAATCCCCTGCAGGATCTGGCAGCCAGCCTGGAGGCCCAATTCGCAGCTCTGCGAACCGACATCCAATCTCTCAAGGCAATCGGTGAGCAAAGTGCGCGCAACGCGAAAGCGATTGAGGATCTGCGCAAAGATATCGATAACCTGGACGACATAATTACCGAACATGTGCAACGCCAACGTCAGCTACTGGAATCTTTGACTCGCCAGGAGTCCGTACGTGCTGAAAAGCCAGCCCTCGACCTAGCTGCCGAGGCGCCTGCGTCGGAAAACGACTCGCAGGCCCCCGCGCCGGAAAACGCTCCCCAGCTGAACAGTAAACCGGCTCCCACCACGGGCTTAATGCACCTCCACAACCGCACCGCCAGCTATCAGACAATTGCCGTAAATCAAGTTTCGTTTGGCATCAATCCCGCGACCACACTGACCTTGAAAGTGCCGACCGGCCAGGTGATCACGCAGATTCCCGGCCGCGCGGCGCGGTCGTGGCAACTGGGCAGCCCGAATTACGTCCAAAACGTGGACCTCGTCCCCGCTAGTCAGCAGCAGACAACTACCTTACGGCCCCTGTCCAATGGAAACGGCACTTATTACTACTACCCCAGTAATCGACTCTTCCCGAGTTACTACTGGTTGCCGTAAAACGTCCACCGGTCTTGAAACCGCCCATTGGGAACGGTGGGGTTTGCGGTCGTCTGCTACGTTCGGATACATTTCAGTTACCGGCCAGCAGCCAATCGCAGCTATGCCACGCCACGCGCACGTTGTTTGACTCTATCTCCGGGATCACTCTTCATGGCACACACACATCTGCACTTCTGCATGGTCGCTTGCCTGACCCTCGGCGGGACCGTGAGCTGGGTTCATACCGGCAGCGCGGCTGAAAAATCCGCAGCCCAGTTGTTGCAGGCAGCCGGTGAAGCCGCCGCCCAGGGAAATTCCAGTGAATCCGTCCGTCTGGCTACCGCCGCGATCAAACTGGACGACAAGATTTCGATCGCTTATTACCTCAGGGGACGCGAACAATTTCGCCTTGGCAAGGTCAAGGAATCTGTCAAAGACTTTGACAAACACGTGAAGTTGAGTCCGGATCGGGCGTCTCGGCAATGGGAACGCGGCATTGCTTGTTACTACGCAGGACAATTCAAACAGGGTGCCGATCAATTCAAGCTCTACCAGACATTTCACGACAATGATGTGGAAAACTCGGTCTGGCGTTACCTGTGTGTGGCCCGCACAGAAGGCGTTGAAAAAGCACGCAGTACGATCCTGCCGATCAAGAACGATCGACGGGTTCCCATGATGCAGGTCTTCCACCTTTTTCGTGGCCAACTCGAGCCAGCCGATGTGCTCAAGGCAGTGGAGCAGGATTCGCCTCAACCCGCCGAGTTGGCCTACCGCATGTTCTATGCCCGGCTCTACCTGGGACTCTACTACGAGGTGCACGGCAAGCCAAAATTAGCGCGTCAGTACATCTTCGATTCGGTTGACAAGCACAAGACAACCAAGGGGATTAACCGCTACATGTGGGACGTCGCTCGGATCCATAAGGAACAGCTGCAGAAGAACGAGGCCGCCCAAGAATCCAAGGATGCCACGTCCCCATAAACCCAGATCACCATAAACCCAGATCACCATAAACCCAGATCACCATAAACGCAGAGTCACGGCCTGCGGACTATTCGCGGAAGCGCCCGTGCAGATCAACCGGGATCAAGTGAGACCCTCGATCGGAGCGCCGTGGTAAATATGATGGGGCCGATCGAATTCGTCGTGCCAGGCAACGGTGTGCGGTAACCCCAAAGTGTCGTAAATGGTGGCCGCCAGCTGTTCCGGCGTCTGGGGCGCGTCAGACGGGAAAGCTCCCCGCTTGTCCGATGCGCCGATCACCTGGCCACCACGGACACGGCCGCCAGCAAAAAATACCGTCTGCACCGCGCCCCAGTGATCCCGACCCGGCAGCTTGTAGTGACTGGGTAGCAGTGAGATTTTCGGTGTGCGGCCAAATTCGCCCGCCATGACAACCAGCGTATCGTCGAGCATGCCGCGTTCCTGCAAATCATCCAGCAATGCACTGACAGCGCGGTCGGTGGGGGGCAGCAGCTTGTCTTTAAGGTGAGGAAACGCGTTGCCGTGCGTATCCCAGGTCTCGTCGTTGCCCAGGTTCACCTGCACCATATTGACACCCAGCTCGACGAGCTGGCGCGCCATCAACAGAGACCAGCCAAAAGAGTTCTTGCCATAACGGTGCTGAAGCTGGTCATCGGCTCGCGTAACATCCAGTGCCCGATGCACCCGTTCATCCGTGAGCAGCGAAATCGCAGCCTCACGAAAACGACTGTTCCTGGCCGCGCCCCCCTGGCGATCGAGTTGTTGCCGCTGCGCACCCAACTGCTGCAATAATTTCAGGCGCCCATCAAATCGCCGACGCGTCAAACCGTGGGGGAGCGAGAGATTCGGCGCCCCATACTGGCGGGGATCCGGCTTGCCCCGGTCTTGATGGTCAAAAGTGTATTCGGGAAACGCGCCAAAACTCGTATTGTGAAAGGAAGAAGCCTCGATAAACCAGGGGTTACGACGGTCGCCCATCCGCGCCGCAAATTGGCCGGGAATAACGCGTCCTGAATTATGAACCAGCTTCTCCGGCAACACGGCCACGGGCGGCAGGTTATTGCGACTCTGCGTCACCTCACCAGCGATAGCAGTGATCGACGGCCAATCGGTGCCCTGGGGACGGCTACCACTAAAACCGGGCGGCAAGTCACTGCGACCGGTAAGCATGATGTGATGGCCCGCGGAGTGTTCGTTCGAACTATGTGTTAATGAACGACAGATCGCCCATGTTTCACTTCGCTGGGCCAGCATGGGCAGATGTTCACAGATCTGAATCCCAGGGGTGGCAGTCTCGATCGGCTGGAACTCGCCACGGATGTCGTCGGGAGCATCCGGCTTCATGTCAAAACTATCGTGCTGTGCCAGGCCGCCGGAGAGAAAAATATAAATCACCGAGCGGGCTTTCGGTTGCTCCGCGGCACCTTGCGTGACATCCGCAGCGCGCAAAGCGGCAAGATGCTCCATCCCCAGGCCCAGTAATCCTACGGTGCCCGCCTGAATCGCCGTCCGGCGCGATGTTCGAGGGTGTTGCAAGTGCATCGACGTAGTGCCTCCAGCATTCGGGAACAAGCCGCAACAGTTCGCGCCTACATAGCGCGACGGCGGCAGCGCCCACTTTGACTTCCTGTGATCTATTCTAGCTCTTCGATAAAGTCTCGAACAACCAGAATTCCCTTTGCCGAACCGTAGACCGCCGACAAGGCAGCCGCCGGCAGCTGATCAGCCGGGTTCCTGTGTCTCCTGCCGCTCCAATCCCTCCAGCCGCTGTTCAATCGACTGCAACTTGTCCAGGATCAAGGCATGGACGTAAACCGCGTCCATGCCAACCGGGCTACTGTCGCTATGAATAAGTTCGACAAGATGCCCCAATTCGCTTTTGGCTTTCACTACACCAATCCCCCAGAATAGGTATTTAATTCCCGCCCGCCGACTCGCCCGTGGCCCCAGGTCCCCAAGCGGTATCCCCGAATAACGGACCGACATCGCTTATCCTGCCCTAACGGCGATGCCTTGGCAATTCGTGGACTGTCGGAAACCCAGCGAGTCCAGCCGCACACCCCATATTTTTGTCCACGACCAGCGTGGTGCTGAGCAAGGGCAGCCCAGCAGTGTCAGGCCTCTGACTGACACTGCCAAACGTCAGGCTACTTGCCAACCACCTGCTGGCCCGGGGGAACCACCTCCTGCCAGCAAATGGTACGATCCACGACGTGGTGTTTGCCAGGCTGGCGAACCGGTTTCCACTGTCTCAAAAGGAAAGAACCATGCATCGCTTACCCCAACCCTTCACCAACTCCAGCCCGCTGCCCCGTCGCCAGCTGCTGGGATCCCTGGGACTCGTTACGGCCGGCGCTGGAGTTCTGCAGGAATTTTCCGCGGCGAGTGAAAATCCAGCCGCAGCCCCCACCGATCGGCACTCGACACTCCGCATCCGGGCACTTCACCCACACATCTGCCGAGACCGTGTTTACGTTAAAATCGAGACGAATACAGATCTCTTCGGCTGGGGAGAAATCAAGGGAGTCGTCCCCAGCGTTGCGGCCGCGCTGGCCACAGAGATGTTCGCGTTACTGGACAACCAGAATCCAACCCGCATTGAACACATCTGGCAAACGCTCTACCGTGCCGAACGCAACCAGCGCGGGGGCGCCTTCATGGTCCACTGTATCGCCGGCATCGACATGGCGTTGTGGGACATTGCAGGCAAACTCTGGAACGCTCCCGTTTACCAGTTGCTCGGTGGCCCCACTCGAGATCGAATTCGAGTCTACCCATCAGCCAAAGCGGTGAAAATTGGCAGCGGTCCACGTCCCCAGTCTGGCGATCCTTTTGACATCGAGGAAATGGTCACCCGCGTGCGCGAGGCGCGAGAGCGACTCGGTCCCCAGGGTACAGTCATGTTCGATGCCCATAGCGCGGTACCTCCGGCAACGCTGATCCAGTTCGCATCCCGCATTGAACCTGCGAACATTCTTTTTCTTGAAGAACCTGCCGTACCGGGAAACATCGAAGTCTTCAAGCGACTGAAGCAGCAAATCGGTATCCCCCTGGCGCTTGGCGAACGCGACCGCACAATCTGGGGCGTCATTCCCTACCTGACCGAAAATGCGATCGACATCCTGCAACCCGACTGTGGCTATACCGGTGGCATCACGCAAATGAAGAAGATTGCCGCACTCGCGGAAGCTTTCCACGTGCCCCTCGCTCCGCACTGCACCCAATCATATCTGGGTATGACCGCGAGTTTTCACGTCACCGCTTCGATTCCTTTGTTCTTGATCCATGAGTCCTATGACAACGCCCTGCTGGGGCGCTTTCTGCACCCTCACTGGAAGCGTTCTGAAGACGGGCATGTGAGTCTGCCAGAAGGGCCGGGACTGGGGATTGATGTCGACGAGAAAACACTCCTACAAGTCGCCTCAGATCCGAATTATCGCTACCGGTGGAGGGGCCCCCGCTACTACCCGGACGGCTCGGTCGCCGACTATTGATCTGGCTGGCTGTGCTGCCCCCCCCCACACTGGCTACCTCCTGGCTGTCAAAGTATTTTTCTTGACGCGATCGCTGGCTTGGCGCACAATCCCCACCGGTCTGGAGTGCTGCACACGGCAAGTGCGCCAAAGGCTGGGAAAACGCCAATCCCAATCTCGGCGTCAGCTGCTGCCAGCAGGTAGTCCTCAAGACCCGGGGGGACGCGTTGACGGCGACCGTATCGACATCTGTTTCAGTCGAGGAACTGCGTCCATGAACCAATCGTACGTTGGCAGGTGCCTTCCTGCACACCATCGCTGGCTTAACCTCATTGTCGCCTGGCTGCTGCTGACAGGTGCCGCTGCGGCAGGCGACTTGTTTGTCAACAACGCGACAGGGGATGACGTGCGCAACGGCCGCTCCTTGGAATCCAAGGGGGCAGCAGGTGGCCCGGTACGAACCATCGCACAGGCCCTCCGTTTAGCACGCGCTGGGGACCGCATTGTCCTCGCCAAAACCGAGGAGCCCTACCGGGAAAGCCTGACACTGCAGGCTTCGAGACATAGTGGTATCGCCGGAACTTCTTTCGAAATCGTCGGCAACGGTGCTACCCTTGACGGCACCCGTCCCGTGCGGCCAGATGCCTGGCAGCATGTCGAGGACGACGTCTATCGCTTTCCACCCAGCGCCAAGTCGTTTCACGTACTTTATCTCGATGGTAAACCGGCAGTTCGCAAAACGTTACCCAAACCAGGAGAATTGCCCGAACTACAGGAACTCGAATACTGCCTGATGAAGGGCTATATCTACTTCCGCGCTGCCCGCGGCAAACTGCCCTCAGACCACGACCTCAGCCATACCGTGCTTCCTGTTGGTATTACACTCTACGAAGTCCGCGACGTCGTTATCCATGACCTGACTGTGCAAGGGTTTCAGCTCGACGGAATCAACGCGCATGACGGCGTATTCGGCGCCCAACTTACCGGCCTGGTCTGCCGTGGCAATGGCCGCAGCGGTATTTCCGTTGGAGGGGCATCACGGGTACGAATCGACCACTGTCTCGTTGGAAATAACGGCAATGCCCAGGTGCGCACCGAAGGGGCTTCCATTACCCACTTGATCGCCAACGACCTGATTGACGACGGTGTGGTGCCTCCGCTACTCCGTCGTGGAGGCCGGGTCCACATCCAAAAAGAAGGACTCGATGCCCCCGCCAAACCCTGACTCCGAGATCCTGGGCCATCAGCTGGCGTGCCTCTACCAATCGGCTGCCAGGCACACACGCGGACGGCCTTACTGACCAGCGTCCGTCTGACGGGCATCGTCAAATGAGCGTCGCGCCACCTCGTAAACCTGTTTGAGCGGGACCCCATGCTGTGTCGCCAGAGTGCGACAGGCCTCAAACTCGGGTGAAAAACTGCGACTGCCATCCGCCATCAAGGCGAGCTTTCCGACAACTTCGCCCCACGGTGTCTCCACCGTACAGGGACTGCGCTCCAGTTTGTGGCGACTGGCTGGCCAACGACGAATCCCCAGCGTAGTCGTCTCGCGAAAAATGATCTTTTCCAGGCGGGCAATTTGCTCAGCGGTACACAAGACGCTCAATAACACTCCCGGACGATTCTTCTTCATCTGAATCGCAGTCGTGTAGACATCTAATGCGCCCGCTTCACCAAGCAATGCCGTGCAGTGCCCCACGAGCTCCGCGCTGATGTCATCCAGATTCGTCTCGAGTACCCACACCTGATCCGCTTCCTGATGATCACCTGTCTCTCCGACCAGCAAGCGGACTAAATTGGCCTGCTCCTCGAGGTCGCGCGAACCGGCACCATACCCGATCGACTCAATGGTCATCGCCGGCAGTGGTCCAAAAGCATCGACAACCGTGGCGACGATCGCAGCGCCGGTGGGTGTCGTTAGTTCGGCAGTCACGGCGCTGTCGCACAACGGCACGCCCACCAGCAGTTCCGCAGTTGCGGGCGCCGGGATACTGACGCGTCCGTGGGCAATCGTCAGATGACCAGTCCCCGTCGGGATTGGCGAACTGACGATCCGGTCAACTCCCAGCACATCAAGTCCGATCGCAGCACCGACAATGTCGGCGATCGAATCGACAGCACCTACTTCATGGAAATGGACTTTCTCCAAGGTGGTGCCGTGAACTTTAGCTTCCGCCTCGCCAAGCCGTGTAAAAATGCGTCTCGCGAGTTCCTGCTGTGGACCAGACAAAGTACTCTGGTCGATCATATCCGTAATATGATGGAGGTGGCGATGTACGTGCTCAGGCTCGTATTCAACATCTACCTTGGTCGCACGAAAACCTTTCTTCTTGACCTCCGTGGCGACCAACCGACAACTCGGTAGCCCCAGTGAATCCACCCCCTGCTGAATCGTCTCGAGTGGCACGCCTGCATCCACTAGCGCTCCTAATGTCATATCTCCGCTAATACCACTGGCGCAATCCAAATAGGCGATTTTCATACCATATGCCTCAAATGGCGGCGCAAACCGCCGCCGCGAAACTACTGCAGGTCCACGTCACTGCGTTCGTTTTACCAGGGTGCCTGCTTTGGCACCATTGTACGGAATCCCGAGAAACGGGTCCTGCGTTCACTCGAAAGCAGCCCGCAGGTCTACAGAAAAGCCGCGCGCCCAACGGATGCCAGAACCACGTCCACACAGCACCGCACAAAAGGCAGCCGCTCGCATCGCGGTCCAAACGTGTCATTATTCCTGACGCGTTATGCAGCTGGCCGGTGAAAACCGATATTCGACAACGCGGAATAGACCTCAGTTAACGTCTTATCGCCGAAATTGGAGATACTGAGTAAATCGTCGGGAGTGCAATTCAGCAAATCCTCAACCGAGAAAATACCCCGCTCTTCAAGACAGTTTGTCGTCCGCACGGTCAAGCCGATTTCAGCTGTACTCATTTCCAGCCGTTCTTTGAGACTGCGTGACTCTTCATCTGCCACACTCAATGGTATCCGTGTCATTGGGTTTCCTTTCCCCTGCAATAATCGTGCGTCCCATTCGGGACTCGCAACAAACTTCTCCGGGAGATCATTCTCACGGGCCCGGGCGCGACGTTCCATGCAGCGCTCGTTTCGAGTTTGCCATCCGCAAATTAGTATAGCGTTTCCGCCAAAAATCGGCGCGCGGTTCTGGGGAGAAAACCTTCTGGATGCTAGCATTACCCGGCGATGTGCCACAATACGTGACGGTGTGCGCTCGTTCGCGCCGCCCGTGCCTGCCAGGTGTCGAGACGTGCGTCGACACTGCAGCTTGCCACACAAGAGAAACTCACCATGGATGGCCCTGATCGGCTGACGGAAAACGGCGACAAGCTGACGGAACCCCAACGTCAGGCAGTGGAACATGTAGACGGTCCCCTGGTCATTCTCGCCGGACCTGGAAGCGGCAAAACACGCGTCATTACGCATCGCATCGCGCATTTGTTACGGCAGGGTATTGCAGCGCGCCAGATTCTCGCCGTCACCTTTACCAATAAGGCGGCTGATGAAATGCGTCTCCGCCTGGAACGATTGGCCCCACGACAGCCGGTTTGGCTCGGCACGTTCCACCGCTTCTGCGCACGCCTGCTGCGTCAATATGCCGCCATGGTGGGTCTACAGGAAAACTACTCGATCTACGACACCCAGGACAGTTCGCAAACACTCAAACAGACGATTCGCAATCTCGAAATCGAGATGACACACACCTCCGTCGATTCGGTCGCCAATGCGATCAGCTGGGCCAAGAATCGCCTCGTCACACCTGACGAGTACGAACCACGCTGGGGCAGCACGGTGGGAACCATCGTGAAAGAGGTCTATCCGGTCTATCAGCAACAGTTGCGAATCGCCAATGCCGTCGACTTTGACGACCTGCTGATGCACGTCGCAACACTACTGAAGGAAAACCCACAACTCCGGAAAACACTCGATGACCGGTATCGCTACATCCTGGTCGACGAATACCAGGACACGAATCTAGCGCAGTATGCAATTGTTCGAGCACTCTCCATTGAACATCCAAATCTTGCGGTCACCGGAGACCCGGACCAATCGATCTATGGTTGGCGCGGCGCCAATCTCAGCAACTTACTGGACTTCGAGAAAGATTACCCGCAAGTCAAAGTCGTGCGACTGGAGCAGAACTACCGCAGCACGCCCAACATACTTCGCATCGCGGATCATTTGATCACGCACAACCAGAAGCGCAAACCGAAAAAGTTATTCACCGACCAACCCGAAGGGAAACCAGTACGTCTGGCGGTTTACCCAACCGGACGGGACGAGGCGGACGACCTCGCATTTCGTATCGAGGAAGCCAAACGCAATGGCAGACGTCTCGCTGACATCGCAATTTTCTACCGTATCAACGCTTTGTCGCGAACGATCGAAAATGCCTTACGGATCCACCATATTCCTTACCAGATTGTCAATGGACTGGAGTTTTATCAACGCAAGGAAATCAAAGATATCCTTTCCTACCTGCATCTGGTCAACAATCCTCGCAGTGACGCCTCTTTCCTGCGCATCGTCAACGTACCACCACGCAAGATCGGAAAACGATCACTCGAACTGGTCATCGCGCACGCCGCACGCTATCAGATACCGCTCCTGGATGCCGCCCGGGAAGCGGGCCTGATCGAATCGCTGACAAAAGCAGCTGCGGTATCGATTGCAAAATTTGTTGCACTGATGGATCGATTAAGCGTGTCAGCCAACCAGGGCGTTGAAGATCTGATGCAAGCCACTCTCCACGAATCCACCTATCACGACTGGTTAGCGGGAAGTGAGCGTGAGGAAGATCAAGACCGCCTGGCGAACATCGAAGAACTCTTGACCGATGCGCGCGAGTTTGACCAGCAGCATCCCGAAGAGGGGAGCCTGGAAGCCTTCCTGGAACGGGCATCACTGGTGGCTGACACCGATGCCTGGGATCAAGACAGCGACCGTGTAACCCTGATGACGATGCATGCTGCCAAAGGACTTGAATTCCCCATGGTGTTCATTGTCGCGGTCGAAGAAGGCCTCTTGCCACATGAACGCAGCACGGAAGACCCTGACCAATTAGAAGAAGAGCGTCGCTTGCTGTTTGTCGGGATCACACGGGCCGAACAAGAGTTGCAATTAAGCCATGCACAATACCGTACATTCCGTGGTCAACAACGAATGGCAGTACCCAGCCAGTTTCTTCTGGAAATCCCCCGGGAAGAATTCCAACTCTGCTCGATCGAACCCGACTATCAAGAACAGCCAGATTCCGATCGTTTTGAAGACTCCTTCCAGGATCTGGCGGAGGAAGATGCGGATGCATTCCATGCTCTCGCCGACATCCAGTCTCAACTCGTAAAAGCCAGTGATCTCGCCGAATCGGGCAAGCCGCAAGGTCGTCGCATACCCGCCAGCGTATTTCAACTCGGGATGGTCGTCGACCATCCCGAATACGGTTCTGGACGCATCACCAACCTCAGCGGAGCTGGACAAAAACGAACTGCAGTGGTCGAGTTCTTTGGCACCGCAGGTGAAAAGAAATTTCGCCTTGCCCACAGCCCTCTCACGCCAGGCGAATACCTGGAGTGACGCTGGCAACGCCCTGTGACGAGACCAGCCTGAAGATTTGCAGCACCCGTCCCCAGACAGCGAATCACGTGCGCCAAAACGTCGACTGCGGTCGCGGCTGATAGACAATATCCAAGTGGGGTGTCGGCAACCGCTTGCCTCCCTGAAACAGCGACTCCACGCCCGCCGCAGTCAAACCAGTGGTTAACAGGTTTCGCTCAATGGGAATCGGCGACTTACCGGTCAAGAACATCTGTTCGGCATGATAGGCCAAAGGACTGAAAAAATTGCAGACTTCCCGCGGCGGGAGATGAAAATGCGTTGACAACACCTTCCCTGTCCCGCGAAATCTGGCGGCAAAGGTAAAATCGTTGACAACACCTTCCGCCAGCAGCATGGTCATCTTCAGGCCATCACGATGGCGATAACGGTAACAATAGGGTCCGTGGTTCTCTTTGACTTGCGCGGGAATTTCCGCAGTGGTGGGCAAGACGTGATTGAACCCCTCACGTGACGGAACCAGTGACTGACTGCGGCAGAGACAAGCCTGTAACAACTCGCGATCCCAGCCTCCCTGGTCCCATTCATCTCGTTCCATACGGCTCCAGACTTCACCCTCCTGACTCGCTTCAATATATTCCACCCCGGTCTCGCCACCTTTTCGCCGTTCAACCATACACTGCGCAGTTTCCAGTGCATGAATGTCGTACCCGTCAATACCGCCGGGTGCCAGGCAAAACGCTTCGGAAAGTTCAGCTTGCAGGGGCATGTCAATAGCCGGAATGCGCCGCGTTACCGGTAACGAAGAACCTGCCATAAAAGCAAACCCCATCGTTTTTGCGGTCTCCACCATCTCTTGCGCCCAATCCCAATTCCAAGATAGATGCTTGTCGTTGAATACTGGACACGTCCGTCCACTCGCGCGGAAAACCTCGATAATTTTCTGAAAGAACTCATAACGCGGGTAGAGTTTTTGCCCCTTTTCATTGGTTGGATAGCGACCGTGTTCGCCGATAAGCAGAATTCCATCGACGGCAAGCTTGTCCCCACCCAGGGTGAGTGCTTCACCAATCGAAGGGTATGCTTTTAGCTGGGGAAACTGGCGTACGCGCTCGCCACTCAACTCACCCTCCGGTTGCTGATCGACATACATCGAAACGAGGTCCATTTCTGGACGATGATGACGCCCCTCAAACCCATAGCCCCACAGGAAACGATCCAGGATATGCTGAGCGTGGGAATAACGACGGTACTCCGTTACAACAGCGGCGATACGGAGCCGTCTGTTACGATCAGGTTGGTTCATCGGAAGCCCTGAGACAAAAGAGAAAGAAAGCACGCCGGCATGTTGTACGGGTGCACCACCGTCCTCGCGGAACCCGCAGCATCGCCGCAATGAGACCGCAACCTCGCGCCGTGCCAGCATACCCGTTCACTGAACCGGTTCCAAATCCGGAGCGTTACTTGACCGATGTGCCGACCGCCACCGGCAGCACCCGCAAAGGCAAATCAGCTTCTGAAATCGCCGGCCACTTGCCATCCTGCAGAGCCGTTGCGCGAATCCGTAACGGGTGGTCCCCTGTCCAATCCGCGGATGCGCTGCTTTGCAGCTTAAGGACTACTTCTTCCGTACCGACGGGAACGGTAACTGGATCTGCCTTCACACGGCTACCGATGTCTGGCGGTGCGATCAGTTCCAACTGAACGGGAACAGGCAATTTGGCCGACCTGAAAACACGTACCGGGATCTGCTGTGATTGACCTGGCTGCAACATGAGCATGCGTCGTTGCGGAGTCACTTTCAGCAAGGCACCTTCCAGAATCATTGTCACATTGGCATTTGTCGCTTTGGTTACTGCACGCGGTTTACCTTGCGGGTCTGGAATCCAGGCAAACCCCATGATAGTCATCCGCGTCGTACGATCCGTTTCTAACCACTCTGGCATAAAACAGGGATAAAACACCCGTGATTGATTCGCGGGAACGGTCATACGAGGTCCGGAAATCCCCTGCCGGTGTCGGCTTTGATTGGCCGCCATCTGCAAAATAACCTCTCCCTTGAAATCCGCTTCCCTCTTGATCTCCAGCGGAGCCGGATAGGTCGTGCCACGGTGGACTGCGCGCTGGCGATTCTTGCCAATCAGATTAATCTCAAAAGGAGCCTTCATCGTTGTTGCCAGCAGGATCCCGTTAACCTTGTTCGCGTCAGGCCGCTGCGGGCAGAGATTGCCTGCAGCAGGAGTCTGTAGCAAAACCGACACCGGCTTGTCACCAATCATCGCCAATCCGGAGACCTGAATGACACTCGCCACGCACCCCATGTCAGCCGCTGCTTCAAAGGGAATCTTCAACTCAGCTTGATCAGGCTTGATGATCAAGGACTCGGGAACCGACACCCCTGCGGGCAACCCGTCAATTTGTACGGTGACCGTTCCTTTGAAACCTCCGTAACGCACGACCTTCAGCTTGAGCTCGGCCTTACCCGCAATGGGCAGTGTGAGTAGCTGTGGACCGTTGACCTGAAACCCCGGTTGGCGTTCCTGCACGTGTAGACGATAGACCCCAGACCGCCGGGCACGGGAAGAGGGCAAGCCACGGATTACCAGGGTATAGACGCCGTCCTCCGGCGGTTGCCAATCCAGCTGGACATCTGTCGTGCCACCTGCATCATCGTTCTTGGCAACTTCTTTTCCGGCGGCATCCAAGACGACCAGTGACACATCGAAACCACTACCCAGAGCCCGCGATTCAACCGCAACCGTCAGGAATGTTTCTTTTCTCGCGGTCAGCTCAAATCGCCTCTCCATTCCATCTCCTGAAAAGTCTCCTGTAACCGCTCCGGGAATCTGCAGGGAGTAACAGCCACTCGCATTCTTTGCGAGTTCCGACTCGCGTTGTTCTGACACATCACTTAATGGCAACACGACGGGAACAACTCCCCGTGAGGTCTGCAGCGGGTAGATGAAGCTGGCTGCCTTAGTACTCACCTGCCCAGCGACGTCCGCTTGCACACTTTCGCGCTGCTTCTCACCGCTCACCAGGCCGATACCCGAAAACTCGAGCCGCTGGTTCTTGCCGCGCTGTGCGGCGGCCGGAATCATCGCCACGACCCGGGGCCCTCGGTGGAAACCCAAACGATAGACATAGGCTCGGTTACCGCGAAAATCGAGGTCATGCAATTCCGCAGTGTAGGTTTCGCCTGCCTGTGCACGAAAGGTCAGGTCGACGTCGAGTCCCTCTGTATCTGCAACGTCCGCGATCCGTTTACCATCCTGATCGAAGACAGTGAGGACACCGTGAAAGTTCGAGCCGATCCGGCGCGCCTGCAGATCCAAGCTCACGAGATCATCCTGATCAACCGTAAATTGATACCGGTCGACTTCGGCAATCTTCAGCAAGCGGCCAGAAACAACCGCCGGCAAGACCTCCAGTCTCTGAGGATTCTGCCGGTATCGATCTTCGAGAATTTCTTCCTGATCGCTCACCATGAAAATCGCCGTTGAACTGATTCCATTGGCATTGGCCACCTGCCAATAGATCGGACCGGGCGGCAGATCTGCAGGGAGATGGATTCTGGCAGCCAATTCACGCGGAATCGGCATCGCGGAACTGCGTCCCTTGGGCCCAAACCAATACGGAGGCGGAGGGACCAGAAACGCGCCCAAGCGGCCGTGGACTTCCCAGTTCAGTCCTTCGTGATGCACAAAAAACTGCATATCATCGGTAAAATCAAAGCCCCCCAGGTGAACCTCGACTGTCGTACCCGCCCGGCCACCCGGTGGGTAAACATACCCTGTGCGGGGAGGCAGTTGCGCGGACACATCGGACACGCAATAGAGTCCTGACAAGACCAGCGTTACCACCACAAACCGACCTGGGCGAAATTCCGGCATCGAAGTTCTCCAATCCGCGACTGTTGCCTGGAAGCTATCAGACTACTCCGGAAAACCAGGACAGGCCGCTCATACCGCCAGCGTGTTCTTCTCCTGCCTGGGTTTATCAACAGGTACGCAGTGATCCCCCCACGCAGATCCCGTCACGGCTTTCCAGGCTACCAGATCCACCCGGAAACCAACACTCTATTTTACTGCACGTCAGGGCGTGACCGCAGGTCGCCAGTGGCCTGGCAACCGGTGCACTTTTCCATCGCGATCAACCATTGCCAACGTGGCATAGCCCTGAGCCACAAGAAGATCCTGGTTCCACACCTCGTACTCGTGCTTAATACGCGCACCACCTACTTCCTTGACCCGCACGCGCACGGTCAACAGTTCGTCATAGCGGGCAGCCGCCAGAAAACGGCATTCACAGTGGGACACCACCACATAAATGCCTGCCTCCTCCATCTCGCGATAAATCTGGCCAGACGCCCTCAAGAGTTCCAGGCGGGCTTTCTCAAAATAAGTGAAATAGTGCCCGTGATACAAACGCCCCATCGAATCCACTTCGTGATAGGCGACTCGGATCTCAATCTGGTGCTCTGTTCGCATTCGGCAACCATCTCCCAACTCAAGAAAAAGAATGAAATCAGCGTGAATTACGCTCCTCGACACTCCGTTATGCGCTCCGCTGCCATGACAGGCAAGCCGTCCCCGCGTTTCACACCGTTGACACCTTTACTAGCATCTGCGAGTGTGCAGACGTGACTATCCGATTCGAAGGTCTTCTCGCCCAGTCTGCGTTACCGCTTGTCTCCTGGGGACTGTTCGCACTCGCAGTCCTCTGGCTGGGGTCGGTAGGCGCATGTATCGGCAGCTTTCTGAATGTCATCGTGTATCGTTTGCCACGTCGGATGAGCATCGTACA
>CEUS01279218.1_pt1 | contig 21812 bp, 16 predicted proteins | sample 427031 | NCBI WGS metagenome assembly CEUS01 (sample SAMEA2622837, study PRJEB7988) | marine metagenome | biome: marine biome (ENVO:00000447); feature: marine epipelagic mixed layer (ENVO:xxxxxxxxx); material: "saline water (ENVO:00002010), including plankton (ENVO:xxxxxxxx)" | depth 140 m | reverse complement strand
GGAACCTATAATGGTAAAACGATCGGCACTCCCATTGCCATGTATGTGCCCAATTCGGATCACCGGCCCGAAGCTTACGCGGAGATGAAAGAAAAGTTTCGCCCATCTCACGCAGACTACACCTACCAAATTAAATACGGAATCAAGAACCACGAAGGAGGAGGTCGAAGTTCCGCTCGTGAGACTGTTGGTCGCGTGGCTGCCGGAGCCATCGCCAAGAAAATCCTAAAACTGGCAGGCGCGGTCAAAATCCGTTCCTACGTCAAACGCATCAAGGACATTGAAGCCAACTTATCAAATGATTTCCCGAGCTTGGAAGCGGTAGAGGCTAATCCCGTTCGCTGTCCTGATCCGGAGTCGGCCGAAAGGATGATCAAGCTGATCAAAGATGTGCGCAGCCAGGGCGATTCAGTCGGGGGAATCATTGAAACCCGTGTAAGAAACCTGCCAGTCGGACTCGGCGAACCTGTGTTCGACCGTCTGGAAGCGGACCTCGCCAAGGGGATGTTATCTTTGCCGGCTACCAAAGGTTTTGAAGTTGGTAGTGGGTTTTCCGGTACATTCCTTCAGGGATCGGAACACAACGACCTTTTCGAAAACAAGGACGGGAAAATCGGCACCAAAACCAACAATTCCGGCGGCGTTCAGGGCGGTATCTCCAATGGCGAGGAGCTGATCTTCCGCGTAGCCTTCAAACCGACAGCCACCATTCTTCAGCCACAGCAAACCGTCGACACAGATGGAAATGAGACGGAGCTTAAAGGTCGCGGACGCCATGACCCCTGTGTCCTCCCAAGAGCAGTGCCCATCGTAGAAGCCATGACAGCCCTGGTGCTGGTCGACCACTGGATGCGCCAATCAGCCCAAAACAAAACGTTCTCATTTGAAGAGTAGTTGGTAAGGTGGTGTCAGAATTTGTTTATCTTGTATTGGGTTGCCAAAATTCCGGCCGCCGCGAAGTTCTCTACGACATCGTAAAGGATCTGGCTTCCGAATCGGGTCCCTTCACGGTTCTGATTTCGGAATCGGAAACTTCTAACGATTGGCAAGTCAAATTGTCCGAATTGGACAACGTAACCATAGAATTGTTTTTAGGAGAAACGGGGACCATTAAGCCCGAACACCTGAATCCTCACCACACTAATGTGATACTTTCATTAGGTCTCGCCAATCCTGTCGACCAGGTGGAAGCCATGAAGCTGCTTTTTGAGCAGGTCAATTGCGATCTTGGCCGCATTCTCACGGTGGTCCATTGCGATCAGCTCGAATCACACAAACAGCTCTTTTCCTGGTACGATGCCTGTATCCATTTTTCGGATGCATGCCTGGTAAATCGGGGGAATGAAACTACAAACCAGTTTGTTCAGAACTTTATTAACCGTTACGAGGAACAACACTTCCCGTGCCTATTTGAAACTACACGCGGAGGTAGCGTCAAAAACCCCGGACTGATTCTTGAACCACAAGCCAGACGTATCTCCCTTTATTTTGAACCAAAGGAAGACCGATGGTTGGACGAGGAGCAGGACTGGGATGACGATGAATCTAGCGTCGATCCTTACATACAAAGACTCGCCGGGGGTAGCCGCGCCAAGTGGATCCCGGAAATTCAAACTATTCTGAATGGTTAAGCAGAATATCAAGGCGGAGGAAATAATCGCCTGAATTCAGACAATTAGCACCTGAGAATTACAAAATCCATTCCTGCAAAGATTACGCCAATCCCGATCTTAAGAGTAAACTAAGGCCACCTCGATTTTCTTCGGCCTCCCTAATGGCTACCAAGGCTTGGTCCTTTAGATTCGTCACCCGCTGCGGCTTTTATACAAATCGGGTCTGGCAACCAAGTTGCTGTCAATATCCAGAATGACAAAATCGGAAACCTCCTTTATTTTATACTCTTTGTTGGCCTGATGGTATTCTTGCTTCGCACGAGTGCTTTGGCATGTATTTCGATACAGAGCAATTTTCAGGGAAATATATTGCTTTCGGCCAAGTCCCTTGAATTCAGCTGTATTCAAAACCTGGAACTCCAGCTACTGACAAGGTCCACACCAGTCGGGACCCATAAACAAAGCGAGAATGGGTCTGCCATCCTTATCAGCCGACCTTTTATTTGCTTCAGGCAATGTTGAACTCTACCATAAAGTTTCGATACTTCGACGCGGCATGTCGGGTTTCTCTGATTCTTCTCCGGTCTCTTTTGGTTCTATAAGACCTGTTTTCAGCAAGTTTTATTTCAGCAACTACTGACTCGGAATTTTCAGGAAATGTGCCAGTGAAGGAGCCCAGCCCAGATATTGGAGATTTTAAGGAAGAATGGACCAACCTCTTCCGGGGTAATCTTAAGACGTCATGCGATTTTGAATACATTAGAAATATACTCGAAATGCTTTTACTATAATTAGTTGCCTACCGGTCCGGGGGAAACCCGAATTCGATGGGGAGACCGGAAATGTGATTGGAAATCCTGAGGCAAATCGACTTCTGCGCAAACCTTACTGGGAAGGTTGGCCCCTGGATGCCTGAACTATTTGAGTATGTCCTCAATCACCGCACGCTTTTAAACTCAGTTTACTTTGTTACCTCCTGTTAAAAAATATAGCTCAGAGAATCTAACCAATTAAATCTGTTCCCCAGTTTTAATGAGCGCCATAACTTCCTGTTCAAGGCTCATTATAATGGGCAGCCACCACATCCGGATGCGAACGCATTCTGATCTTCAAGATATTTTCACCATAGATTGAATATATGGGATTTTCCGGATCAGTATTTTCGCCTCCAGTAGCTATTGCAGCAAATTTCTCAGGCAAGGGAATTGGATTAAAAACAGCATCCAGGCGAGGGTTCATAAAATATGCAATCGATATTCTTTCCTCACCTTGAGGTGGGCTTTTTACCTGGTGTTTGGTCGCTTTAAGGAAACCGTTCGTTGCCGCTTGAAACATCTCGCCCAAATTCACAATAAAAGCGCCGGGAATGGGCGATACGTCGACCAATGCGCCGTCGTGCTCAACCTGCAAACCAACCACCTCGTTCTGCAGAATAAAAGTGAATAATCCTGAGTCGCGGTGCAATCCAAGTCCCTGACTGGGATCCGGACCAGCAGCCTGTCCCGGATAGCGGGAAATTTTCATTCGTGAATAGGGATCGGGCTTCATGGTATCATCGAAGAAATGATAGTCATGGCCTAAACCCATCGCCAACGCGCGAAATAATTCCATAGCTACTGTTTCCATTTTGTTGATCCAAGAATTTACCGTGACAGGCATTTCGGGCATGGAGGTCGGCCACTGATTGGGGCCCTTCAGTCGCATCCAGATCGGATCGTCCGGTCCCATGGTCAGCGCCGGCTGTTCCGGACCGATGTCAATCTGGTCGCGCCAATCACTTTTCCCATTGGTCCGCTCGTCACCCAATATCGTATAGCCCCGGAAGTGAGGTGAATTGGCAATGGCGATTGCTCTACGCTCCTCTTCTGGGAGGTGAAAGAATTCCCGGGCAACGATCAATAATTCCTCATTCTGCTGTTCAGCGATTCCGTGACCAGTCAGATAAAAAAAGCCTGAATTGAGGCTTGTATCCACTAAGTTATTACAAAACTCACGCCCTTCTCCATTAAAGGGATCTGAAAGAAAGTGCGAGAAGTTCAGGATGGGCAACATGGCTTCTTATTTAGTGAGTGAATCAACAGACGAGTCAATAGCAGCGACAGATGATCTATAGATTTTGACCTTTCAAGAGTCACCCCACATGCTTCCAAAATGATCGAGCCTTCCCCTAATATATCGGAGAATACGACACCTAACCTGCGTCGTTCCCTCGGTGCCCGGATTGCAATCTCGGTTGTGGTCGGAAATGTGATTGGTTCAGGTATCTTTTTAAAACCGGGCAACATCGCGGCCGAATCGGGCAATTTTGGCTTGATCATGGCGGTTTGGATATTCGGAGGTGCCCTTTGCATTCTCGGGGCCTTGTGCCTCGCGGAATTGGCCGCCATGTTGCCAAAAGCTGGTGGCCTCTACGTCTATATACGTGAGGCCTATGGAAAGCCAGTCGCCTTCCTTTCCGGCTGGAATGAATTTTTGTTCGCCAAACCGGCAAGTATCGGGGCTCTTTCGATAGCATTTACTGGTTCACTGGGGTTGTCGATGGGCTGGCAATTGTCTAGTTTTCAGCAGGCGCTACTTGCCACGATTATCATAGCCGGGCTTTGCTGGGTAAATATTCTGGGTGTGATTTGGGGTGGTCGCTTGCAGTTGGCGGTTACTGTTATCAAGGCAATTTTTTTAGGACTGTTCGCAGTCGTACCGTTTCTCCTAATACCCTGGATCGATCAGAGTGTGAATGTTTCCAACTACGGAACGACAGTTGAGCCACGGCAAACCACACTATCTGCCCAAGTTGGGGTAGTACTGCTGGCAGTAATGTGGGCCTATAACGGCTGGAATGGCATTGCCCCACTCGCAGAGGAAGTAAGCTCCCCACAACGTAATCTACCACTTTCGCTTTTTGTGGGAATCGGAATTCTTATTATTCTCTATCTTTCTGCGAATTTTGCCTATCACGGTGTGCTATCAATGGAAGAAATGGCTGCAGCCGGTGATCACGCAGCAGAGCTCATGCTGATGAAACTTGTGGGCCCTCTGGGGATGGCAGCCATGTCTGCCGTCATCATGTGCAGCACTTTCGGTGCTATCAACAGCAACCTGTTAATCGCGCCACGCGTTACCTTTGCGATGGGCAGAGACCGCGTATTTTTCAGCGTATTCGGACGCGTCCATCCAGAGTACCGCTCCCCTGTGCCGGCGATCATGGCAACAGGCATCATGGCGGTGGTTTTAATCTATTTGGCGCCGATCGGGCAATATCTGGTGCGCGATGTCTCGACCGAATCCATAAGCTCTCCGGTTCTTGAGCTAATTGTCACCAGTTTGCAGAACTCCTCGATCTTTGAGCTGCTGACAAACTTTATTATTTTCTCGCTCAGCATCTTTGTTACGCTGGCGGTACTCGCCGTAATCATTCTCAGATTCACGCGGCCCGATCTGGATCGGCCGTTCAAAACGTGGGGATTTCCAGTAACTCCGATTCTTTTCCTGAGCGTTTATGTCTGGTTCATGATTCAGATTTACCTGAGCAAACCACTCGAATCGCGCATAGGGCTATTATTTATCGCTTTAGGAATTCCAGTCTATTTCCTCTACCAGAAGTTGTCCTCCTCGAAAAAGATTTAACCATGCAGAATCTAACCGCGAGTCAGCCAATATATCTTCGGCTTTTAGGCTACGTGCCTGAGGTTGAAAACTTTTTGGGGAACGAGGTAAAGGCCAAATTGGAAGTCTGCCCATGGGCAAAACCAACCCCAACGAGATCAAAGGACAGGAGGGTAGGATGTCCATAAAAGAAAGTAATTTTAGTACAGAGTTGATTATTAAAACTCGAAGTCAATCTCCCCAACTACGATTTCTCAAAAAATCGACTGGAAATGGCCTGTATTTAATAAATTTCCCATCCTTATTAGGTTTGGGTGGTAATTGAAGCCTGCTGAAACCGATAAAATCACTGCAATAACTTCTTAAGCCATTTTCGCCAACCTTAATCAAAAAGGCAAAATTGGTTTACCGGGATAGTTCCGGCAATTCTTCCGGTTCCAAGACCGAGTCACTAAGAAGCTCATTTTTGTCGGGGTAATCTAAAGTACAATGCAGACCACGACTTTCCTTGCGCATAAGAGCGCAACGGACAACTAACTCACTCACCAGCAGTAGATTTCGCAACTCCAGGAGCCGCGGTTCAACTTTGAAATTCCAATAGTACTCGTTAATCTCCAGGGAGAGATTCTCAATTCTCGTCATAGCACGCTTAAGCCGTTTGGTAGATCGTACGATTCCTACGTAATCCCACATGGCTTTGCGCAACTCCTCCCAATTGTGCGAGATAACTACCCGTTCATCAGGATCGCTCATTTCCCCGTCTACCCATTCCGGTAATCCGCTGTCATAGCTTTGCGAATTTCCAATATAACGGTCTACAGACTCCGCACCATTTTTCGCCATGACCAGTGCCTCCAACAAGGAATTGCTGGCAAGCCGGTTTGCACCGTGCAGGCCGGTACAGGCAACCTCACCACAAGCATACAAGCCCGGGAGCGGTGTCTCAGCTTCAAGATTGGTGACAACCCCGCCACAGAGATAGTGAGCAGCAGGAACAACCGGTACCCAATCTTTGGATATATCAATCCCTTGGTCCAGACATGTCTGAAATATTGAGGGAAACCGCTTTTTGAGGTAGGAGCTTTCCTTATGGGCTATATCAAGCCAGAGGTGTGGTGCACCACTTTTTTTCATTTCCGCATCAATGGCTCTGGCAACGATATCCCGTGGGGCAAGTTCCGCACGATCGTCGTAGGCATCCATGAACAATTCACCGTCCAGGTTTCTTAGGATTGCCCCCTCTCCGCGAACCGCTTCACTAATGAGAAACCGCTTGGGCGAATTCGCAAACAAGGTGGTTGGATGAAATTGCATAAACTCCATGTTCAACACCGGTACTCCGGCGCGGCAGGCCATGGCGATTCCGTCCCCCGTCGCAATCGAAGGATTCGTTGTGAACGGGTAAATGTGGCCCGCGCCACCCGATGCAAGCATTACGGCTCGTGCGGAAAGGGTCCGGACCTTCCCCGATATCACATCCAGTACATAAGCGCCCACAACCCGGTCATGAGTACCTTCCTTCTCCAGTTTCTTTAAAGTGATCAAATCGATTACGAAACTGTGCTCGAAAGTTTTTATCTTCGAATGTCCGTTCACAGCGGATAACAAGGCCGTTTCAATGGCTTTTCCAGTCATATCTGCGACATGCAAGATACGTCTTTGTGAATGGCCGCCTTCCTTGCCGAGCGAATAGCTACCCTCCTCATTATGGGTAAATTTTAATCCTAGTTCAATCAGCTCTTTAACACGCTTCGGCCCCTCCTCAACTATACGCCGCACAACGGTCTCATTACACAAACCATCGCCGGCTATAAGTGTGTCTCGGACATGGAGGTCAAAATCGTCCGCAGCTGATGTAACGACTGCGATGCCACCTTGTGCATAGTTAGTGTTGGATTCCGCCTGATGCTTTTTAGTGACTATGGCGACGCGGTGACCCAGTTCTGCGGACTTAAGTGCGAAACTTAATCCTGCAATACCGCTTCCCACAACTAAAATTTCAAATGTATCCGCCATTTCTATACCGATAATATAAGAAACAAATGTACCCTCGAATTACTCCTCTAGAGAATAACGCTATCGATCATTCGCACTTCGTCCACCCAGACTGCGGTGGCAATGATTGTTTCTCCAGGCACGACCTCCCGAACCTGTGCCATTGTTTCCCGATCCACTACTGCTACATAAATAATGCGAATTCTCCGCCTTCGACTCAGCATGTGAATCACCTCGGCCGTGATGCGATCGGGATTCAAAATCCCCTTTTCAACCATACCCTTTCCGGCCTTTAATGCCTCATAAATTCCGGCCGCTTCAACAACTTGGTGAGGTGAAAACAATTCATTTCTCGTATCGACCGCCAATCCGGATTCCTCCCGAACTGTCGGATAGACCAGAATCTCCGTTTCAAAGTGGAGATCCCGAATCATACGCCTCACTCCGGCAATTTTTTGAGCGTCCTTTTGACCAAAGAATATCACGTCGGGCTTTAACAAATTCAGGTATTTGGCAACCAGAGTCAGTGCTCCCGGAAAATAATGCGCCCTCGACTGGCCGCAAAGATCGAATGTCACTTGTTGCTCATTCAAATAGGTGGAACAGTCATCAGGGAAAAGTTCACGAGATAGCGGGCAAAAGACCCAATCGACCCCCAATTCTTCGCAGGTTTCCAAATCAGCCTGCTTGTGGCGTGGATACCGCTCGTACTTCTCGTGCAGGCTGAATTCCTTGGGATTTACAAAAATGCAAACGATCAATGTATCGACCTCCGTACGCGCAGCTTGAATGATATGCCTGTGGCCCGCATGCAACGCTCCGCCTGTCGGCAAGAGGCCCAAAGTTTTACCGGGCACATGCAGGCGGCTCTTTACAGCCGTCAGTTCTGATAGAGATGAAAACGATTCCATTCGAGAAGAGCACTATTGAACCGAAATCAGACCATAATTGCACCAAAAATCAAACTTCCTCGATGGCGAGGAACGAGATAGAAATACTACCCTAGTCCAAAGTCTCCAGATCGGTGGAAATCATTTGAGCCACAACAGCTAATTCAGTCGATAACCCTTCGGCCAATTCAGAATAATCTCCAGCTCGCCAAGACAGCCTAGCTCCCTCGTAGCGGCCTTCCATTAAAAATTCGCCTGAACTGTTGTTGTGAATGCGCCACGACACTTCGACTAACAACTTCGCGCCGGGAGACTCTTGGCCTTCAAAAGCATCGATCTCTAGCCGAAGGACAAATTCAGGATCGGAATGGTCCGGCCACGGCAGTGCGAAAGCTTCAAATGATTTGTTTGATTGTCGTTCAATATTTAAGGCGAGGACTCGCTGAATACTATCCGATGGTTTTTCAGCCCAGAGATGACGTTCTGTGTAACGAATCTCGTTACTCCCGGTCCGAATTGTCATCTCACGCTGATTCAGGTAATCCGCAACTTCGATGCGGTCCAATCCGACTGCGATTCTGGAATCATCGGAAGATTCGTAAGAAGGTACATCCATCGGCTCCAATGTGTAATAGAAGGTGGGCTGAACCTCACCGGTACCACCAATTCCTACGCAGCCCCAGAGAAGGACAAGAATAGAACAGCATAGCGAAATGAAGAGGAATTTTAGGAAATTCATGGTTAGGAGTTAGTCGGAGGTGGATCGTCTTCCAACAATAAGGGCGCTGGGATTTCGCTCGAGATAATCCGTGAAATTTCGCAGTGATTCGGCAGCTGCAATAAGACTGAGGAGGGCTTCATCCAAATTGGTTCGGACACTGGATTGAGGTCGCACCATTGCCTGAAGAGAACTCGTCGTAACTTCCAAACTCTCCAGTGTTTTGGTCAACTGCTGAAGCGCTGTATTCAACTCGTTGGTGGCAGGTTCCACACTGGCACTAAGGTCGTTGGCCAGGGATTTGTATTCCCCCAGGGTCTCTTGCAGAACACCAATTACTTGAATGATTTCAGGAGATTGGGCCAGTTCGGTGACAGAGTCCGCACTGATTTGAAGGCTTTCAGACAGACCGGCCAGATCCGCATTCAGAATCTCATAGTTCAAATTCTCCAACAATTCAATAACGCGTATAGAGATGTCTTCAAAGTCGATCGTGTTGAATCGTTTGATAAAATCCGCAACGTTGTCCGAGAGTTCAGCCAAGGTGCCTTTAAATGTCGGGATCTCGAACAATTCAGCAAACTGGCTGTAGTACTCAGCCGGATATTCCTCAGGATCTACAATATCTAGCTCAATGTACATCAACCCGGTTATGAGACTTGAACTCGCAAGCCGCGCTCGCAATCCATCGTCGATATAGCGACGCAACTCATCCGGTTGGGAAAGATCGACCATGGCTCCTACCGATTCCTCAAGGCTGGAGGTTTCGACCTCATATATGACCGGTATGCGACTGGATACTCCTTCGCCTTTTGTTTCACCGAGAAAAATTTTTAGCTCAGTAACCTGTCCAATGTTAACGCCTCTGAATTTTACCGAAGCGCCTATCTCCAAACCACTGACCGTTTCATCAAAGTAAGTCACGAATCGGTAGCTGGAAGGACGAAAGGCTGACTGACCCCAAAAAATCAATCCAAGAATCGTAAAGGCCAAGGTGCTCAGCACAAACATGCCGACTACGGTAGCGTTGGGTTTGGTATTCATTGGTTAATTAGTATGGACTAAATGTTAGGCTGTTGGAGTGCAACTCTAGTTGTTGGGAATTCACTGAGAAAAGTTTAATTTAAGGATAATATCAGGCGGGTTGACGTCCCCCCATCCGACTCAGAAAATCTGTGACCGTGGGATCGCCGGAATTTCGTATCAGCTCCTGCGGATTACCACAGCCAATTATCGTTTTCTCCTTGGGTGACAGCATGATGGCCTGATCGGCAATTGAGAAAATACTGTCCAATTCATGGGTTACCACAACCACGGTTGTATTGAAGAGGTCTCGTAAATTGAGGATCAAATCGTCAAGACGCTTGGAGCTGATCGGATCCAGCCCGGAGGTCGGTTCGTCAAAAAAAAGTATTTCCGGATCCAGCGCCATGGCCCTTGCCAGGCCAGCGCGTTTGCGCATGCCTCCACTTAATTCGCTTGGATAAAATTTCTGAAAACCTTTTAGCCCCACCTGGCTCAGTTTCATTTCTACAATGTCGTGAATCTGGGAGCGTTTCAAGTCGGTGTACTCCTCAAGCGGGAAGGCAACGTTTTCTTCCAGGGTCATGGAACTCCAGAGCGCTCCACCCTGATAGAGAATACCAAATTTTCGAAGCATGCTTTCCCGCTCGGCCTCAGAGCTGGAAGTAAAATCTTTTCCATCATAGTAAACCTTTCCTTCAGCCGGTTCACGCAGGCCAATCATATGCTTGAGCAGTGTGCTTTTACCGCATCCGGACCGACCCATTATGACTAAAATTTCCGCCCGTTTTATTTCAAAAGAGATATCCCGCAAAACGAGGTAATCGCCATAAGCACAGACCAAGTCTTTGACTTCAATATGAGGAACTTTATTCATGCGGTTCAGATTTCATAGATACTGTAGATGACGGCAAAAATCGAATTCGCCACGATAATAAACAATAACGAGGTGACCACGGCTGATGTGGTTGCCCGACCCACTCCCGTCGAACTACTGTCACAGTTCATTCCCCGCAAACATCCGGCATAGGCGATTATTACTCCAAAAACGCTGGATTTGATAAGTCCGAAAAGGATGTCCGTAGCATCGATATTGAGGAAAGTTTCCTTCACGTAGGTTTGGACGGGCATATTCAACTTAACCTTGGATACCAACATTCCACCAATGATGCCAAGTGCATTAGAATAAATGACAACCAGGGGCGTCATTATGGACAATCCAATTACTCGGGGCAAAACTAGGTAATCGAGCGGCGATACTCCCAGGGTGCGGAGCGCGTCTATTTCTTCGGCCACTTTCATAGATCCAATGGTAGAGGCAAAAGCAGCTCCGGTCCGACCTGCTAGGACAATACCGGTCATAATCGGTCCCATTTCCCGAACCATTGCCAAAGCGACAAATGCCGGTGTGAAGAATTCCGATCCAAAATCTCCCAGTAGATCGGCCGCCTGAAAGGCCAGTGTTACTCCCACCAAAAAACTGATAAGTCCAACGATCGGGAGTGCCATCGGTCCCGAATCCTGCATTGCACGGAAACAATCCACCCAACGCATCCTTGCTTTTCCGACAAGAAGGCGAAGAAAAGAGAGCAGAATCTCACCCACAAAATTGGCAAATACGCTACCGTCTCGAAAAATGCGAATGCTGTGTTTACCTACTTCCTCAGCAAAGCCGGGATGCCCTTCCGGGTCTTTCACCTCCACCCTCGAATCGACCACTCTTTGAGTCTGCAGCATCATGCGGCCCAGCCCATCGGGCAGGCAGTCGCAGTTGAAAGTCATCGACCTCCCATCTGCCCAAACCTTGGCCTGATTCAGGAAAAAGAGCAAAGAGGAATCCCATTCCTCAAGTCCCCTGGCTTCCAACATCAACTCAGATATATCCGCCCGGATGTCCCCTTTTTTAACAAATTCCTGGAAGGAAGGAGCATTGCGATCCATTTCCCATACACCCATCAAACGTATCACGAGAATGTCTCCATTCTCTTCTAGCTCTAACTGGCTGGTGCATGGATAGTTGGACATGAAAGCGGATAGAAAAGGATGAAAACGAACGCCAATTCGTTTGATTTTCGGCAAACAATAAGCAAACACTCCTGCATAGTAATGCAAAGCCTATTATTCGATCTCGATGGTACCCTGCTCGATCACTTTATCTGCCTGGCTCGGTGTTATGAGCACGTGTTGGGCGAATTAGAACAGCCTATCCCGTCCCGGGAAGAAATCCGCCGCGCCGTCGGTGGTTCGGTGGAGTTGACGATGGCAAACTTCGTCCCTTCGGAAATACATACTGATGCTTGTGAGCGGTGGAAAAAACACCTGACATCGATCGTCACCGAAAATGCCTACCTGATGCCCGGCGCATTGCCTCTCATTCAGGAGCTAAAGAATCAAGGCCGCCAACTCGCTATATTTACCAATAAAGTCGGGGAACAATCCCGCGTACTCTGCGACCACCTTGAAATCTCACAATACATGGACACGGTGATTGGCACCGACGATACGCCCTATCGAAAACCTCACAAAGAATTTTCCGAACATGTACTCAGGGCCCTTCGGGCAAATCCAAATAACACCGCATTGATTGGGGACAGTCCTTACGACATTCAGGCAGCTCACGCGGTGAACATCCCAGCCTATTGTGTAACGACCGGAACTCACACCGAAGCCGAGCTCCAAGCAGCGGATGCCGACGGCATATTTCCAGATCTGCCCGCATTGGGGAAAGCCCTGTTCGGGTTCGAACTACTAACAGAAATCGCGTAGACGCTTTCGGCGAGGAATTCCCCGGCAAGGAGGATTTTCCTTCCGCCCGGTGAAATCTGTCTCCAGCCTTGAACGATGCCGACAACCATGCGTGGAGTCCTTGAAAGGATCGTGTTCTCCAATGAAGAAAACCATTTCCTAATCGGGGAACTACGTCCCGACGAAAAAAGTACGACCATCACCATTACTGGAACTCTACCCAGCGTACAATGTGGCGAAACCTTGGAGATCGAAGGCGATTGGGTGATCAATCCGAAATATGGAAATCAATTTAAAATCAGCACCTTTAAATCCACCTTGCCATCCTCTGTCCATGGAATCCGTAAATATTTGGGGAGCGGATTGATTCCGGGTATCGGCAAGCATTTTGCCAACAAAATAGTAGACCACTTCGGCGAGGAAACTCTGCAGGTCATCTCTCAAGAAAGCGCCCGGCTAAAAGAAATTTCCGGTATTGGTGCTGGCCGTGCCAAATCCATAAAAGCCGCATGGGAGGAACAACAAGCCGTAAGGGAGGTTATGCTGTTTTTGCAAACATACGGGGTATCGGCCGCCCGGTGTGTCCGCCTCGTGAAGCGGTATGGAAATGAGACCAAAACCATTTTGCTAAATGAGCCCTACCGGGTCGCTCGTGAAATCGACGGCATTGGATTCAAAACAGCCGACCAGATTGCTCTCAACCTGGGATTTGGAAATGAAAGCCCCAAAAGACTCGATGCCGGGTTGCTTTTCAGTTTGGAAGACTTGGAGACCGAAGGACATACCTGCGCGCCCCGCAAATTATGGATTGAGCATGCCAGCGAGCTGCTCGACACCACTCCGAAAAAAATTGAACCCCGGATCGGGCATTTGATCGAAACCAAAGAGGTTGTTCCACTCGACGCGGCTCACCGAATCCAACTTCCCAACTCATTCAGGGCAGAAACCACCATAGCAGAAGTTGTTAGCAGTGTGCTGCAAGCTAAATCGGGTCTACCGCCAATCAAAGCAGAAGCAGCCATCGACTGGGCCCAGAACAAGGCCAGCTTCGGATTTGCTGAACAACAATCGGAGGCCATTCGCAACAGCCTCGGCCAGAAAGTCTCTATCATCACCGGCGGTCCTGGAACCGGAAAGACGACTATCCTTCGGGCACTTGTGCAGATACTCTCAGCAAAAAATGTTAATATCGTTCTCGCGGCTCCGACAGGTCGGGCAGCTCAGAGAATGACCGAAGCTACCGGTGGGTTTGCGCAAACTATTCATCGCCTCCTTAAATTCGAACCCCACAAGGGTAATTTCGCCCATAACCAATCCAACCCACTCAAAACGGGATTCCTTATTATCGATGAATCGAGCATGTTAGACGCCCGTCTGGCTGCTTCCTTATTACGAGCCGTTCCTCAAAACGCTCACATTGTCCTCGTCGGGGATGTTAATCAATTGCCTTCAGTGGGCGCCGGCAACGTCCTTAAGGACCTGATAGAATCAAAGTTGGTTCAAGTCACCAGGCTACAAAAAGTGTTCCGGCAAAGCGAGGAAAGCTCGATTATCACAACGGCTTACAACGTATTAAACGGAGCCAAAGAGACTCCCTACCTGCTAGAAAGTACGGCCGAGCTGGAAGCCCAATACGACCTACAATTTATAAAGGCTGCGGAACCCGAGGAATGCCTTCGCATTGTCAAATATCTTTGCAAGCAGTTCATACCATCCACACTGCGTAAAGATCCGTTACGTGAGACCCAAGTGCTCGCCCCCATGCATCGAGGGACATCTGGTATCAGTAATCTGAATACGATTCTTCAGAGCACGCTCAACTCGCAAAAAAAAGGATTCAGCTTTGGAACCCAAAAATATTGTGTAGGCGATAAGATAATTCAAAACCGTAACAACTACGATCTCAGCATTTACAACGGCGACATTGGAACGATTCAGTCCATCGACTTTGAAAATGGAACCTTGAAAATCCAGTTCGATGCCGAGTTGGTTGAGATGACACGTTCTAACCTGCTGGACGTCAGCCTGGCCTACGCCATAAGCGTCCACAAATCACAAGGTTCGGAATACCCAATCGTAATCATACCTCTACTAAAACAGCACTTCATGATGCTGCAAAGAAACTTACTTTATACAGCCCTCACCCGCGGCAAACATAAGATTTTTATCGTGGGAGATCCAATTGCCTATTTTATGGCGGTTAAAAATGCGGACCCTGCGAAACGCTTTACCGATATCAAAGAAAAGCTTGCTGAAACGTTAGAGCCGATCTCCTAAAAGAGAATCCGGTCTACCGATCCCATCCGAGAAAATCTGTCTTTATTCTGGAGAAAAATGTTCAAATTACTTGGCAAACGAAAATTGGACACCTAAACTTTATGGTCCAATTTGCTTTGTCAAAAAGACATAAGCATCAATCAGTCTATTCGAAACCGAAATTATATATATGAGTTATACCGCTGAACACATACGGAATTTTGCTGTTGTGGGTCACCAGGGCGCGGGGAAAACCATCTTGTCTGAGGCAATGCTCGCGACAGCGGGCGCCATTAAACGAATGGGTTCCATCGAGGCCGGTAACACCGTGAGTGATTATCATCCCAGTGAAAAGGAGCGACAGATGTCAGTGCACGCGTCGCTCCTTAATTGTACCTGGATGGAAAATAAATTTAATATCATCGATACCCCCGGTTATTTTGATTTTATCAGCGAAGGCTTGGGAGCTCTGCGAGTTGGAGATTTTGCTCTGGTGGTCATCGACGCCATGGACGGCCCGCAATTGGGAACTGACCAAGTATGGGAATACGCTAAGCGATACGATATACCCAAGATGATCGTTATCAACGGTTGCGATAAGGAAAACGTCGACTTCGATTCGGTTTTTGCAACCGTGCAAGATCATTTCGGAAACAATGTGTTTCCCATGACCCTACCCCTAAATCCGGGTCCCGGCTTCACCCAGATACTTGATGTCCTCCGGTCAGAAGAAATATACTACAACTCAAATGGGTCCGGAAAATTCAGTGAAAAAGCCGCGGAAGGCGAGAACGCTGAACGTGTAGAAGAGTTGCATAGCCAACTAGTGGAATTTGTAGCCGAAGCCGACGATTCTTTGCTCGAACGCTTTTTCGAGGAAGGCAATCTGAGCGAAGAGGAGTTGAGAGGCGGTATCCACAAAGCCATTCAGGAAGGAGTTTTTGTACCCGCATACGTTACTTCAGCAAACCTCAATGTCGGTATCAGCCGCCTGATGGACATGATTTCGAAATACGGTAGCTCGCCGGTGGACCGCAAGGAAGTTCCCGTGGAAGACAACGGAACCAAGGATGCTACCATCGATCTGGATGACAAATCACCCAGTTGTTATATTTGGAAAACGATCAGCGAGCCGCACGTTGGGGAACTTTCATTTTGTCGCATGTATTCCGGCAGTATTAAACCCGGAATTGAAATGCATAACACAAACCGCAATGTGAACGAAAAAATCGGTCAAATTTTTACATTACAAGGACACGATCGGGAATCGATTGATATCATTGGTCCGGGAGACATTGGCGTCATGGCCAAACTTCGCGATACGCATACGGGAAATACCCTGACAAGTCCGGACCGCAAAATCAAACTGCCTAAAGTTACCTACCCCAAACCCAATATTCATGCCACACTCGTGGTCGCAAATCGGGGGGATGAGGAAAAATTGGCCGAAGGATTAAATGTACTGCACGAGGAGGATCCGACCTTTCTGTACGATCACAATCAAGAGACCAATGAGTTGGTACTCAGCGGACAAGGCGAACTCCACCTCGACGTTATCAAGAGCCGGTTGAAAAACCGCTTTAAGGTGGAAATAAACCTCGTTCAACCACGCGTGGCTTTCAGAGAAACTATTCGCAAACCTGCCGAATCCAAATACCGCCACAAAAAGCAATCCGGAGGTGCCGGACAATTCGCCGAAGTCTGGATGCGCATCAAACCCGGGGTGCGGGATAGCGGAATAGACTTCAAGGAATCCCTGGTTGGTCAAAATGTGGACCGGGTATTTGTTCCATCGGTTGAAAAAGGCATCAATGCTGCGGTGAAAGAAGGTATCTTGGCAGGTTACTTTGTGACGGACCTGGCCATTGATTTCTACGACGGAAAAATGCACCCCGTTGATTCCAAGGATATCGCTTTCCAAATAGCTGGGAAAGAGGCCTTCCGTGAAGCTTTCAGGGCAGCTCAACCCTGTTTGTTGGAACCCATCATGCAATTGGAGATCCGGGTGCCCGAAGCCTACGTAGGCGATGTCATGGGAGACCTTTCCAGTATTCGAGGGCGCATTCAGGGAATTGAAGTGGAAGGGAAATACCAGGTGGTGAAAGCCCAAGCTCCCGAAATGGAGCTTTACCGTTATGCCACAAAATTGCGTTCCATGACAGGAGGCAGTGGTGTTCATTCCGAAGAGTTCTCCCACTACGAATATGCTCCGCCTGACGTGGAGGCCAAGGTTGTCGCGGCTTCCAATTAAGTCAAATTGGCGATATTAGCCGCATTTTTAAAATAAGTTCCTGTTTCACTGCGATTCGGGAACTTTTTTATATCAGGATAAAAGCCTACTTGACTTTACATTTCAGGAGGTGATTAGTAAGCGATCCTATTTGGGAATGAGTCTCAACAACAGATATAATTAGGCTATTTCTAATTAAGATTACTATGCGCACCGCACAAAAGACTCCCGTAGATCGATCTGGCAAAATTGAAGAGCCTGGATCCAGGGGTTCACTCAGTTCGATGGACGATTCACTCAATGCATTCTGGTTGTCGCCCGAATCTACCAAGTTCCCCTGGCAATATGACTCATTTCTACAATTTGCCTTTGTTTTAGAAGGTGAAATCAACTTTTTCCTACCGGACAAAGGTAAGCAAACCGCCCAAGCCGGGATTTGGCTGGCGGTGTCATTGGATGGCTGGACGGCTAACTGCAGAATCAGCCCCGGTACCAGGTTTCTGGTCATGGAGTGTGCCCAAGAGCTTTGGGAACAAATTGTTACCAAGGAGAATAAACTCCAAAACTCGCAAAAGGCTTGCATCACCTGTTCTCAAAGAAATGAAGCCGTATTTTTTATGAACCACATGAACCATCCAATGTATGAGGTCCTTCTAGATCTTGCTGCATTAGACGGGAACCGCATTTCCGATCAACTTCGCATGCAGTCAAAAGCGTTGGAACTTTTGGCCCAGATTTCAGAATCGACAGGTGTCACGGATTCACCGATCCCTGAGCCCTGTTTTCGGAATGATGAAGAGGAGGCTCTAAAAGCGGCCGCCACCTATTTGGTACAAAACTTGGATGCCGATCATTCCTTGGCCGAAATTAGCAAAAAGGTCCACCTCAACGAATTTAAACTGAAAAAAGGATTCAAGAAATACTTCAATACAACTGTGTTCGGATACCTGAGACAAAAAAGGATGGAACAGGCGCGAGACCTGTTAACGCAGAACCAGGGAACAGTATTGGAAACGGCCCAAGCGGTGGGTTATTCAAATCCAAGCCACTTTACGAGGGCGTTCAGAAACGCTTTTGGAATAAATCCCAAGCAGCTGGTTATTCGGTGATCAGATGCTTTGGAAAATCCTCCACCCGTTCGCAAGCTACCTGTTCCATGACTTGTTGAAGCTGACGTTTCAGCATGGTGATCGTGTGATCTCCACCTCCTTTGCCGAGTGCACCCACTCCATACATGAAAGAGCGGCCCAAAAAAGTAAACTTGGCTCCACTGGCCAACGCTGCAGCAATATCCGGCCCGGATCGGATTCCACTGTCCATCATCACCGTCGTCCGATCACCGAAACGTTTAGCGAGCTCAGTCAAAGGCTTGATGGTGGACTGCCCTCGATCGAGCTGACGCCCCCCATGGTTGGATACAATAAATCCATCGACTCCTAAGTTGAGCACCTTTTCGGCATCCTCCTCAGTTACAATCCCCTTAACAACCAGCTTTCCTTTCCAGTAGTCACGAATCGATTTTATTTTGTCCTCAGTCAGACGACCCGAAAAAGTTTTGTTCATGAATAGACCGAGATGTTTCATGCTGAGGCCTTTTGGGATGTAGGGTTTCATGGTCATGAACTGAGGAGCACCTGCGGCTAATTGCGAAAACGACCAGGTAGGATGCATGATCATTTGAAAGATGTTCCGCATACTCATCCGTGGTGGGATTGAAAGCCCGTTGCGAATCTCCCTAGGCCTATACGACAAGGTGGGAGTATCTGCCAATATGACGAGGCACTGACAGCCAGCCGCCATTGCCCGGTCCAAAATATTATTTCGAAGCTCCTCATCCGCAGGATTGTATAGTTGGAACCAGAAATTTCCCTCTGTTATTTTCCCCACAGTTTCAATACTGGCAGTGGCCACCGTACTAACGATAAATGGAATGCCATTATCAACGGCTGCCTTGGCTAATATTTCGGTGGCTTTGGGCCACATCAATCCTTGTAAGCCAATAGGTGAAACTCCGAAAGGTGCCGTATACTTTTTGCCAAACAGTTCGGTCTCCAAATTGCTTCCAGCATAATCTCGAATGTAATACGGACGTAATTGGATTTCCCGGATCTCATCTCTATTCCTTCTTAGGTTGAGATCCGAAAAGCAACCTGCGTCCAAATAATCGAAAGCAAAGCCCGGCATTCTCTTCTGGGCCCTTGTGCGCAGGTGCTGAACAGTCGGATATTCAGAATTTAAAGCTTCGGCCATTGAGACATATCAAGACGATTCTCCGGTTCAGGTCAATTTCAGGATGCACAGGCGGCAAAGAAGTCAGGGTGCATGAGGCAATTGACAGATTTACCCGCATTAATGAATGTGAGATAATCCCTGCAAACTGTGCCAGGCCATGTATTCGGCAATGACCACGAGCAATGCAACGGATATATAGGAAGCACGTCGCATGATCTCTCCACCTTTTTTCAACATGTCGAGTGCTCCCTGCCGCAATAAGGCCTACACCCACCATTGTGATGGCTAATCCAATACTGAAGGAAGCCACCATGGCGAAATCTAACGTGAATTCCTTGAGTTGGATGCAAATCAACAAAACGCTAAACGCGGCGGGACAAGGCATCAGTCCGCCACTGACTCCATAAAATATGATTTGGGGCGCAGAAATCGTCTGCCGTCAAAGCGACGACGAATCTCCTCAGCATGCTCACGCTCATGGGCATCCTGGTATTCCTCGTCAGTCAATTCTACCTGATCATGGTGATATTGATGAGCCTGAGCCTCTTTTAAGTCGCGATGCGTGCGCCTAAACATCCAAAAGGTCAAAGCCAAGGTCATTAACGCAGAAGCCAGCCGCAGATAAGGTTCCACTGTTTCCACGTTCCAGTGCCCGCCAAAATACAGCGCCAGTGCAGCCAGAACCCAAATTGATCAATGAATGAGAAATGGCAGCAGAGACTCCCAATAAGAAGGCCTGAGTAAAGGTCCCACGAATAGCGACGATGAACACTGCCATCATTGTCTTGGAATGTCCTAGCTCAAAAACCATGCAATCCGTCAAGTAGAATCGCGGTGGGAATGTAAAGCCAGGTAGCTTGAGTGAGATCCATGAAACGAATAGTAAATCTTCGATAAAACGAGTGGAGATCAAGAGAATACAAACGGGTTATACCATGCTGGCAGTGCAAGAAATGTTCCCTAAGATGCTTTAAAGAAAGGATCCTTAAGCCAATTGCGATTGATCTACCTTGGCTTAGTGCTATCAATTTCTCAACTCATGAAAAAATTGGAGAAATCTTTTCCAAAAAAAACATTCTGGATTATTCTATCAGCCATACTTTCAAACTGGGGCTGTCAAACCGTTGAGCAGGCGGGGAATTCCCAGCCAAAAGAAGTCCAAAAAGCAACCCCCCTCCCTTTTGCTTGGCCATTCCTTGAGCCCGAAATGATGGTATCAAGAGGCGGAACCTCCCAAGGTAGTGAAGTCAGCCTGGCCAAGGATCCAGATCCTAGATGGTTGGCCCTTCAAAAATCCGGACTTGAAAACTTTGAACGCGACCGCCTGGCAATCCTGGCTATGTCGGGAAATTACCGAACCAGCTTCCAGTTTACAGAAACTGCAGGGTTCATCAAAGACTATTCACCTCCCCGTCCCTATTTTTCATGGGGCACGGAGAACGTTACGGTTATTGAGGATGTAGGTACATCTATCAGTCTTCAACATACTCTGGTCATGTACTTCAGGAAGGCATCCGGAGAAGTGATGGGCCCTATGGTTATGAAACACTGGCGGCAGGACTGGAACTACGAAGACACGGACTTGCATACCTTTAAAGGAAATAAAACCTGGGCCCGCGAAACGCTATCTGCCGAAACGGTGGAAGGGACCTGGACGCAATCCGTATTTCAAGTGGACGACTCCCCTCGCTACGAAGTAACTGGGAAATGGAGCCATGGACCTCAATTTTCAGCCTGGCAAAGTAAGTCCAGTGACCGACCCCTTCCACGCAGGGAATACTCAGTTCGCAATGATTATAATGTGCTAAGAGGAGAGCATCGAATCACAATAGTACCCACTGGCTGGGTGCATGAACAACACAACCGAAAGTTTAATCTAAATGCCGAGGGAGATTCATTCGTAGCCCAGGAAGTTGGTGTGAATCGTTACGAACGTATTACCAACCCGGATTTGAGCGCGGCCGAAGAGACCTGGCAAAAGACAAGCCCCTACTGGAGTACAGTTCGCGATACCTGGAAAAAAATATTTGCCACTCACGATCGCTTCCAGATCAAGGCTTCACATGAGGACTCCAAACTTTGGCAAATTCACTTTTCCCATGCTGGAGAAATCGAGCAGTCTAAAAACTACGACGCTGCCAAGTGGTCTAAAAAGGTCAAGGAAACGATCTACAAATTCCTGAATACAGGCGAAACCATTGAATCAGAGGCCACCTACTGATCTTCAACGATCAGATTCAATAATCTACTTTTCCAAAACGTCTAGGACCAACGGAATACCGGGTGGCGACTTTTCGCTCGAATCCCGAATAATATCCCACTGGTTGGCATCCACAAGATGCACTTCATCCATTCCTTCACACCGCATAGAATCTACAAATACACATCCATCTCCCAGACCTCTGAACAATTCAAGGAAGGCTTCCTGAATTTTATTCAAAGCTCCCTAGCCAAGGTCATTGAGGCCATCGATTCCGCTTTTTCACAAAAGGATTGGAGGCGGGTCG
>CEUS01049050.1_pt1 | contig 21835 bp, 23 predicted proteins | sample 427031 | NCBI WGS metagenome assembly CEUS01 (sample SAMEA2622837, study PRJEB7988) | marine metagenome | biome: marine biome (ENVO:00000447); feature: marine epipelagic mixed layer (ENVO:xxxxxxxxx); material: "saline water (ENVO:00002010), including plankton (ENVO:xxxxxxxx)" | depth 140 m | reverse complement strand
GCTGCAACCCCATTACCAAGTAATATGCTTTTTATTGCATATGGTTTAATGAGAGCAAAAAGTTTTGGGTTATATGTAGGATTTTGGTTTGGCCGATTAATTTCATACTATATAATGATTACAATTAGTAAAATTGTTTTAACGCCATTTATTGAATTGTTTGAAGATCGTTATATTGGAATATTAGTGGCTGATGTATTAGGAATTGGAGTAGTCATATTTTTTACATGCATTGATTGGAATCTATTATTGGTTTCAAGAAAATTTAAATTGATTAAACCAAAGTTGTGGAGATTTTGAGCGAAATAAAATATCTTAAAAATTATGTTAAGAAAATATATATAAAAAATGATCCTGCACATGATTTTGAACATATTGTGCGAGTGTATAAAAACGCAGAAAAAATTTGTAAAACTGAAAAAGCAAATAAAAAATTAGTATTGATCTCAGTTTTGTTACATGATATAGTTAAAATTCCTCACTCAAGTAAGAGTTCAAAATCTTCAGCTGATGTAAGTGCTGAAAAATCAAAAGTAATTCTTAAGAAATTAAATATGACACAAGAAGAAATCAACGTTATATCTGAGGCTATCCGTAATCATAGCTTTACTAAGAAAAAAGTCTCTAATTCTATCGAAGGAAGAATTTTACAAGATGCTGATAGACTAGATGCAATAGGTTCAATTGGAATATCTAGAGCATTTTGTATTAGTGGGGTCAAAAATAGACCATTTTATAATCCTGATAATCCGTTTGCCAAAAAAAGAAAACTTGACGATAAAAAATGGGCATTAGATCATTTTTTCAAAAAATTACTCATATTAGAAAAACAAATGAATACAAAATCTGCAAAAATTGAGGCTAAAAGAAGAACAAAGATACTAAGAAAATTTTTAGACGATTTAAAACTAGAGATTTAACCATAGTCTCGGTATCTGACATACCGTTTTTCAACTTCTTTATTTGTACCAGTTCGAATTTTTTCAATTTCAATAATAATACGCTTTTTAATATATTCTTGAATATCTGAAAAAACTTTATCATTAGAAAATGATTCCATTAATGGTTCAATTTTAATTAGATATTCAATTGTTTTTTCTCTAAATTCTTGTTTTGTAGGATTTTTAATTTTTTTCAATCGAAAATAAGTCATGGCCCAACTAGCACCTACAACATGCGGTAGAAGATCTAATGCACGTTCAATTTCAAAGCGTTCGTCGTTTCTCATTTTATCTTACTAATGACGCGGCAGCTGATTTTGCGAAATATGTCACAATCATATCTGCTCCTGCACGTTTAATTGAATATAGAATTTCATTTGTCATATTTTCTTCATCTATCCAACCTTGCATTGCAGCACCTTTGACCAATGCATATTCTCCTGATACGCTATATGCTGATACTGGAACATTAAATCTTCTTTTAGTTTCAGAGATAAGATCCAGATATGTTAATGCAGGTTTAATCATCACAATGTCAACACCTTCATTGATATCAGTTTCTACTTCTCTCATAGCTTCTCGCGGATTTGTATATGGAACCTGATATGTTTTTCTATCACCAAATTGTGGGGCACACTCTGCAGCATCCCTAAATGGTGAGTAAAAATTTGATCTATGTTTTGCAGAATGAGACATGATTGCAACATTTGAAAAATTTTCTTTGTCTAATCCTTGTCTAATCGATTGTACTTGACCATCCATCATTGCTGAAGGTGAAACTACATCAACACCAGCTTTTGCTTGGCTTACTGCAATTTTTGATAGTGTTTCTAAACTAGAATCATTATCCACGTTTCCATCTTTTACAAGTCCACAGTGACCAGAGGAGGTATATTGACAAAGGCATACATCTGCCATAATCACTATTTTATCTCCAAAATTTTTGCGAATTTCTGAAATTGCCTTTTGTACAATTCCATGTTCTACATATGCAGACGTTCCTTCGTCATCCTTATTTTCAGGTATTCCAAAAATCATAATTCCAGGAATTCCCAGTTCAACTATAGCATCAACTTCATTTACCACCTCAGATAAAGGCAATCTTTCAATTGCAGGCATCGAATTTACTTGTTTTTTTGCCTGTATTCCTTCCTCAACAAATACTGGACAGATCAAATCTTTAGGTGATAATGAAACCTCCTGCACCAACTCCCTCAATTTTTCAGTTCTTCGCAAACGTCTTAATCTTGAAGTTGGAAAAACGGGCATAGTAATACTAAACTCTGATTAAATATAATTCCTAAGCTGGGATACTTTCTTCGATATCAAATTCATGCTCAACAAAATACTCAACTCGTGTTTTCTTAAATTCTTTTGAACTGAATAGAATTTTATATTCATTGACATTGATCTGCTTCTGAATTTGTCCAGCCATTTCACCTGCTTCATCGAAAGATTTGCAATGAATCATTGAAAATACATTGTATGGCCAATCTGGATAAACCGGTCTTTCATAACAATGGCTTACCTGTGGGAAAGCCCCAAGCTTGTTTCCAACTTCATTAATTCTCGCTTCAGGAACTTTCCAGACAATCATGCCGTTGGCAGTAAAGCCAGCTTCTCTATGGCGTAAGATTGCTGCATATCTTCTCATAACACCAATCTCTTCGTAATAATGTAACTTCTCAAAAACTTGCTCTTCAGTAATTCCTAATTTTTTTGCCGCCTTTTCGAAAGGTCTGTCAACTATCTCCATATCTTTTTGTAGCTCTCTAATGAATTCCTTATCATTCTCTGTTGCAACAAACTTTACATTTGTAATTTTTTTCTTTTCTTCAGATGGTTTTACTTCATGTTTTTTATCATCAACCATGTCAAGCTTTACTCCAATTTTGAATAGTTGTAGTGTAGGAAGCATTCTTGTTTTTTTAATTCCATCTAGCTTTGAAAACTTACCAAGTTCTTTTTCCAAGTCGGAGCCAGGAGGAACCGCTAAAGTGAACCATAAATTAAATTCATGATCCCTTTCATAATTATGACTTACACCTGGATGCTTGTTGATTTGATGTGCAACATATTCAAGCTTATCAGGCTCAATTTCCATAGCAACTAGTGAACTAGTATATCCCAATTTTCTTGTATCAAAGATTGCACTAAGTTGTCGTAGAACACCCTTTCTCTTTAACTGAATTAGTCTATCTTTTACTTCATTAGATGAGATTCTAAATTTCTTCGCCATTTCATCAAATGGATTAACAACCAATGGAAATTCCCACTGTATCTCATTTAGAATTTCGGTATCAAGTTTATCCATATGAGTCAATACATAAAATCTTTAATCTCAATTAAAAAATGTAACTGGTTAACTTGAATCTATAAATATCATACATGATGCGCCAGAGTGTTGATTGTTGATCTTCACCTAAATGGGAAACTTGTCATTGTTGTTGGCTCTGGAAATGAGGGTATGAAGAAAGTGAGTTCACTACTAACACAAGATTGTAAAATTCTTGTAATAAGTAGTAGTTCAAACTCACAACTTGAAAAAAAGTCGAAACAAGGAAGAATAGAATTCAAAAAGATGAAATTGAATGATGCAAATTTTCTTTCAAATTATAAACCATATCTGGTTATGGCTACCACTAATGACAAAGCACTAAATAGAAAAATTGTTGAAAAGGCTAGGAAAATGAAATCATATGCATATGCCTCAGATGATCCAGAAGTCAGTGATTTTGCACACCCATCTGTCATCAATGTGGCTGACACTGTTCAAATTGCAATTTCTACTGGTGGAAGCAGTCCTGCAATGGCACGCAAAATAAAACTCAAAGCTGAATCATATTTCAAAAAGAATATTTCTAATGAGGAAATTCTTCAGATCAGATTACAAAAATTTGCTAGAGCTGAGGCAAAATTGATTATAAAAACACAGTTAGAGAGAAAAAAATTCTTGTATGGTATATTGAATGATAAACATGTAAAAGAGTTATTAAAAGATGAAAAATACAAACAAGCACAGACAAGAGTTAAAAAAATATTAAATGAATGGTTATGAAACAAGAAATATTCAATGCAAGGGTAACGTTTAGGAAATCACCAATTCATGTTTTAGAACGTTTTACATTAGATGATATTGATAATGCTTATTCATCTTTTCAAGAACATACAGACCTAGAGGAATGTGTGATATTACAAACATGTAATAGAGTAGAGATTTTTGGTAGTGGGAATAAACCTGATATCGAAAAGATAAAAAAAGTTTGGGCATCATTATCAGGCTTGGAAGAACATGCGTTTCAAGATAATCTAGAATGGAGTAAAGATTCTGATGTTTATGATCACCTTCTGAAATTAACATCCGGACTAGACTCTATGGTTGTAGGTGAAGAGCAAATATTAGGTCAGATAAGAAATTCCATTGCTTCTGCTAGAAGTAATAAATCATCAGGTGAACATCTTAACACATTATTTGATAAAGCAATTCGTGTAGGTACACGTGTAAGAAATTCAACTGGAATTAGTAAAGGGAGTATTTCAATTGGTTCTATGGCAGTAAAACTTGCTGAGGAAAATGTTGATGATATGAAATTAAAACATATTTTGTTAATTGGGACAGGTGATGCTGCAGCATTAGTTGCAAAATCTCTTACAAAACGTGGATATCAATTTTCAATAACAAGTAGAACAATTGAACGCTCAACATCTTTTTCGAAAACAATTGGTGGAACACCTATAGATTTTAATAAGATATTATCTGGATTTGGAAAATATGACATTGTATTCGTAGCTACAACCGCACCATATTTCCTAGTAACCCACGAGAGGATAGAAAAAGCACTAAATGAAAAAAATAGTGGAATGATGATTCTAGATTTATCAAACCCACGAACTGTTGATGTGAAAGTTGCTGAATTAAGTGGAATAAAATTAATGAATATTGATCAAATCGCTGAAATGGTTGATAAAAATATGCGAAGTCGAATGGGTCAAAAAACTTCTGCAGAACAAATAATTAAAGAGGAATTAACAGTATTAGAGGCATCAATGAAAAGATTAGAGGCAGAACCTATTGTGAAAGATGTTTTCAAAAATATTGATGAAATAAGAATTAAAGAATTAGAAAAAGCAATGAATATGATCGGGGATATAGAACCCGATAAAAAGAAAATCATTGATGATCTAACAAAATCTGTTGTAGAGAATATTGTATCAGTTCCAATGAATAATTTACGTAAAGAAACTGAACAAGGGAATACTGAATTAATAGATACTGTTGGCAAGTTATTTAATTATAAGAAAAAAAATTAACTGCTGTACTATGGCACTTGGTGATCAAATCGCATTCCATTTGATTCATGCTTAAATCCAATCTTCTCATAAAACTCCTTTACATCATCCTTACAGTCTAAAATTGTTTTGTAACATCCATGATTTTTTGCTGTCTTTAATAATGATTCAACAATCATTTTTCCAATTTGTCTCCTTTCAAATCCCTCTTTAACCACAACATCCTCAATGTGACCAACTATTCCACCTTTATGGATAAATTTCTGTTCAATAAGTAATGTAGTAGATCCCACAATCTTGCCATTTAGTTCTGCAACGTGAATTATATGCTTTGAATCATCTAATATGCCTTTTAGAATATTTTTAGCCATGTCCTTGTCTAAATCACTAGCCTTTTTGAGATTATCCAGCGATTCAAGAAATCCTTTTTCCAAATCTGATTCTTGAATCTCACGAATAGTTATATCGTCCATATCACATCATTTTTTTTTATCATTTTTATTATACATTCTATTTGTTTTCTCATAGACTTCTTTATCACCAATGTCAATGAATGGTTTTTTTGAAATAAAACTCCCAACGTATTTCCTTTTTGAAATTATTTTTTTAATCACATTAGTCATATGATACTCTTTATTTTTTGGAATATAACTGAAAATCTCAGGTTCAAAAACATAGCAACCCATGTTTATTTTTGTACTAAAGTTTGGTTTCTCATTCCAGGAATTAATTAATCCATTTTTTCCAGTTTCTATGACTCCGTATCTTAATGTGTATTGATAGTTGTAAAGACTCATGGTAGCTATAATCTTATTTTTTTTATGTTCTAAAATCATTTTTTTTAAATTAAAATCAGATATTGTATCTCCATATATGCAGGCAAACGTACCATCGATAAATTTTTCAGCCGTTTTTAATTGTCCTGCAGTGGAAAGAGGTTTTTTTGATATTGCATATTCGATATTAACACCAAATTTTTTTCCATCTTGAAAATACTCTTTAATTTTTTTGTGTTTATAGCTGGCACATAGAACAATATCTTTGATACCATTTTTTTTAATCCATTCAATTATGTGTTCTAGCATTGGTTTTTTACCTAATGGTAGCATCGGTTTTGGAATAGATTTTGTGTATGGTAATAATCTAGTTCCCAGACCGCCTGCTAGAATTACTGCCTTCATGAATTTCTTTTCAAATTAGAGATTATTTATGTTACATTACACAATTCTAGTGAGTTAGTCTCAATTTTGTAATTTTCTTTATTACAATATCTGGGGCTTCGCCAAAAATTAGTATCATGGGCTCTTTACCAAAATCACCTTTATGATATACTATGTCAGGGCATTTTGTTTTCAAGATACTCGATATGCCCCAAATGATAGATGAATTTTCTTTCTTCTTCACATTTTTTGGTTCTTTACTTCTATCATAACTGAGAACAGTTAATCCTAATTTTCTTGCTTTTAAAATAATTTTTTTATCATATTTGATATTAATACATGATAAAATTTCTGGAAATTTCTTATTGACTTGTATTACTGCAGAAGCAACATGTTGCGAACCACCATATATTATGTTACCAGCAGTTATAATTTCTTTCCCTGCTTTAACTAAACGGCCTGAGATTCCTAAAACATCGTTTATTGTTTTTGGATATTTTTTTGCAAAAACAAAATTTGTTTGGCATTCAGGAATTACTTTATGTATATTTTTTATTTGTGTAAATTCATTTATAGACTCGTGTAGATTCTTAGTATCTTTTGAAAGTTCCTGATGTGTTATATTAATTCCCTTACCAATGCTTATTGAATTTTTTATTGATTGATACACAAATTTTTTAGCAATTCTAACCGATTTACTAATTGTTAATCCTTTTGCAAGTGATTGAACCATTGAAGCTGAATAATCACATCCACTACCATGATTAATGATTGGAATTTTTTTTCCTGAAATTTTGTATTGATTATTTGGTTCCAGTATAAAATCGGATATTTTATTATTTGATTCAGTGAATCCAGTGATGATTACATTTTTTGCACCCATGATTTGCATTTTTTTTGCGGCTTTTCTTACATCTGTCAAACCTGTTAATACTTTTGCTTCATATCTATTAGGAGTTATAACATCTGCTAACGGAATAATCATTTTTCTGTAATCAGGTAATGCATTTCTCTTAAGTAGTAATCTACCTGTTGTTGATTTTATAATTGGGTCTACAACAATAGGAAATTTAGAGTTTTTTAATTTTGAATGTATTGTTTTAATGTTTTGAGAATTGAAAACCATTCCAATTTTTACTGCGTCTATATGAAAATCTGATAAAACTGATTCTAATTGTAATTCCAAACTTTGCCTAGAAACAGGCTCAATTGAGGTGATTTTTTTTGTATTTTGACTGGTTATTGCAGTTATTACTGTAAATGGGTAGAAACCATTGTTTGAAAACATCTTGATATCACTTTGTATTCCAGCTCCAGAAGATGTGTCAGAACCACCAATTGTTAGTATGTTCATAATGATCGTAGAAATTATGATTGTTTAAATTTACCATTAGAGTAATGCTGGTATGACTACTCAAATGAGCTATGCACGTAGGGGTGTAGCAACAGATGAGATGAAACATGTAGCAAAAGATGAGGATGTAACATTAGATTGGCTCTTACCAAAGATTGCTACTGGCTCAATTATTATTCCAAGTAACAATGTTAGGCCACAGAAAATTCATAATGTTGGAATTGGCAAAGGAATGAAAACAAAAGTCAACGTCAACATTGGTAGTTCAACATTAAATGTGAATGTTGAAGAGGAAATTAAAAAAGCTAAAGTTGCCGTAAAATATCATGCCGACACAATTATGGATTTAAGTGATGGGGGTGATGTTGGTCATATCAGAAGAGAACTGTTAGATGCAGCACCTATAACATTTGGAACAGTTCCAATTTATGAAGCATATAATTTTGGTGTTGAAAAACACAAGAATCCACTTGATATTACTGAAGATGATTTTTTAGATGCATTTGAAAATAATATCAAAGATGGAGTTGATTATACAACTATACATTCTGGTATAACTAAAGAAATCGCTAAGCGTATTCTTAAGGTTGAGAGGTATGGTGGCATTGTAAGTAAGGGTGGAACAATTACTGCTGCATGGATGCTAAAATACGACAAAGAGAATCCATACATAACTAATTATGATTACATGATAGAACTAGCGCAAAAATACGATGTAACATTCAGCTTAGGTGATGCATTACGTCCAGGCTCAATCTTGGATTCACATGATGAATTACAAGTACAAGAAATGATAAATATTGCAAGATTATCAAAACGTGCCATCGAAAAAGATGTACAGGTGATGATTGAAGGTCCAGGCCACGTTCCTCTTAATGAAGTAGCTGCAAATGTGCGTCTTGCAAAATCACTAATTGGTGATGTTCCGTATTATGTTTTAGGTCCATTGGTGACTGATATTGCATCTGGTCATGATCATATTGCAAGTGCGATAGGTGCAGCGGTTTCTGCAAGTGAAGGCGTGGATTTATTGTGTTATTTGACACCATCTGAACATTTAGCATTACCAAATGAGGAAGATGTCAAAGCAGGATTAATCGCATATAGAATTGCTGCACATGCAGGTGATTTAGTGAAACTTCGTGATAAGGCAATAAAGTGGGATATGAAAATGACTGAAGCTAGAAGAACTTTGGATTGGGAAAAACAGTTAGCATTATCAATAGATCCAGAACTTGCCGCAAAAATACATAGTAGAACTGGGCAACACCCTGGCAACAGTGTTCCTTGTACAATGTGTGGTGGTGCATGTGTATACCTAATGCTTCCACAACAACGAAAATATGAAAAAGAAAATGAATCACTAAATCAATCTGGCTAAAACATTTTCAAGACTAGGTACTGTTTCAAATTTTTCTAATTCACCGATTTCTATCCATTTGTAATCTGAATTTTCCCAATTTAGTTTTATTTCTGTTTTTTTTGTATCAAACAAAAATGGGAATACATGCCATTTGTGATTTTTATACTGTGGAGAAATTATATCTAATTCATCACCCGATTTCAATAATTTAATCTCATTAGTTCTAATTCCAATTTCTTCAAAAATCTCAATTTCAGCTCGTTTTAGTGGGTTTTCTTGATTTTCAATTACTCCACTAACTCCTGACCATAGTCCTTTCATAGATTTTACATTTTGGCTTCTCTTTAAAATTAGAATTTTATCTTGATTTTTGAGAAACGATGTTACAATATTTGTATAACGCATAATTTATTTTTCAATAATACTGACCATTCTTGTTAATTTTTTATATGATTTTTCTAGATCAACATTCTGTGATATTTTTTCTTTACTTGAATTAATATATGCAATGATTTCTTCACTTTTGCCTTCTTGTGCGTCAGTTAATAATCGCCCAACATCTTTCCAGAATTCTTCTGCAACTCTTCGTATTTCAGGATTAGAAATTATTGTTTCAATTAATTCTGGTGATTCAGTTAGAATACTTTCAGAAATTATTTTCTGAGCTTTGAATGTGGTTCCTGCCATTTTTTCAGTAAGTTTAATCTTGTCATCTTTTGCAAGTATATTTGCAAATGCAATATTGAGAAGATGTGTTAAACCTAGGATTAATGCAATTTTCTTATCATGTTCGTTTGAATCAATTGTAACAAAATTTGCACCAACAAATAATGACTTTGCTGCTGTAAGTTCCTTCTTACCATCTTTAATTGGAATTGATATAATATTTTGATTCTTCATAGTTTTTGTTCCAGGTCCAAACATTGGATGAACACAAATTGGGGATATTTTTGTAGGCATTTTTGCTAATGCTGTAGCAGTTTTTGATTTTTGTGATGCAATATCAATTAGGCATGCACCGCGTTTCATTTCTTTTGAGATCAATCTAATTATTTCAGGGGTTTTTTTTGTTGGGGTTGATAGCAAGACATAATCTGCTTTTAAAATTGAACCAATCAAAGAGTCAGAATTAATTATGGATTTCAACACAGGTTTTTCTGAGTCATGACCAGTAACTTCAAATCCATTATTAAGAAAATAACTTGAAAACCATTTTCCCATTACTCCTCCTGCACCAATAATTGTAATTGCTTTTGTCATTTATTGATCTCTGATGATAGTATATTCAATCCCTCAATTATACTCTCTTTTTTGACACATGCTGATATTCTAAAAAATTCTCCATAATCACCAAATGCTTCTCCAGGTGCGATGGCTAGTCCATGTTCAAGTAATTTATGTGCTAATTCTGTAGTGCTTGTTTTACCATCTCTGATTTTTGCAAACACGTACATTGCACCATCTGGAATAACAAACTCCAGATCCATTTTTTGACAATTTTCAATTAAAACTTTCATCTGTTCACTGATTTGGTTTGTGTTTTTACTTACATCATCATTAATTGAATTCATGGCGATAAATTGAATGGGTTCAGAAACATTGGTTAAACAAAGTGCCTGTAATCTTGCTAATTTTTTCACAATTTCTGAAGAAGAAGCAACGTATCCAATTCTATACCCTGTCATTGAATGTGATTTTGAGAATGACTGAGTTATAATCGCATTTTCATAATTATAGGATAGTATGCTTTTCCATGAATTATTCGAATAATTGCTATAGATTTCATCACTTAAAATAAATAAATTATGTTCTTTTGCAATACTGATTATCTGGTCCTGTAGTTTTTCTGGTAAAATTTTTCCAGTTGGATTGTTTGGATAATTCAAAATTATCATTCTTGTGTTTATATTAATTGCAGAATTAATTTGCTCAATTGTTGGTTCCCATTTGGTTTCTAATGTTGTGTTAATTGTTCGAACTTTCACTCCTGCATTTATTGCACATTGCCTGTATGCTGGCCATGCTGGCTCGATAATAACAATTTCATCGCCAGGATTAAGTAGTGATGAGATTGCAAGGTAAACACCAAATCTTGCACCTGGTACAACTAGAATATTATCTGAGCTTACGTTTCCTTGGAAATTCTTACTACAAAATTCTGCAATTGATTGTCTAAATTCTGGTAATCCCATCACTGGACCATACTTTCCAAATCCTTTGTCATATACTTCTGATAGGGACTTCTTAACTGATTCTGGGGGATCAAAATCTGGTTCACCAACTTCAAGATGAATAATTTTTTTACCTTTTTTTTCCATTTCTTTTGCTTTCAAAAAAATTGTTAGATGTGTTTGGGAATCCTTACTCTGTACATTCACAGATTCATTAAGCAAAAAGTTTAGGAATCTAGTTGCAATGCTTTCATCCAAATCTAGTGTTTTACATTCCGAAATTATTTTTTCTCTTAATTTAGTTTCTCTACCTTCATCAGTTACTGTAATACCTAATTCACTTTTGATATTTCCAATTTTCTGTGCAACTTCAGTTCGTGATTTTAACAGTTTTATCATTTCTAATGTAATTTGCTCCATTTTTTTTCGGAGTTCATCAATTTCAGACATTTTTACAAAACAGTTTTTATTTTTCCAGATAATAGTGCGTGATCTGCTAATGTTAGCGAAACCCACGAGTCAACTACTGGTGGTGCTCTAGGAACAACACATGGATCATGCCTTCCGCCAACTTGAATTTTTGTTTGAGATTTCTTCTTAATATCAACGCTGCTCTGAATTTTGGCAATTGATGATGCAGGCTTGAATGCAACTCTAAAAATTATGGGCATTCCATTAGAAATTCCACCTAAAATTCCTCCTGAATTATTTGATGTTGTGATAACCTTACCATTTTTGTATGTGTATGCATCATTATTCTCAGAACCAAATTTCTCAGAGCCTGTGAATCCTGATCCAAATTCAATTCCTTTTACGGCAGGAATTGAAAACATTGCTTTACTAATTTCTGATTCTAATGATCCAAAAATTGGTTCCCCTAATCCAGTTGGAACATTAGTTGTTATAGATTCAATAATTCCGCCTAGTGAATCACCTTTTTTTCTAGCCTGAAGAATATCCTTTTTCATTTTTTTTGCAGTATTTTCTTCAGGGCATCTTACATCATTAGAGTAAGTGGATTTGATGGTTTTTGCTATTGGATTAAATTGTTTTTTCATCTTAGTTTTTCCAATTTGGCATGTGTATGAATGGGTTTCAATATTTAATGTAGTTTTTAATAATTTCTTTGCTATTGCACCACCCATAACATGTGTTGCAGTGAGTCTACCAGAGAATCTACCACCACCTCTGTGGTCATTAAATTTTTTGTATTTTACATACGCTGGATAATCTGAGTGGCCAGGCCTCATCTCCGTTCTTAATTTTTCGTATGATTTAGAATTCTGGTCTTTGTTCCAAACTATCATTGTAATTGGAGCACCAGTTGTAAATCCTCTAAAAGTTCCTGAAAGAATTTCTACTTTGTCATCTTCTTTTCTTTGTGTTGAAACTAACGATTGGCCAGGCTTCCGTAAATCCAACATTTTTTGAATATCTTTTTCCTCTAACTCTAAACCTGCAGGACATCCATCTAGAACCGCACCGATACATGTACCATGACTCTCACCAAAACTGGTCAAAATTAAGCGTCTGCCAATGGAATTACTACTCACAATAAAAGATCACTTAAGATGTTAATAATTGTTCTATACAGGAATTATTTTCCCACCTGAATTTTTCATGTCTGTGATGAAGTCTGGATATGAAACTTTCACAGAATCTGGGTCAGTCACACTACAATCTCCTATATACATTCCAATAATGGAAAATGCCATAAATAATCGATGATCATTTTCAGCATTTAATTCTGCAGGATTAAGATTTTCTGTTGGTGTTAGTACCATTCCATCATCATTTTCTTTAACATCTATTCCAATTTTTTCTAATTCCCTACAAATCACAGCAATCCTATCAGTTTCTTTGTATCTTGCGTGTTTAACATTAAAAATCTCTATAGGATTTGATGATTTTAAGACAAGAATTGCTAGTGCAGGTAAGAGATCTGGCGTATCGCTTAAATCAAATCGACCGCCATTTAATAATTTTGGAGATTTTGTTGTGATTTTATCCCCATTCAATGTTACAGAAACACCCATGTCTTCTAGAATATCTATTATTGCTTCATCGCCCTGTGGCATGTCACCTAAACTAATATCAAAACTAACACCATCACCCAAAAGAACATTTGCTGCTAACAACAGTGCTAAGTTTGAAAAATCTGAAGGGATAGTACATGTCGTTGGCTTGTAAATTTGATGTGCAATTACATATTTCTTATATGGAATTTCACAATTGACTTTAACACCAAATTCATTCATTATTGCAATTGTTAATTCTATGTAAGGTTTGGAAACCAATTCACCTTGTATGTTTACTGTTAATCCATTTTCTAATCTAGGTGCAATAATTAATAACGCTGAAATGAATTGGCTTGAAATATCACCCTGAATATTAACTTCAACTCCCTTAATCTTTCCTTTTATCGTTATTGGTGGTGTACCATCATCTGATTCTGTTGTGATTCCCAAAGTTTCAAGTGCATTTAAAATTGGCCGCATAGGTCGTTTTCTTAGACTATCATCACCAGTTAGCATTGTGTTACCTCCAGATAATGCAGCAATAGCTATTGCAATTCTAATCGTGGTTCCCGAATTCTCAGCATTAATCATTGAACCTGAAACTGATGAACCAATTGTATTTTTGATTGTGATTATATCATCTTCTTCATGAACTTCTACACCAAATGATCTGCATGCAGAAATTGTAGCTTCTGTATCATTTGATCTAAGAATATTTTTTACAATACTCTTTCCATCAGATAATGCTGCTAGAAAAATTGCTCTATGCGTATAACTTTTGTTAGATGGGCAGGATATGTGTCCATGGATTTTCGATTTTTTTATATCACACTTCATGAACTTCTGCCTTTTTGTTATTAATATGTGAAATAATTGTTCTTCCATCTAGTGATGAAAACTGCTTCTTTACCTTAGTGACGTTTTGTTTTTTAGTAATTGCCATAATTGAAGGACCATTACCTGAAATTGTAGCACATAGTGCACCTGAATTTATTAAATTTGTAATTATATGAGGATCTGAATTTAAAATTGCTGATGTGGCAATTCCATTAAGAATTGCGGCATTCCAATAATCTGAATCAGCTGCCAAATTCCATGCTTTCTCAAATGCTGAGGTTAGATCTTTCAATTTCTTTAGATTACCTCTCTTTCTAGATCTTGGAATAAAGATTACAACTTGTAAGTTAGTAGGTGCTTGATGCTGTAATACAATTCTTCTTTTTAGATTGTTTGTAACATTGAAACCTCCAAAATAACATGCACATGCATCATCGTATGCACCTGTAATGCTAACTTTTGTTTCAATTGATGCATTGACACCCACCTTTATAATTTCCAAGTCACTCATATTTGGTTTAAAGATTTTTGAACATACTAAAGCAACTGCTGAAGAAATTGCACTGGAGCTTTTTAGACCATAGCCAGTTGGAATGTCTGAACTAAAATCAAGTTTTAATTTGTTTCTCTTTAATTCTTGTTTTGGTACTATTTTCTCAATTACTTTGTTTATGAGCCTTGAACTAATTGTTTTATTATCAGATGAGATATAGATACCAGTGCCGTCAGATGTTTCTAATCTAGTTTTTACGTATGTATCGATGCCAATTGTTGCACCTTTACCTGTAGCAATTGCATTAACCATTGATACTGCACCATGAACAGTTGCCTCAACCACCGTCATGAAAATCCTCCTAACAATGCCTTTTTCATTTCATCATATGGTGCTTTTTGCTCCAACCAAATTTCAAAAGAACGTACTGCTTGGCCCAATAGCATCTCATAACCGTAAATTATTTCAGCATTTTTTTTCTTTGACTCTTTAATTAATTCAGTGTTCACTGGTTTGTATACAATATCATACACAACTGTTTCCTGATTAATTATTTTTATTGGAATAGGACTACTTTCATTTTTTAATCCTAGTGATGAGGAATTTATGATAAGGTCATAATCTGCATGAAATTCATTCATTTCTTCAATTGTTTTTACTTCAGAATTTAGACCAATACTCCCTGAAAATTCTTTTAGTTGCAAACCATGCTCTGTTGTTCGATTGACTATAGTGACATGCCTTGCTTTTTCTTTCGCTAAGCCTGCAATTATTGCTCTTGCAGCACCACCAGCACCAAACAGCAGTATGTTTGAATCTTGAATTGATATGTTTCTATTTTTAATTGGTTCTAGAAATCCATCCATATCTGTATTGTAGCCTTTAAGATTTCCATCATCATTAATCACAGTGTTGCATGCACCAATGGTTTTACAATTTTCATCTAACTCATCCAAATATTCCATTACATTGATCTTATGTGGAATTGTAACATTAAATCCTGAAATTTTAATTTTTTTTAATGAATCAATTTCTACATCTAATTGCCCCTTAGGTATTCGATAAGCAATATACGTACATTCTAGTCCTAGTTGTCTATATGCAGCATTGTGTATAGTAGGTGAAAGAGAATGATCAATTGGATCTCCAATCACTGCAAATGTTTTCAGCATGTAATTTAACTAGAAACTATTGATATTAAATTTTGGTAGTCTATTGAAATGATTTAATATCATTCAAACTGAATTGTCCAGGTGCAATTGCCTTTCCTAATGAGACATATGTAAATGGACTCCCTAGATGTAAACAAAGTATTCTAGAGAATCTTGCTTCTTCCCCCATTGCAAATGCAATTAATTTAATTTTTGATGATTTGTTGTATAGTGAAAGAATGTTACTTGTATCGTTAATAGATTTTGCAACAGTTACAATCTTTACATGATTAGAAAATTTTCTCATTTCTTTTAGAGTAGAATTCAATTTCTTCATATTTGGTGTTTTTTTGAAATCATGCCACGAAACTAGAATTGTTGTTTTTGATTTTTTTAGGTACTGTCTTAGTTTTTGGTCTTTTTTTAGTGTGTTAAATTCAACATCTAGTAAAAATGGGTTATATTCAGATATTAGTTTTAGAATGGATTTTCTTTCTTTTTCTGAACCAGAGAATTTTCCACCCTCATTTTTTGGCCGTAATGTGCAAACACATCTAGGTAATCTGTTTTTTATACTTTCTAACACGTTTGGAATGTCGGACGATTTAAGAAAATCGAATCTCACTTCAGCATATTCAGATTTACCTAAAGCATTTTTTAGAATGTATTTTATTTTTTTTGGATTCTTTTCTGCAATTGAAACACACGTTTTGTATTTCATTTCCTATTTTTCTAAAATGTATTCATCTGATACTTCCATTCCAAAATGTCTTCCTGTAGCAGATTTTGAAAATACTAAAACTGAATCGCCTTTCTTGAGGTGTGTTACTGAAACTAGATGACCATTTGATTTCACAAAACGAATAGTTTCTGCATCTTGCGCAATTATTCCTCCTAATTCATCACCCACTTTTGCCTTGATCAATAACATTGGTCTTCTTTCAATTTTGCATCTTCCTATAGCTGCTCTTCTTGCTTTACCTTTAGAATCAAGTACTAGAACATCACTACCCGTTTCTAATTCAGAAAGATATTTTGTTGTGCCATCTGGTGACAGTGTATAGCAATGTACTGCACCTGCATTAACTCTGAAAGGTCTTGGTGATGTGAAAGATGAACCAACCGACTCGTTATGCACTAAGAACATAAAATTCGCTCTACTACCAACAAGCATTCCTTCTCCTTTATGTAACATTGAGGCTGTGTCCACACACACACGTTCACCATCACCTACTTCTTTAATGTCCATAATTTTAGCAGCTTTTAGTTCAAATTGTTTTGATCCCATATTTACTAGAGTTTCTTTTACATCGTTAATTGAATTTGTTTGAAAGATTACTCCATCAACTCCAATATCTAAAATTGAAAACATTTTACGAACTTCAATTGAATTCCGTGCTACTGTGAAAATCTTCGTATGTATCTTATGTAGTTTAGCAATTATGTTCTCTAGTGGGATAATCTTCCAATCTTTCACCTCAATAATTACGAAATCAAGTCCTTTTTTTGCAGATTCGTAAATATTTTCTATATCTTTGTTTGATAAAACTTTGAATTTCTTGCCTATTTTTTTACCTTTTATTTTAGATGTTGATTTATTATCCAAAATTACATATTTTGCATTTATTGATGGGTAAATCGTTTGAATTTTTGATTTCTTATTTGTTATATTTTTTGGATCTGCATAAATCAAAGAAACTCCTTCACTCTCAAGTTGATTTACAAATTTTGTAAATTGGTTCTTTCCAACTTTTGGTTGAACTATCAGTAATTTATTCTGTGTCAAGTTTTTCAGCCGCTTCTTTTGATGTTTGATTTTTGAAAATTATTCCTGCTAGTGCCTCAACAATTTTTTCTGGTTTTTTATGAGCAAAAATGTTTCGTCCATATGTAACACCTTTTGCCCCAGCATTCATAGCATCTTCAGTCATCTTGAGTAAATCCATATCTGTTTCTGATTTTGGTCCCCCAGCGATTACAACTGGAACAGGAATACTTTCAACTACCTTTGTAAACGAATCAATGTCACCGGTATACAGTGTTTTTACAATATCGGCGCCACATTCGGCACCAATTCTTGCTGCATGTGCAACTATTTCAGGATCATGTGGATCTTTGATGTTTTCACCTCTTGGGTACATCATTGCAAGTAATGGGACATTCCATTCATGACATTGCTCTGAAATTTTTCCCAAGTCTTGCAACATTTCTGGCTCTTCCTTTCCACCAATATTGATATGTAAAGAAACTCCATCGGCTCCAAGTCTTAACGCTTCATTTACTGAACCTGTAAGCATTTTTCTGTTTGGAGCGGTTGATAATGAAGTGCTTGCTGAGTAGTGAACTAAAATTCCAACTTTAGGTGGTCTTGGCAATGTCTTGATAATTCCTTTGTTAACAATCACACTAGTAATTCCATGGGTTTCACATTTGTAAATCATTGAATGTGGTTTCTCTAATCCCTCTATAGGACCATTAGAAATACCATGATCCATTGGGATACAGAGCATTTTTCCCTTTCTCATAATTCTATTTACTCTAATCTCTTTACCTGTTGCCATAGATGATTTTCATGGTATACCATACTTAAAATTATTCAAAATGGGATTTTTAGGAATAGAATCTTTCTAAGGATTAAATATTCATAGAAGTTATGAATAACAATTGAGTCAATTAACCGAACAAATTCATGCTAGTGACATTGGTGATATTCTCGAAAATTCACTAAATGGATACTCCCCAAACCAAGATGATTGTCTTAGATTGCTACGCTCTGATGACACATTTCTCATGGGAATTACAGCAGGTCACCTAACTAGAAAAAAATTTGGAAATAAGGCATCATTTGTGAATAATATAATTTTGAATTATACCAATGTCTGTATTACCGACTGTAAGTTTTGTGCATTTTATCGTCCACCAGAACATGATGAATCATACACATTAACATTGGATGAGATTGAGGCTAGAGTTAAGACTGGATGGGACATGTTCAAAATAAGGCAAGTTCTCATTCAAGGCGGGCATAATCCTGATTTAGGAATTGAGTATTATGAGGATTCATTTAGAATGATTCGTACAAAATTTCCTGAAGTTGGGGTTCATGGTTTGTCTACATCAGAAATTGATATGATATCTAAGGTAGAAAAAACAAGCACAAAGGAAGTTTTATCCCGGCTAAAAGATGCAGGTTTACAATCTGTCCCTGGTGCCGGTGCAGAAATTCTTACTGATTCGGTAAAGGAAATAATCAGTCCTAAGAAAATAAAAAGTGATGAATGGTTAAGAATTATGAATGAGGCATTCTCTCTAGGTTTACAAGCATCTGCCACAATGATGTATGGTCATGTTGAATCTGATAATGATATTGCAGAACATTTTTCTAAAATTATAGAATTACAAAAGAAGACAAATGGATTCATGGCATTTATTCCATGGAGTTTCGAACCCAATAATACACTAATGCAAAATAATGGAACTGTTACCTATGGTGCAGGTGGAATACAACTTTTGAAAATGATTGCAATATCAAGAATTGTACTTGATGGGTTAATTGATCACATTCAATCATCATGGTTAACAAATGGAGTTGGTATGGCACAGCTTGCATTACAGTATGGTGCAGATGATTTTGGTGGAACTTTGATTGGTGAAGAAGTTGTTTCTTGCACTGGTTCACGTTCGACTGAACTCACTGATAAGAGAATTATCGATTCGATAAAACAGATTGGCTATTCAGTAGAAGAGAGAGATAATTTCTACAATCCAGTTTGTGCTCATTAAATTTCATAACTTGACCATTTCGAGTCTACAAGTTTCTTTGTTTCTTCATCAACTTTGACCTGCTCTTGTATTTCTCGCTCAAATCCCTCCTCTAACGTTTTCTGTGTTGCGTCAATTCCCAATTTTGAACCTAAATTAACGAGTGGAGATGCTGGATCTAATGTGTCTGTAGGGGTTTTGTCTATAATTGTGACATCTCTTGCAGCATCTACTCTAGTTGTAACAGCCCAAATCACATCATTCATGTCATGAACATTGACATCATGATCCACTACAACAAACATCTTTGTTAGAGATAACTGGCCCATACCCCATAATCCCATCATAACTTTCTTTGCCTGCCCAGGATATCTTTTTTTGATTGAAATTATCGCCATTCCTTGGAACCAACCAGCTGCTGGCATATCAAAATCCACAACTTCAGGATGGAACATTCTAATCATTGGTAAGAATGCACTTTCAATGACTTTACCAATGTACGCATCTTCTAAGATAGGCTTTCCAACAATTGTTGTTAGATAAATTGGATTTTTTCTTTGCATAATACCTGTAAGTGTAAATGTTGGAAATGGTTCTTTGGGTGTATAGTATCCAGTATGGTCACCAAATGGACCTTCATCTCTAATGTCAGATGAATCAACATAACCTTCTAAAACAATTTCTGCATTTGCTGGAACCTCAAGATCAATTGTTTTACATTTTACAGTCTTGATACCTTTTTTCCTTGTAATGCCTGCAAAGAGATACTTATCTAATCCTTCAGGTACTGGTGCTACGGCAGAAAATACTGTTGCTGGTTCACTACCAATAATTATTGCAGTCTCAGTTCTATTTTCTTTCTCACTTGAAATATCATGATGTTCTGCACCACGCTTATGTTTTTGCCAATGCATTAATGCATGAGTATTATCCACAATTTGGATTCTATAAACTCCAAGATTCCGAACTCCTGTTTCAGGATGTTTTGTTGCAGTCAAACCAAATGTGATAAATTTCCCTGCATCGTTTGGCCATGATTTTAAAATTGGAATTTTATCAAATGATGGATTATCATTAATAATTTCAGTAACAGGACCACTTTTCTCTAGTTTTGGAAACGATTCACTCATCTTAGAAAGCTCTGGAAGTTTTTTTATTTTATTAAAAATTCCTGATGGTATCTCCATTTTTGTCATATCTGCAATTCGTTGACCAATTTCTGTAAAGTCATTAGTTTCAAGTGAAATCTGTAAACGTTTGATTGAACCAAATGCATTACCAAGAATTGGAATATCATAATCTTTTATGTTTTCAAATAATAATGCTGGACCGTTATCATACATTGTACGTCTTAGAATTTCTGCAATTTCTAAATTGGTATCAACTTTAGTTTTTATTCTTTTTAACTCATTTTCTTTTTCCAGTATTTCAATTAGGTCATGAATATCTTCTATTGCCACGACACCATTCGACCTGATGACTGTATAAGGTTAACGGGATTGTAAATTATTTTTCATAAGATAAGAGTTTTAATCGTCGATAGAGATAGCATTACCATGGAAAATACAGAAAACTGCCTTGTTTGTAAGGGAAACGGAACAATAGAACTACTTGATTCACAATGCCCTTTTTGTAATGGGACCGGGGAATTTACTAAATCAGCTGAGAGTTATTTGCAATCACATATCTGTCAGTGTATTTTTTTAGATAGAAAGATGTGTCCAATCTGTGAGAAAAAATGTCATCACGATACTCCAAACAGACCTAAAGTTTTGATAAATCCAATGTAATTATGGCATTGGTGGTAACTCATTTTTCTTTCCATGTCCACCAGAACCAAACTTACAGTAAAAACAAAGATCTGATTGCATATGGGTTAGATGCTCAATTTGTATGGCACCGAGTTTTAGTGCAATCTTTGTTAAAATTTTATATTTTAATGGCATTGCTGGTATTACTTCATCCATGTAAACTTTGTAATGTTCAGGGCAAAATTTCAGAGTCACTTTAGCTGCATCAGAACCAGTTTCATTAACAGTTTTTGCAAATTTGATTTGCTCTCTTATGTATTCGTGTTTTGGGCAAGGGCAGTTTTTTCCTCCTGGGTGCTTATAGGCTGGGGTATTTTTCCAATCAAATCCAGGGTATTCTTTTTCAAAATCGTCCATATCCCTCAATAGTAAATATTCCATATAAAACAGATCATAATTAGAAATAAGCCCAAGCACAATGTAAATAAAGGCGGAATTCATAGTCGTTCCAATGGCAACTGCAAAGAAACGTACAACTAGAAAA
>CEUS01138032.1_pt1 | contig 21918 bp, 17 predicted proteins | sample 427031 | NCBI WGS metagenome assembly CEUS01 (sample SAMEA2622837, study PRJEB7988) | marine metagenome | biome: marine biome (ENVO:00000447); feature: marine epipelagic mixed layer (ENVO:xxxxxxxxx); material: "saline water (ENVO:00002010), including plankton (ENVO:xxxxxxxx)" | depth 140 m | reverse complement strand
TGATAATGCGGCTTACTCCACGGCTCGATAGCATTTTGATTGATCGACTTTGTCGCGTCAGGAACAACCAAATTCAGATCGAGTTCGATGACATTCCCAAAACCGTGACACGTCGGGCAGGCACCAAACGGGTTATTAAAAGAAAAGAGTCGAGGCTCTGGAACTTCGTATTGAATCCCACAGTCCCCACATTCAAATAGTTCACTGAATAGATGACTCTTGACCTCCTGAGAAGCGTCGCGCCCAATAGCCTTGTCGACCTCAATCGCAAAAGCAGTGCCCGCGCCCTCGAGGTAAGCCGTCTCGATTGAATCTGTGATCCGACTCAACATGTTTGACTCGACTTGAACTCGGTCAACGACGACTCTCAATGCACCCTTAGTCGCCAACTCCGACAGGTCGACCTCATTGAGCTGAACCGCGCGGCCATCGATAGCAATCCGCCGAAACCCTTTCCGACGAAGGACATCCACCGCATCCGAAACCGGCCCAGGTGCATCGTCTGAATTTAGCGATGATTCACCTTCCGTTCCGAGAACACCTCCTACAACCGGCATTTCAAATCCGATGAGCAACCGCGTCCCTGAAGGCAACGTCATAAGGAATTTAGCGACAACTTCAGGGCTATCCCGCAATACTTCCTTGCCACAACCGCGGCAAGTAGTTCGCCCTACTCTCGAATAGAGCAGTCTTAGATGATCGTGAATTTCAGTAGTCGTCCCAACGGTAGATCGTGGATTCCTCGAGCTATTCTTTTGGCGAATCGCTATGGAAGGACATACTCCTTCTATCTCATCAACATCTGGCTTTTCCATCCGCTCGAGAAACTGTCTCGCATAGGCCGAAAGCGATTCGACATAACGCCGCTGCCCTTCGGCATAGAGCGTGTCGAACGCGAGTGAAGACTTCCCCGACCCGCTCACGCCAGTGACAACAATAAGTTGCTGTTGCGGGAGTACGAGATTCACGTCCTTCAGGTTGTGGGTACGGGCTCCCCGGATTGTGATGTGACCGTTCTCGTTCAGGTTGGCATTCGCCATTTAATTACAGGGCTACTCTTGACCAAATCTTCTCAACGGTAACCTGCAATCTTATACCAGCGAGTCGTTCTGTAGGTCAGCCTCAGGCACGCACTCATCAACGATTGTCATTGCCAACACCAAGAACTGTCGTGCCATCATTCCCCTTAACAGTTAATAAGAGTGGCTCAAATGAAGAGCTTAGACTCCTGAGAATTTGGAACTTGAGTAATCATAAGAACGTGCCGATACAGCCTCATCCAGGGCGTAGGCACATGCTCCACCGAGTGGCATCCTCTAGAACCAGAACCCTACTCCTTCCTATGCTAAGATCGCGTGCTTCATTCCCACCGCTTAGCCGACGTAGCTCAGCTGGTAGAGCAGCTGATTCGTAATCAGCAGGTCAGCGGTTCGAATCCGCTCGTCGGCTCCAGACTTTCCTAGTGATTCGACACGTTTAAAAGGAGTATCCACGCCAACAATGGAATCCAATGGTTCATATCTCGGACCAACAATTCGATTGCGCGCAGGGCTATCCCCCCATTGCCGCCTGCCACCTTAATGTTTATAGGATTTTTTATTGGGAAAAAGAATGAATGTAGGCGTCTCCCCCTGTTGTCAGCCTGACAGTTCTGGCTTGAGTGCATCCACCATTGTGCTAACACTTTTGCAATGCGAAAAACAACACTATCGCGTAGGATACAGATACCTGCAATGAGAACGCTCACAAAGGAGGTTCAGATGCGACTTGGAACTATCGTCGTCGTGAGTGCCTTGGCCGTACTGGTCACGCTCCTTTCGTCTGGAACCGCGCCCGCCGTTGCCCAGATCACCGCAGCTCGCACGGCGTGGGATGCGCCCGACCTGCGCGGCATTTGGGATTTCCGTACCATTACACCATTAGAGAGGCCTGACGAGCTGGCCGAGCAAGCATTTTTGACGACCGAAGAGGCCGCCGCCCTAGAGCAGGAAGTCCTCGACCGGAACGCTCGTCTCCTCGCAAGAGCCCCCGAGCGTACGAGGGTGGCCGACCAAGTGGACACGCGAGAAGATGGCACGCCCGGCTTCTACAACAATTTTTGGTTGGATCAAGGCACGACGACCGTCGCCACTCGTCGCACGTCGCTAATCATCGATCCGCCGGACGGGCGAATCCCAGCGTTGACGTCAAACGCCCAGCAACGGGCCGCCGCCAGTCAAGCGTATCGTCAGGATCACCCAGCTGACTCATGGCTGGACCGAAGCACATCGGATAGATGCCTCTTAGGGTTCAACGCTGGCCCGCCCCTCAATCCGGTCGGCTACAACCAGAACCTGCAAATCTTCCAAACACCGGACCATGTCGTGCTGTTGACCGAGATGGTCCATACGGCTCGTGTCGTTCCTCTCGACGGGCGCCCACCACTCGACGGCGCCATCCGCCAGTGGTCCGGCGACGCGCGTGGCTATTGGGAGGGCGACACCCTCGTCGTCGAGACATCAAACTTCAACAGCGAGAGACGGTGGAGGTCAGCATCCGCCGGCGCCCAGACAGATCCGGAAGGCCTGGACTCGGTGGTAGGCATGTACGATTCGACCACCAATTTAACGCTGGTCGAGCGCTTTACCCGCGTTGACGCCGCCACGCTTGAATACGAATACACTGTGACCGACCCTGAGACGTGGACGCGACCGTGGACCGCGTCGATTCCACTGCAGCGTACCGACGTGCCAATGTACGAATATGCCTGCCATGAAGGAAACCTCAGCATGTACGGCATCCTGGCTGGGCGACGCGCCGATGAAAGAGCTGCAGCGCGAGAACGTGAGCAGTGACTCAGCCAGCTGGAACGCTAATGTGTCGTTGAATCACTACGAGCACACCCAGACTGGAGGACTTTTACTGATAGTTGGCGGAACTGTTTGGCTTTTCTTCCTTGCTCGAGTATCGCCTTTCGCCTTTGGCACACTCCTTATTGCGCTCCTCGGCTTTGGCGCGCTCACTGTCTCGGTCGACCACTCCCGTATCACGGTCCGTTTCGGGATATCGCCACTTCAAGGTTAGTTCCGAAAACGAATATCCCTCGATACCGTCAAGGATTGCCAAACGGTTCGTAACAACTGGCTCCATGGGTTCGGCATTCGATATATTGGAAACGGCTGGCTGTACAACGTGGCAGGACTCGACGCCGTGGAACTCCACTTAACTAACGGCCGTCGGTTACGGATTGGCACGGACCAGCCCGATGCACTCGCCGCCGCGATAGCCCAGGTCCGCGAATGGAATCCTGAAGCCCAGCGCGATACTCATTGAAGCGCCCTGCCCCATCGCGTTAGGCTAAAGCCATGCAACTGGCAAAAAGAACGATAACCTTACTGTGCTGTCTATTGCTGATACCGGTGACAGCCGTAGTTACTGCGGCTGTCAAACAACGGTTCGCAGATGGCCCTAACCGGGTGTTTTCTGGCGGCCCTCTTAGCAGCGGTGAACTTCACAGAGGGGCAGAGCCAGACTGGAGCTTCGTTGAGGACATCTCAACCATCGAACTGCAGCTCGTCAATCCGCCACAGTCCCGTCGTATTTGGACTGCGGAATTGGATGGAAAACTCTATGTCTGGTCGAGCTACATGGATACAATGGTCGGGCGCCTCTGGAAACGGTGGCCAGTTCAAGCCGAACGCGATGGTCGGGCAATACTCCGAATCGATGGTAAACGTTACGAACGTCAGTTGGTCCGAATCAAGTCGGGCGACATACTGGACAACATTAGTAATGCAATTAGGAGTAAATACAATTCTCGCACTACCAGGGCGACGGTAGAAGCGGGCGACGACTGGGTGTTTGAAGCTGCGCCGAGAAACTAGTAACTCACAAGTCAGATAATGAAACGATTTTATCTCTGCATCGCTGCCACAGTTATTGCCACTATTGTCTCGGTTGCCTTTATCCCCGGCATGGACGACTTGGTAGAACAGATATTTCAGCGATACCTGGGTCAAGCCGCACGCTAGTGCAATGAAGCGGTCATTGTGTCACCGAAACTGGTTCAGTCGAAACGAACACGCCAAGATGCCTAGGGTCAGGTAAAAGATCAACTGATAACGGACTCCAGACACGGTCAACACTGACGGTCAGCCTGGAAGCATCCTCGACACACTCGCCAAATCCTGGTGGCCGTTCGCGATCTGACACTCTAGCCAGCGGCAAATTGATCTGGCGCTGCACACGATCGTGCGATCTCAGTAAGACACGGCCCAAGACCTGGCTGGCATCACGTAAGGTGACAACCACCGGCTGCTTCGCGATATCAGGATGATTCGACTGTAATTCCACCACCGTCACGTCCTCAGTCGGATACAAGCACAGTGTTCCCGTTCTTGAACTCCAACGCCCAACACGACCATCTTCCAGGCGTTCAACAGCATAGAAGCCAGCCGGTTGAACCTGCCCCTTTTCCCAACTCTGAACGGTTGGTTCCCAATAAATCCAAACCGCGACAATTGCCATGCATATTACGGCGAGCACTGGCACTAGAGAACCGCGACGCATTGCCCGTGCTCCTGGTTCCGGTGCCATGGAAACCATCATGGCAATTACTCCCCAGAAAAAGATTTGAATCGCCTGTAAATAGAACATCCCTTGCACAAATGAATAGACGAAGAATGCCCCCAGCGCCGCCACTCCTGGAATAGCTCTCGAGCCAGGATGCCGGAGTTCTCTGATAATCAGGCGAAACAGGATAAGCCAAATACCCAGATACGCTAAAAACCCAATCCCTCCTCGCGTGGCAAGAATCTGTAACCAGGTATTGTGAGCGTCACCGTATGTTGCGACAGCACGTGTGGAATCCAGCGGAACAAATTCTGGATATCTCCACGCAAACGCTCCCTCGCCTATTCCAAACAGTGGCGCCTGTTGCCACATCTCGAAAGCGGTTATCGCTAGGTTGGTTCTAACCGGATCTCCAGGATTCTCGAGAAGTCGTTCAAGGCCCGTCTGGGACTGAGACGAAGAAGTAGCAAACAGAGCGACAGCGGCAACTACCGCTATCGCCACAGTCAACAGCGCCCCTTTATTGAACAGCACCGTCCGCCGTATCCCACCGGCATGATAAAGCCAGTATCCACCCACGATCAGGAGTACGACGTGCACTGCGACAAAGCCACCACGCTGCCTATTCGTCAGGAAATAGGCATATGCAGCAGCTAGAAATACCAGTAACACCTGGCGTCGCCGCAAAGGACTCAGTAATGACATACCAAGACTCACACCAAATGCCATCGAAAAGTACCAAGCAAACCACCCCGGGTTCCAAAAAATGGAATAGACCGACTGGAAGGGGGGGTCATCGAGCGCCCGAGGATCAAGCACACTCAGATACTGCGCATCAAGGTCAATAATTTGATGAAAATCCAGAATTCCCAAAGTCATCGTTAACAGTAAAGCGATTCCTGTCGCGCGAAACGCGTTTGTTACATATCGATCAATCCGCGCCCACACCAACGCAGTAGCCCATCCCACAGCAAATACAAGGACACCCAAGCTATGAATCGAATAGAGCACGTCTGTTTCTCGACTCGTAAAACTTTCGATCAGGACAAGATGAAGGCTGTTTGCCTGTCTCCAATGAGTCATGACTTGCGGAAGTACTGGCAGGAGCGCTACACAGGCAGAAATCACACATGCCCACCCAACCAAGAGAATTGGGTGCCTAGGAAAAGGTATTCGGTGACGGAGAGAATGGATTGTCAGTCCGATGATATTGGAACCAACCAGCACATTGATTAGCTCCATATAACGGCCACCCGGCCGGTTTCCGAAGAACGGCAATATCAGAAAAACCAAGTAGAGTCCCCATGAAGGCCTCAACGCCGAAATTGTTGTGGCAACAAGGATGCACCCCCAGGACCACATCGGCATTGGCCAACGCGCAAACGCTGGTAGAAGGCCTGCCGCAACCGCTGCGACACCAAGCACACAAAGCAGCACGCCGGCAAGTAAAGAACGATCGCCCCACAGAAACTTCTTTTCCACTGGTTCGGTTCCAGAGACTACAGAATCTGACAACAGGTTTCCATTGGACCAACTTGGATCACATCAATCACCACCAAAGCCCTGAGTGACATTATTCCTTCCATGCGCGGAAAAACTCTCTCGTTCCCTTTATTTCAAACGGTTCTGAATCCGACCAATCAACACACTGCCAAACAACCATAGCCAAATCACTAACGAGACCGACGTTAGGCCAGCACCTGCATACAGTGATTGGGGAAAGAGCGTCAGTCTGACCCGGCTGTCACCACTCGGCACCACTAGACCCAGAAGTGCATGATTAGACTGAATGAGCGTCGTCCTCTTACCATTGATTGAGGCTTGCCACCAGGGGTAGAAGACTTCACTAATAACAAGGAAGCATTCCGAGCGACTGTTAACCACATACTCCCGCAGGTGGGATGTTTTTAACCCCACCGCCACGCTGCCACAGGAGGCTTTCGAGTGTCGTCCCTCCGAATCTAAATGAACATTTGTTCCCGACTCGATTAACACCTGCATACTCGGGTCAAACATCGTGCCGTCCGGGAGCTCACTCGATATAACCGCAACTCGCATTTCATTGGGAGTCAGCACTTTGATATCAGGAACAAGCCATGCCGGCGACCGCGCACGATTGTTACGCATCAACACGTACGGAATATCATCGTCCGGATCCGATGAGCGTGGATGCATCGTGTTCCCAACCACCCACCGATCGTCATCTACTTGAATTTCCCCCGCCAACAGCCACGCTTCTGGAATTAAGACGTAACGGACATCCAAGAGGTCAAGTGCAAGATGTTCTGTCGACAGAATATCTCGACCCAGATCCCCCGCCCCCGACAAATCCAGCATTTGCGCGTAGCGAGATAACACCAACGGGTCTTTCCCTCCAATTGTTGGTATTTCCCACGCCCTGGACATATTCATCTGAACAAATGGGTTATTGGGACCATCCACAGCAACAATCCGCCCCTGATTGACGCGGAGTGTTTCACGAACAGCCTCCATCTGAAATGGGATCTGCGTCTCATTCTCACGAATTTCGGCGTACTGTAGATTTTGATTCGCATCCAGAAAGTGATGAGCAAACATCTCTCCAACGTGAACGGCTGTTAAGAGCGCCGCGAAAACAATCGCTGACGTCGTTCTTCGGATACATAACGTGATTACAAGAATTGTGACCGATAAGACACCGACAGGAAGTAAATATGCCCCCACCAAGTAAGCCATATCTTGGTTTAAATACTGTCTCACTTCAGGCGCGGAATACCACAACCCGTAGCCCACGCACGCACTCAACCCTGAACCGAAGAGCATCGCACGACGAGCCAAAAACCAGCGTTCGTGGCAACTGGTAATGTGCGAGAGAACGAGACCAGCAGCTACAGATATACCAAATGCGAAAATGAAAAAATGACGCCCTGGCGACTGGAAGGAGCCATACAATGGAAGATAAAACACAAGACGCGAGAGAGGCGTCCACGGACCGAGAGTCAACAAGACCGCGGTGGCGCAAGCCCCCATCCAAAACAACAACTCCGACCGATATTGAGTCACATACCAGCCCCCAAATATCAAAAGAAACAGAGGAAGCAAACCAACATAAGCGCTCTTATCTGGTGTAATTGCAATAGTCGAACCCAACACCTCACCAAGCACAGAATCCACACTTGCGGCCCCCAAACCGAATTCTCCAAACGCATGCGGAAAAAATATCGTTACGAGTTCTATCGGGTGAAGCGCATCAGCTATAAACAGTTTCCATCCGGGAACCGCTCGATTACTAAGAGCGGCGAGTTCCTGTGCTGGTAACAGTTGAATCGCCGCAAGGCCAAAGCCCAGCACAAAAATCGTCCCCCCAATCACACCCGTCCGAATAGTATGGCCTCTGGCGAACTGGCCAATCCACAACCGATACGCAAGGTATGCCGTTGATAGGTAGACGCAGTACACCATTAGCTGTGGATGTCCCGCCAACACCATCAGAGCCAATCCTATCGATCCAACCGCGACACCGCTCGCTGTCTTCCCGTGGCACACGAGACTAATTCCATACGGAAGGAGAGGCATCCAAGCCGCGACATGCAGTTGATTAAAATGCGGAATGTGCGCCATTAAAGTACTGCTAAAACCGTAAACCACACCACTGAACAATGCCGCAAAAGAACTTGCTCCCAAATGCCGAACAAAGAGAAAGCATGTAAAACTCGCGATGACGAACGGTGCGACTAAGAATAAATTCCAGCCATACCCAACACTGACAAACATCCGAAATACTGGGTACCACATCAGCGCCTGTGGATCAGCACCGATGGGATAGCCGGAGAAGAGATATTCAGTCCAAACCTCCTGGCGCGATAGAAAGGCCGACAATCCAAAATCGAAAGAATCGCTCGGGGCAATGTATCTGCCAGTTGAAAAACTTCTCCCAAAGAACAAGAGATAGAACGCGACGTAACTTCCGAGCGCAATCCACACCCCTCGCTCAGGCAGTGCCTTGCAAGCAATCCTGAAACCGGTGTAGAGACGTGTCTTCATCGAACCTAACAACATACTGCCGACCTCCAACGGCTCCGTCCTGACGTTCTATCGGTTCGCATCAGATTCTGTACTTAACTCGCTGGGGTCGTCAGTCCAGCTCTAGCGACAAATTATGCGCCCAGTGGCGGCAAGCGGCCTATTTGACTTTGTGAAAATCCCTCGTAAAAACCTTCCTATACGTCTCCTACAAAATCTACAACACTGGAGAAAACTCAAGAACTCCGGTTTTATTGTTCAAAATCCCCAAAAGAACCGGCTTTGTTATAATGAAATTTGTCATGACGCTGACGCATCGAAAAATATTCGCACCTTTCCTGGCAGCAACAATCGCCTCGAGCGTACTCTTAAGCGCAGGCACAGCACCACAACAACCGGCAACCCAAGACGCACCTGTTTTCCGTACCGGTGTGACCCTCGTCACAACAGACGTCATTGTGCGAGATGGACAAGGTCAATTTCTCCCGGATCTCAATCTCGAAGATTTTGTCGTGTACGAAGATGGCCAACCGCAGGAGATTGCCTCACTGGTCCTCGTCCACGGTGGTCGGGTCTATAACCAACTTCTTCCTCCTGCGCCGGTCATGGAAGGTATCGTGCTGCCGTCTTCGGGACAACAAGACACAGATACTCCCGGCCGAATTTTTGTTCTCTTCATTGACGACCTACACCTGAGCATTACCGATACGCCGAAGGTTCGAAGCGTTCTGGAATTACTGGCCGATACGATTATTCATGACGGTGACATGTTTGGAATCATGTCAAGTGGGAAATCGTCAATCTTCGTCCAGATGACCCGCGACCGACAACAACTATACGACGTGATCCCTCGCGTCGTGGGGGAAGGTCTTCGTGTTGCGAATGTCGTAGGAAACTTCACCCACGATGTGATGAGACAAGAAAATCTGGCTCGGGCAACGGCGGCATTTAAGTCGGCAGAAGCAACGGTTCGCAATCTTGAAGAAATCACGAATCGTCGTAAAGTCTTTCTTTACGTAAGTACTGGTTACGACTTTGATCCCTTCGAAGAAGCACAGGCCCTAGCTGAAGTTCGTGCGATGGAAGCGACAGGGTTTTTCAGCGATCCAGTCTTCGGTGGCGAAACAATAGACTTTCCTGAGTTAAACGATCCACAGCTGAGGGACTTTGGTGACAGAGGCGCATTCGATCACAATCAATTTTCAGATGCCAGCCTAAATTACGAATTGTTACGTCTGACCACCGCCGCAAACCGCTCAAATGTCTCGTTCTACACCATCGATCCCCGAGGCTTAGGATCCATGCCTGATTTGAATTTCGCTCAACTTCGAGTCAGCGACTGGAACGATTACCTCCGCACCCAACACAGTGGTTTACGACTCCTCGCTGAACTGACAGGTGGAATGGCGGTAGTCAACCGCAACACCTTCGAAGAAGCCTTTCAAGAGATCGACGCAGAAACGAGTGATTACTACATCCTTGGTTTCTATTCCAACAACACTGACGCAACAGACACCGTGCGAGAACTCAGCGTCGAAGTAAACCGCCCAGACACAGAGGTACGGTCTCGAACTCACTACGTGATCGCTGGCCAATAAGTATTACACCTAAGATATACATCGTAACTACAACCACTAAGATACGGTCGTTGACCAGGAGTGGCAGAAGAAAAAGGTCACAACGCCACCTGTTAACGTGCCTCAGGACCCATTTCAACAAATCGCCCCGCCCTCGACCACACCGCTTCCCCTTGGAACAGAAGCTATGGCACCCAACGCAGTACAGCCGCCCAGAAAACCACACCCAATCCAAACAGTGAGAGACCCATCAGTATCCATTTAAGCTGGCCCCGCATGGTCTTCCCTTCCCATAAAAGCGCGTCATAAAATGTTGAGGTGACGCTCGCAGTACGGCGTCAATTGAATAACCGGCATGCTAATATGAGTCAATACTTAACTAGATATCGTTACACTGGTTTATCTTCGGTTCGTAGTTCTGCCTTGTAAGTCTACGGACGGCATCTTCTCTGGTGTTAAAACTCACAAAACACTGATAACAGGAGTAAAAAGAAATTAAATGAAAGAACGTGTTGAATTTTCATTAGGTGACGTAATCCGTAAGATACGTCAACGGGCAGGTCTTACAGCCAAGCAATTAGCAAAAGAAGCAGGCCTATCGCCGACTACGGTGCAAGTGATAGAGAATGGCGGCGACTACCGTTCAAGCAACCTGCGAATACTCGCAAACGCACTGGGTTACACCGTGGCAGAATTGTGGCACCAAGTCCCGCCACCATTTGAAGTAACAATTGACAAGAAGTTGAAATCAAACTCCAAGTCGACGCTGCGGTCGGCCTGATTATTAGGTTCAAGATTATTTAGCTAACGTGAATAACTGGATGTAAATCAAGATTCTAGCTTTTCTAATTTGTCAACAATAGAAGGTGTTAAAAGTTGAATCGCGATCAAGAAAACCATGTTCAGTTTGGTCTCGGAGACGTCGTTAGACATTTTCGGAAACGGCGCAATCTGAGTATCCATGAACTCGCTGATCAGTCCGGCACTTCAGCCACCATGATTGAGAAGCTGGAAGACGGTGTGTCTGAGCCTCCGCTTGCCAATGTAGTTAGGGTGGTGAAAACACTCGGCTTTGATCTCTGGGAGGCTTACCAACAACTTGAGGCGACTCATCAAGCGAAAAAACCTGGAAACCTTAAGGTTCATGCCTTTATCGACCCGTCACATGACGTACCGACACAAAAAATCATCTTTAACCGGTTTGGGGTCATCACCGCAGTCGACGTAATCCGGCCTGAACTAAACATCGTCCCAGCCAATCGAATCAAAGCTCACGTTGGGTCTGATAAATGGCAGCTACCTGAATTTTTTGCTCCTTCACTGCGGGATCAGTACCTTCAAGCTATTGATCAGGCGCTGGAAACTGGTGCGACTACCACCTTGAGCGGTTCTATTGTCGTGCCGCGATCAGGGGGCCGTGAATTTCCTCGGGAGGTTCGCTTCTCCAAACACGATAAAGACCACGTGCAAGCCTTGACAGTAATAGTGCCATTGCAGAATGCCAAGCCTAACAACAATCTGTTCAAGTGCTGCGGAGCGACAAAGCACAGTGACTGCCTGGCCTGCTACCGGGCTGGAGATCATCCTTTTCTGAATACCAAGACTGGTTCAGAGTAAGTACCAAGAACTACAAAACACCGTTAACATTAAATTAGCTTCAGCGACGGCACTTACGGCATATCGTCATCTCGCCAAGGGGTCCGGCTTGGGTGAGGGCAATTCGACAAGGTAGTCGCTACAACATAGAAGATGTTAGTGCCTTCGATAACCCTGTCAGAACACTTGATAACCGGTTAACAAATCGTGTTGAGAAAGGGACGCTATGACAATTTGTTCCAGTAAATCTTTTGTGCTGGCCGTAACTGTATCGTTGTTATTGCAACCGGCGGCCAGCCCTTCTTTGGCACAGGTCACTGAAACGAACGACTACCTACTTTTGGCGACCAGTAGAACATCTACTATGCAGAACGAAATGCAAGAAGCAGCCGCCCAAGGTTACGTCTTTCTTGGATTGATGGGAGGGGAAACGTCTTTTGGTGGCAGTGAAGTTGTGGTCATAATGAAGCGGTTGTATACAGAGGAGACCGCACGTTACGACTACCGTCTTATGGCAACAACAAAAACATCTACTATGGAAAATGAACTGCAAGAAGCTGGTGATTCCGGATATGTCTACAAAGGTCACACAGTTTTTCGGACTACTTTTGGAGGCGATGAAGCCGTGGTAATCCTTGAACGAGACAAAGATCAAATTGCTCTGTCTCGGCATGAGTATCGTCTACTGGCAACCAATAGTACTGCGACGATGCAAAAGGAACTACGTGAAGCAGGTACCGAAGGATTCGAATTTGTCGGTGTAACTGTCTCTTCGACGACTTTTGGTGGTGATGAGATCGTCGTAATCATGAAGCGCCCAGTCGCTTCGAACTAATTGTCTTTCCGATCGGGTCTAAGGCAAGGGCAGAGTGGGAACAACTCAAGTGGGAATTTGTTGATCAAACGCGGTCAGCATAGTAATTTCTCCAACCCGTTCCCCCAATCCGACTACCAGATCAACCAAGTCTTTTTCTCCAAAGAGATTCACGGCCCTCTGGTACGTCTCTGGGCTAACGTTACGATCGTCGAACAGTTCGCGTGCAAGCTCAATCAACACTACAAATTGTTCCTCAAGTCCCGTCGTCACTTACTCGTTCCGAACAACGTCGAGTACTTCTTCGAAAAGTCCATCTTGACGAGCTATGACCTCGCCAAGGCTCCACGCATATTGCGAATCAAGTACTCGGGCCGTTAAGAGCAACGACAACTCAACGAGTGATTTACCGACACTACCATCAGTGAGTTAAATCCTGCTCCGTGGCGTGCAATGTGTCCTGGGCCTGTTCCTTCTGGCGAGAACGTCCGGCCATAAAGGTCACGGTCGCCATCCTCCGTTTGCGACGGTGGGCTTCTTCCTAAAGAGAGACGACTTCTCGACTCCGGGTTGACATCAGGCGAAAGCGTCGGTTCGCGAGCCGCAGCATCTCTTTGTTCTGCGAGAACTGAAACCGAGGCCCCGACAGTTGCGATAACGAAGTAAACCAGAACAACTGCGATCAAAACCTTCACATACCTCGACAACATGTACGCTCCCTAGCCAGAAACCGATTGCCGCCCTGCGTGAGTCGTGTTCGTTCCACGTTACGGGTGTATCCTGCAAATTACTGCGGAGGATCTCCAGCATAAATTACGGTATGCACCGCGCCGCTTTGTTTGACGGATCCTCAACAGTGCCTCCTGGCTTATCGCGATAGGCTTCATGGCAGTTGTAACAGGCGTCTGCAATCACATTGGTAACCTCGCTTACCGTCGCTTGGTCTCTGGTCTGCGCCGCACGGTAGGCAGCTTTTCCCGCCTCAATCATGTCGGCGGTGTACTGAATCCAATCCTCTTGCTCGACAGGAACCGGCTGACCGTTTTCGCACAAACGCCCAGGCGTCAAGAACAGCGGGGACGCCTCGGCGAGGGCGATTGCTGCGTAATCCACAATTTGCCAACCGGAATAAATCCCTGCGCCCCACTCAACCCATGAGAAATTATTCGTCGCGTCGAACGTCTCATGGGGAAGGCCCGGATCCTGGATCTGGGCGTTAAATAGCAAGTTCGAACTGGGAAACAGGATGCCACGCATGACCTCAGCCAAGTTTCCAACTGGAGGAACTGATGATGCCGTCAATAAACCTGACGGCTCAGGTTCACTAAGTCCGGCCGGCCAGCTGATCTGACTCAAGATCACAAGGTCCTCGCTGAGCCCAGCTGATCCTTCAGGAAAACCATTCGTTTGAAGCACGTACGATACAAGGCGTACCGTCTCCGTCGTTGTCAATTCTCCAGGCGCATCTTCAGGCATGGTGTTACGAATCTTGCCCGCCAAGTCAGACAACGGCACGCTGCTCCACCTATTGACAAAGGTCTCACCTGACAACGGCGGTCCCAACCCACCCGTTAACGACTGACCATGACAAACAGCACATTGAGCCGTATACAACGCCTGACCTTGCTGGGCTTGTTTATTTGTATACACACCGTCTGAGAGCACTCCTTGCGCTTCAGCAACCATCGACAAAGTAGAAAATACGGTGCAAACAAGCAGCGCAACAGCTGCCACGTTTAAAAAGAAATCTCTTCTACATGACCCTGACGGCCAGCTAGGATTAGTGCATCGTGTCAGATTCGACAACATCGGTGTTCTCCTCAGGATTCAAGCGCGCGGCATGCAACGCCCAAGGAACACCTCACCATACCCTCAAAACTTCCCGAGTGGAAAACAAAACCGTGAAGACTACCGTGACCTCTTGGAACTTTTGACTACTGCATGCACTCAGGTGATAAAAACAGACAATCCATCACTACTTATCCAATAGAACTACGGCCGAAAATAGCGCCGACAACTGTAATTTAAATAGGCAGAATCAGACTAAAACGGTTCTAGCGTATTGGCTTTGTGGAACCCTGCCAGACAACGTAAGAACTGTCTTGCTCTGGATCACTAATTAGGAAACACTACTCAAGCGTCGTTCCCGTCTCAGACCTCAACACCACACTGGGGAGTGGAAAATGCCAACAACCATAGTCACAGCCGCCGGACGGACGATATTGCTGATCTATGCCTTCTTACTTCTGGCTGGACCACCGCTGAAGTCCCAGTCATACCCCTCAGCCGGCCACGGTGGGAATTACATGTTCAACTTCTATTTCCCCCCCGCGCCGAGCTCGACGCCTTGGGCGCCAGACTGGTCCCCGGATGGGTCGTTGATCGCGGTTGGCATGAACGGATCAATTTGGACAATTGACCCACTGACCGGACGTGCCGCAGAAGTCACCTACTCTCCCAAATACCATTCTTCGCCAGATTGGTCTCCTGACGGACAGTGGATTATCTACACGGCCGACGATGGCGGTCAGACCATTCAACTCGAAATTGTCAATATTGAATCAGGTGAGAGTCACCCGCTCACCGACGACGCCCTCATCTACGCCGACCCGGTGTTCTCGCCGGACGGGACTCGTGTCGCATACGTGGCAACCAAACCAAACGGCTATTTCAATATCTACATCCGTGCGATCGAGAATGGGCACTGGACGGGAGATGAGATTGCGGTCACTCAGAATCACGAGTATCGATCCTGTATCGACTGTCCCCCAAGTAATCGCCTCTACTTCGGGCCCTGGGACATGCACATCACCCCAGCGTGGTTTCCGAATGGCAACGAACTCCTAATCGTGTCGAATCGTGATGTCCCTCTAGGTTCAGGAAATGTATTACGGGTCCCCGCTGAAGAAAATGGCATCGCCCAAGCGCGCACGGCCTTGGCCGAACAAACATTGTACCGAGCACGCCCCGATGTCTCAATCGACGGCCAGCGATTTGTCTACTCATCAACCCGCGGGGCTGCCGACCAGTTCAACAACCTCTACGTCCAACCGACGGTTGGTGGCGAACCGTATAAGCTCACATTTTTTCAGCATGACGCATTCCATCCGCGGTGGTCCCCAGATGGTGAATGGATTGCCTACATCACGAACAAGGAGGGCCTCCCTCAACTGGCACTCCTCGAAACCTATGGCGGGGAACAACGGACAATTCATGTTACCGACCGCCGATGGAGTCGGCCAATGGGCGTCCTTTCCGTACACACTAGAAACAAACAGTCAGGATCAACGACTGGCACACGAATTCACCTGACAGCTGCCGACGGAAAGATGTACGCCCCAGGCGATGCCTATGCGCGCGTTAGTGCCGCCGGAGATCGAATCTTTCACACGGCGGGTAACTTTACTGTCGAATTACCCGTCGGCCGAGTGGAGCTAACGGTCGTGAAGGGGTTTGAGTTTATGTTCCAGCACCTCGAGACCGAGATCGCCCCAAATGAGGTCACGACGCTCACGGTGGACCTTGAACCAATCACTGACATGGCGGCGAAGGGATGGTACGACGGATCGACACACGTCCATATGAACTACGCTGGCAACCTACACAACACGCTCCAGAACCTGATGATGATGTCAGCGGCTGAGGACCAGGACCTCGTCCTCGAGCAAATAGCTAACAAAGACAACCGAATTCTCGATTATCAGTTTTTTGTTCCCGGCGGTGGAACCCACCCTCTGTCGACATCAGAACGGCTGCTCGTGGTGGGTCAGGAATACCGTCCGCCATTCTATGGACACGTCTTTATGTACGGCATGAAAGATCACCTGATCTCACCGTTTACGACTGGCTATGAGGGCACAGCCATCGAGAGCTTGTATCCCAGTAATACCGACATGCTCCGTAAGGCCCGGAAACAGGGCGCCTGGGTCGGCTACGTTCACGCCTACAGTGGCGAGCAAGACCCTCTCGAAGGCAACCTCGGCGGCGCAAAGGGAGCTATGGTCGATGCGGCCCTCGACACGACCGATGCAGTCGAATGGGCGGAGGCCGGACGCGCCGGATTTTTTCCAATGTATGCCATGTGGAATAACGGCTTGAAGGTTACCGCGGTGGGGGGAGAGGATTCCATCAGTAGCCTACACGAAAGCAAGTTGGTTGCCTCGGTTCGCACCTACGTTTACACCGGTGCCCGCGGGCTTGACATGACCGCTTGGTTCAACGGGATGCGCGACGGTCACGCCTTTGTTTCAACGGGTCCGCTTGTTGAACTCACTATTAACGGTAGACTTCCCGGAGAAACGGTCGAACTCCCGGCTGGTGGGGGCACCGTTGACATCGCCGCGCGCATGCGATCAATCGTTCCAGTGGAGACAGCACTACTAGTGCATAACGGCAAGGTGATTGACGAAGTTAGACTCGATGAAAACCAGACGAACCTCGACTACACCACATCGGTTCAAGTGACTGAGAGCGGCTGGCTTCACCTACGAGTCGAAGGCACGCCTGAGGACCGGTTCCCGCTCGACGCACGTTACCCTCAGGCGTTTACGAACCCGGTTTGGGTGACGGTTGGCGACCAACCAGTGCGGAACCGTGAAGCGGCTGAATACTCAATTCGCTGGATCGACAAACTACGGCAGATGGCAGAAGACTGGCCAGGCTGGCGCTCTCAAAAAGAGCGAGATCATGTCTTTGCTCAATTTGACGAAGCACGACATATTTACCAGGCGTTTACTGAAGAAACTCGGTGATGATGACGTAGGTGAGAGAACGGCAAGTTGCAACAGCGCCTAACTCTTGAGCCTTATTCTCAATTCGTCGATCTCGACTTGGAGTCGTGCAACTTCATCCGCCAGCTTTGGCAACCGACTGATATACGCCTGCTGCTGCTTAATCTTCCGGAGCGGTCGTGCAGGAGTACCCCAGTAAACCTCTCCAGCGGGCACCCGTTTGTGACTCGGCACGCCACATTGTGCACCCACTGTCGCATGATCATCAATGCGGCAATAATCTGCAATACCAACCTGCCCTCCAATCGTTGCTTGGTCGCCGATTCGAGAACTTCCGGCAACGCCGGTTTGAGAAGACACAATGGCTTTATTGCCAATCTGGACGTTGTGACCAATTTGGCATAAGTTGTCTATCTTAGTCCCTTCACCAATTGTCGTTTCATCTAAAGCGCCACGATCGACACACGTATTGGCCCCGATTTCAACTTCAGAACCAACCGACACGTGACCGACCTGCGGAACTTTGACATATCTCTCGCCATCGAACGCAAATCCAAAACCGTCGGCTCCGAGGACCACACCAGCATGCAAAACAATCCGGTCACCGAGTTGTACGCATGGGTACACAACCACTCTCGGATACACCACGCAATCCGTACCAATCTGACAATCCCTACCAATATAGCAACCGGGGTAGACCAACGTCCTATCGCCAATCTCAACACCATCCTCGACGATTGTCCACGCTCCGATTCCCACTTCTGAGCCCAAAGAAACATTCTCCCCCACGAGGGCCGTCGAGTGGATACCATCAAAGGGTCGCGGCTGAGGCAACAACCATTGGACAACGCTCGCAAAAGCGACACGTGGTCGATCAACGACGATGACAGTTCGATCAGGAAAATCGTTAGCCGGCACAAATACGCATGATGCGAAACTAGAGACTACTTTCTCTAAATGTTTACCCTCGGCATAAGCTAGGTCACCGACCTGAGCACGTTCCAAGCTTCCTACTGATTGAATCTCAATCTCCGCTTCGCCATAAACGGTGCCGCCAACAAAGTCAGCAATCTGCTGCACTGTCTTCATAAAGGTCTCCTGAGTTTGCAAGATCATACCTCTCGATCCACCTAATCTTGAATGTTTCCGAAGTAAATCCTAGTAAAGGCGAATTCTGTAAAACTTCTATCCAATCTTTTTGAAAAAAAGTTTGAGAGACAACAATAATTAACTTGTTGCGACACCGAACGCTATAACAACAAGAGACAGTGTGAAAAATCTCTAGCCCTATGATTGCAAGACTCGATCTACTGCAACAACCACCTGATCCACACTAACTTCATTTAGGCACGGAGGGCGGCCATCCGAACTGGGCAAAGAGGGGCACTCTCGGAAAAATCGTTCACGACACGGAGAACACAAAAAACCAGCCGAAACAGCAATATGAGTTATGCCGTTAGCCCCACGTGGTGCGGTTCGGTTGGGATTCGACGGCCCGTATATGCCTACGGTTGGTACACCTAGCGCTGCCGCAATATGCATCGGACCACTATCGTTCCCGACATACAGTGAACAGCGTTCTATTACAGCGGCCAATTCGACCAAACTGGCATCAGCTAGTGTATGAACCGATCGGGAAGGGGGCCATCCAGGTGGAGCTTCAAACGGATATCGGTCGTGAACGACCACCGGCAAATCTTCGTGTCGACGTCCTATCTCCCCGACCAGCCGCAAAAATCGATCCACTGACCACGCCCGAGGTGTCTTTGCTGCAGCTGGATTAACGAACACCGGCCTCAAGCCAGGACGAACACCTGCATCATGGAAGAATTTCTCCGCAAATTGTCGATCTGGTTCCGTGCAGCGCAACATATTGCTAAGACTTGAAGGTTGAGTACCGGACGCTGGCACCAAATCTAAATAACCATCGCTCCGGTGACCGTCAACAACCTCAACGGCCTTATTCAAAAATACCCGGCGGTGGTCAGTGTCGTGTCCCACTCGAACGGGAATCCCTGCGAGCCAAGCCGTGAGCGCCGCCTCGAACGAGGTAGCCATAAGGATAGCCAGATCGACGTCCGCGGTACGCAACCGGCGAGCCGAGGCCACAATCGCCCTGTAGCGTCCCAACCCCGTCTGAGGCGACGCCGCAACCACTTCGTCGAATACCGGACACCTTTCCAACAAAGCCATATGATTAGCTCTGGCCATGCCAATTAGCCAAGCCTCTGGAAAAGTCTGTCTGACTAACTGAACCGCTGGTAATGCCATCATGATGTCCCCTACCCAGTTAGGTAGACGAATCACAATTCGGTCAACCGGTCCATCACCGATAGTCACCATCATTCGTATTGAGCCAAGGTCTAATTATCTAGATGCAGGAGCTAAAACATTCTTCAGGACGCTGCCACCCTCAATCAACGCTCCGGTTCAAGGCCTTCAAATTCGCCTCGGGCATCATAGGACGTTACCATCGCCAACTTCTTGCTTCCGCCTAGCCCCAAGCAATCCAAATTACTCCAACTCTGGTACCTCAGCGAAGAACCGTAGCCTGATCTTGCGGTAAATCATCAGAGCGCGCTAGTGTCATAACCAACTATGGACATTACCCCGGTCCTGCAGCTCACCGGCGTCAACTTTATTCGTGAAGAAAAATCCATTCTTCACGAGATTAACTGGAAAATCAAACGAAACGAACGCTGGATCATATTGGGACCAAACGGGTCAGGGAAGACAACTCTTTCTCGATTAGCGGGCCTCTATCTTCATCCATCTCAAGGAACGATCGATGTACTTGGGCATCGTTTAGGTCAAACGGACGTTCGTGAGCTCCGGAAACATCTTGGCTTCACTAGCACGGCAATCGTAAAGATGTTGAATCCAAATCTGGCAGCAAGCGATGTAGTGGTTACAGGTAAAACATCAACACTAGCTCCATACTGGCACACTTATACTGATGCTGACCGGAAAAAAGCCCAACACCTTCTTGAGCGCTTTAGGTGCGGTCAACTTCTTGACAGCGCGTTTGGCAGCCTCTCATCTGGCGAACAACAGCGTGTCCTGCTGGCCAGAACACTGATGGCCGATCCAACTCTCCTCATCTTAGACGAGCCCACCGCCGGATTAGATCTTGGCGGACGAGAAGATCTGGTCGCACTGCTCGCTCGCCTAGCAACCGAGAGTTCTGGACCCGCCATGATGATGGTGACTCACCACGTTGATGAAATCCCATCTGGTTTTGATAATGTTCTCTTGCTACGAAAGGGCCAACTATTTGCTTCGGGCAAGGCTGAGGATATGCTCACGGCAAGTCGACTCTCAGAATGCTTCGGACTCGCCCTTCACGTCGAAAAAAGAAATGGCCGCTGGTCGTCTTGGGCAGCTGAAGAGATAAGTAACTCCTCATTATGATCTCAATGACGAGTTGTTGCCTGAAACAGCAATTTGAATAAACCTGTCCCAAATCAACTAGCTAGACGGAACGTCAATCTGACATGCTAGAAATCGAGGACCATGCGAAAGTAAGTATGAAGCCAAACACGATTACTGAGAAACACTCTTTCATAGTTCAAACAAGGGATATCAGGTGAACCTTTCAAGAGCTTTTTGGCGCTACACGGCGTTCCAAATTCCAGGATGGATCATCGCGAGCCTTGGTGGATGGTGGGTTTATCACGCGATGGGTGTTCCGATCTGGATTGCGAGTAGCATCCTCTTGCTCTGGATCATCAAAGATTATGCGCTATACCCTTTTCTTCGGTCAGCTTATGAATTAGACCACAGGCTCCCGATCGAACATCTCATTGGCCGAATTGGTCTAGCAACAGCGCAACTCAATCCCAATGGCTACATCAAGGTTCGTGGTGAACTCTGGTTGGCCCGAACTGAAAGTGACCGTGCCGTCGTAAATCGTGGAGATCCGGTCAAGGTAAGCGGAGTTGACGGTTCGACGCTTGTGGTAGAACCATGTAATCATTCCAGATCTGACATCTAACCACCCTGCAAAACCAGGAAGGCTAGCCCGTCGACAGGCTCGTCCGGTGCCAATCGACGGTTCGCCGAAGACCCTCTTCTACCGTAACCAGGACACGGAATCCCAGAAGTTTTTTTGCTAACGTGTTGTCAGCCTGTGAGTCGCGTACGTCTCCTGCTCGCTGAGATTGGTAAATCGGGTCAACATCAACCCCAACAACATCTCGTAAGGCGTTAAATAGGTCATTCACAGACACCCGGCCTCCACAGGCAACATTGATTGCCGTGCCACTCACACCAGGCGCAGTTGATGCAGCAACCACAGCTGCAACAACATCTGAGACATATGTAAAATCGCGCGTCTGTTCCCCATCACCGTAAATGATGGGCTGCTGGCCATCGCTCAAGGCCGCCGTAAACAAAGAAATGACGCCAGAGTAAGGAGAATCGGGATCCTGTCTCGGACCAAACACGTTGAAGAAACGAAGCGCAACTGTGTCTAATCCATAAAGTGAAGAAAAAAGGCGAAGGTACTGCTCTCCAACCACTTTCTGCAGAGCATAGGGAGACAGTGGATTTGGATACATTTGCTCGTGTTTTGGCAAGATTGACGAGTCGCCATACACGGAAGACGAACTCGCAAACACCAACCGATTCACCCGTGCTACCTTGGCAG
>CEUS01011866.1_pt1 | contig 21919 bp, 19 predicted proteins | sample 427031 | NCBI WGS metagenome assembly CEUS01 (sample SAMEA2622837, study PRJEB7988) | marine metagenome | biome: marine biome (ENVO:00000447); feature: marine epipelagic mixed layer (ENVO:xxxxxxxxx); material: "saline water (ENVO:00002010), including plankton (ENVO:xxxxxxxx)" | depth 140 m | reverse complement strand
TCGCTTTGCTCCTTCGAGATCTTCTGAGCTGCCTCACCTTGGCTTGGCGTGTAATCAGCCACCGCCGCGACCATGACAACCACGTCGGCCTGGTCAACATGTTCACTGACCGACTGAAACATTTCATCAGCCGATCTCACTCGCTTGAGTTCAACCGCTGCGGGTGGTTCAACTGCTGTCGGACCGGCGATTAAAATGACTCGAGCGCCACGGGCCATCGCTTCACTTGCTATCGCAAACCCCATCCGTCCGGAGGAACGATTACCTAGATACCGCACAGGGTCGATATTTTCCTCAGTGGGACCAGCGGTCACCAGGACACATCTACCAATTAAGTCGCCGCCCTGGCGTAGAATCTGCTCAGCTGCCTCGACAATCGTGTCAGGTTCCGCCAGTCGTCCTTTTCCAATCCAGCCACATGCCAGATATCCCTCGCCAGGCTCCACCAATTGCACACCGCGATTACTCAGAACTTTGAGATTCTCTTGAACCGCCGGATGGCTGAGCATATTCGTGTTCATCGCGGGTGCCATCAAAACCGGAGCCGTAGTAGCAAGGTAAAGTGCCGATAGAAAATCATCAGCAATGCCATGGGTTAACTTACCCACCATATTGGCCGTCGCCGGAGCAACCAATAACAAGTCTGCCTGAGACGCCAGTGATATGTGTTCGATGTCGGCATTAGCACCAGCCGCATATTGGTCGGTGATGACTTTCCTTTGTGTGATCGCCTCAAACGTCAGCGGTCCCACAAATTTAGTTGCGGACTCGGTCATCACAACTGCGACCTCATGACCAGCCCTTTGTAGACCACGGACAACTTCAACCGATTTGTAGGCGCCGATGCCTCCGGTGACCCCTAGCACTACAAGCGACATTTGTATATTTGAAAGACTAAGTCGATTTCATTTGGTCGTGGATAAACGAGCCAGCGATTGCACTCCCCTCACTTTTCATAGCTCGGGCCCTCGACCGCTCAGCCAACACAATACAACGTAAAGAATCTACGCATTCCTTAACGTCATCGTTTACCACGATGTAATCGTATCTGCCTCGAACCTCAATCTCACGCCGAGCGGTGTCGAGACGCCACCGTAAGTCCGCTTCGATGGCACCTGAGCCACTGCGACCACGAAGGCGTTTCTCCAATTCTTCAAACGAAGGTGGCATTACAAAGATGCTCGTCATTTCACTATTTTGCTGCTTGATCTGCTCGGCCCCCTGAACATCAATCACTAGAACCACATCTTGTCCCTGCCCAAGATAATTCTCGGTGTCGCCAACACTTGTTCCGTACCGATGTCCGAACACAGTCGCTGATTCCAAAAATTCTCCAGCCGCAAGCATCTCCTCAAATACCTCAGGACCTATAAAGTGGTAGTCCACACCGTCGACCTCCCCCTCCCTGGGCACACGAGAAGTGTAAGAACGGGACATGACCAGATCCGGAACCGCACCCACCAATTCTTCCACCACCGTAGTCTTTCCTGTTCCTGAGGGTGCAGATACGACAAACAAAATTCCATGTCGCATGGTATCAGCCTAATCTCCTACTCTACGTTTTGAACCTGCTCGCGCAGCTTCTCGATCTCTGACTTTGCCGCAACTACCAGTTCAGCCATCAATCCACCTTCAGCCTTAGAACCAATAGTATTTACTTCTCTATTCATTTCTTGAATTAGAAAGTCCAGTTTCCTACCACACGCCGCGGCTTCACTCGTCAGTTGGTTCATATGCTCCAGATGGCCTCGCAATCGGGACACCTCCTCATGAATGTCAGACCGTGCCGCCCAGCGAACAACTTCTTGTGCGACCAGAATGGGGTCTACCTCAACACGTTCTTCTATCTCTGCAACTCGAGCGAATAACCTTTCACGTAACGCCTCGTCTCCAGCATCTGATTCATTAACAATTCCATCAATCAAAACGCTCAACGCCTCTGCACGATCCTCTAGGTCACGCTGCAAGAACTCCCCTTCCTTCTGTCGCATCATGTCTAACTGGACCAGCGTGTCATCAGTTAACTCCAAGACACTTTTACGAAGTTCAAGCCAAGCGGCCGAATCAAGGGTTTCCTCCTTCACCGAGACAACCTGAGGAAACCTAAACAAGTCACCTGCGGTCAAGCCTTCCTCCACGACCTCTTTCCGCTGCGCGTCCGCTGCTGCCTCCGAAAGCGCAGCAACTAGTGAATCGTTAATCTCGAGCACCACCTTTCCAGATCCCTTCTGTCCAACCGAAAGACTAAGATCGACCCGACCTCGCGACACTTGCTTCTTCACCAGAGTTCGAAGCTGCTGTTCAAGCTCGTCAAGCACCTTAGGAGCCTTAATCTGAATATCCAAGTAACGATGATTTACACTTTTGGCCGTTATCGTCACCGAAGTCTGTTCTGTGTCTCGAGTCAATGATGCAAATCCTGTCATCGATTTAATCATTACCAATTCCGCCAAATCAGCTACGACTCGATCTCACGATCTACGACTCCATCACTAGTGCGATCAAACAATTGCAATTCGTACAGCTTGGCATAAAGGCTCTCTGGCCGCGACAGCAACTCCTCATGCCGACCTTGTTCCATCACCCTCCCCTTGTCTAGAACGACAATTCGATCGGCGCGCCGAATGGTTGACAAGCGATGGGCGATAACAAAGGAAGTCCGATTGAGCATCAGTTTCGCTAGAGCGTCCTGAACAAGTAACTCCGACTCGGTATCAAGAGAAGATGTAGCCTCATCAAGAATCAAGATAGGCGAATTTCTCAACAGAGCTCTCGCTATCGCTAATCGTTGACGTTGTCCTCCAGAGAGCCGTTGACCACGCTCTCCAATTATGGTGTCGTACCCGTCGGGCAAAGTAACAATAAACTCGTGCGCATGAGCAGCTCGAGCAGCCGCCTCCACCATCGCCGGATCTGAATCCTGAGACGCGTAGGCGATGTTCTTTGAAATAGTGTCGTCAAAGAGAACAGTTTCTTGGGTTACGATACCAATCTGTCGTCGTAATGACTCTCGTGTAACCCGTCGAATATCGACACCATCAATTTCGATCGAACCACTAATTGGGTCATAAAATCTTGGTATAAGGTTCACGAGTGTCGTCTTCCCTGCGCCGCTTAAACCCACGATCGCAACTACCTGACCCGCACGAACCGAAAACGACACCTCTTGTAGAACCGTGTCTCCTCCATCAGCATATGAAAAACTTACTCCTGAAAAACTGATCTCACTACGAAGAGGCATAAGGGGACGTGCTTCAAGAGAATCTCTCGCCTCACTATGCGTGTCCAACATCTGGAATACCCGCTCTGATGCGGCCACTGCCTGTTGAATATTCGCATTGACACGACTGAGCTTTCTGACTGGCCCATACATCAATAAGAGCGCAGCCACAAAAGACGTGAACTCTCCTGAGCTAAGCTGGCCAAGTGCAATTTCTCGACTCCCGTACCATAAGACACCAACTATCCCAAAGGCTCCAAGCCATTCCATCAAAGGCGGCAAGGCGGATAACGTACTCGTTACCTTCATATTAATGCGATATAAACGACTTGAAGCTCGATCGAACCGGTCTCGTTCATAAGGCTCACCTTCAAAGGCCTTAACAATCCGATGACCCGAAAACGCCTCAGCTGTAATGTGGGAAAGATGTTCTTGTTCTTCCTGACTCCGATGGGTCGTGTCCTTAATTCTCTGTCCCAGGCGAACCAACGGATAGACAACGATTGGAGCACCAGTCATGCATACCAAAGCCAAGCGACTGTCGTAATAAAACAGAAGTGCCGCGTACGCAATGAGAGTGACCGACTCGCGCAACAGATCCCCAACCGTCTGCGATACCACCTGCTGGATACGAATGATGTCGTTAGTAGTTCTCGACATCAAACCTCCGGTTGTACGCTGGGCAAAAAACCCCGCCGACTGGGCAAGAATGTGACCGAACAACTGGCTACGAAGATCCTTGACTAACCGTTCTCCGACGCTGGTCATCAGATAGACGGAAAGATACGACCCCAAACCTTTAAGAATACTGAAGCCAATAATGGCTGTCGCCACTGTGATGAAGCCCGCCTGATTCGGTAACACATTATCGAAGATTGGCTTAAATTGATAAGCTAGGCCACCCGATGCCGCTGCATACACAGCCATCGAAAGCGCTGCTCCTCCAAGCCGAAGCCGATAAGGTAACGCGTAACGCGCGAGTCTTAGAACCGGGTTCATTTTTGACTCCGGTATCCAATGGGGTGAGCACTGTGCCACTTCCACGCCGTTTCGACTATCGTATCCAACTCTTCAAACCTTGGTGCCCAACCAAGCTCCGAACGAGCCCTCTTACTTGCGGCTAATAGAGACGGCGGATCGCCCAAACGACGCGCTGACACTCGTTGCCGAACAGATTTTCCTGTAACTCGTTCGACCGACGCCACAATGTCCTTTACCGAGTATCCCTGGCCATTTCCCAGATTGTACGTAGAACTACCCTGGAGGTCTGCTACTCTTCGCAACGCCAACACATGCGCATCGGCTAAGTCTGACACGTGTACGTAGTCACGTTCGCACGTTCCGTCGCGAGTAGGATAATCAGCACCAAAAATTTCCAGCGTTCCACCTCCCGCGGCAGCCAACGCCCGAGGGATTAGGTGAACTTCCGGATTGTGATCTTCGCCTATTGTTCCTGACACGTCGGCACCGGCAGCATTGAAGTAGCGCAGACTCACCGAACGTAAACCGTAGGCAGTTCCATAATGCAACAAGGCTCGTTCAATGGCCAGTTTCGTTTCCCCGTATGCATTAACTGGCACAGTCCGATGGTCTTCGTCTATAAGAACAGCACCTGGATTGCCGTACACGGCCGCTGAAGAAGAAAATACGAAATACTCGATCGACTCTTCAACGAGCGTATTTAGTAAGTCAAGCGTCTTAACGACGTTGTTCCTGTAATACAAATCAGGCGCGGAGACTGACTCACGCACAGAAAGAAAGGCCGCAAAATGAATTACTGCCGTTACGTGATAGTCACGAATTACCTTACGAACCTCGTCTTTGTCTGCGATATCCGCTTGAACGAAAGGCACTCCGATAATAGCATCACGGTGCCCCGCCACAAGACTGTCAAGAACAACCACTTCCGATCCGGCATCTCTTAAAGCCTTAACCGCGTGACTGCCGATATAACCAGCACCGCCGGCAACCAGAACAACGCCCATTACCTACCTATCGAATAATAAGTGAAGCCTGCTGAACGCATTTGCTCGTCCGTAAATAGATTGCGGCCGTCGAAAACGACAGGTGACTTCATCAGGGAACGCATTCGGGCAAAGTCTGGCTCTCTGAACTCGTTCCATTCGGTAACGATAGCCAACGCGTCCGCGCCCGTTAGTGCTTCATACGAGTGTTCAACATACTCAATCCGACTTCCGAAAACACGTCGTGCCGACTTCTCAGCCTCTGGGTCATACGCTGTCACCTTCCCTCCTTGGGACAAGATTCCTTCGATGATAGTCACAGACGGCGCTTCTCTCATGTCATCGGTATTAGGCTTAAACGAAAGCCCCCAAACTGCGATTACCTTTCCCTTCAGTGAAGTAAAGTGCTTTCTAATCTTCGAAACAAGCCGGCTTTTCTGCCTCGAGTTAACAGACTCAATCGCTTTCAGGATGTCAGCTTTATAGCCAGAGGACTCGGCAGACCGAAGCAGGGCCCTAACATCTTTTGGAAAACAACTACCTCCGTATCCAACACCTGGAAACAGAAAAGCTGGACCAATCCTATGGTCGGCCGCCATCGCCCGTCTCACCTCGTCTACATTGGCCGATACTTTTTCGCAAATATTAGCGATCTCGTTCATAAACGATACCCGTGTTGCAAGCATCGCGTTCGCAGCGTACTTACTGAGCTCCGCACTGGCGCAGTCCATGATCATGATCGGAGCTCCCGTTCTCGTGAACGGAGAATATAGCCCCTTCATCAACTCACGGGCACGAGGATCCTCCACGCCGAGCACAACACGATCGGGCCGCATAAAGTCGGCAAGCGCCGCGCCCTGCTTAAGAAACTCAGGGTTGCTTACTACGCTGAACGGGTGAATCGTTTCTCTCCGAATTGTCTCGCGAAGCTGTGCTGCAGTACCGACAGGAACCGTACTCTTATTAACGATGACTTTATAATCATTCATGGCCCGTGCTAAATCTCTAGCCACCTCTACTACATACTTGAGGTCTGCAGCGCCGTCCTCGCCAGGCGGAGTTCCAACCGCGATAAAAACGATTTGGGAAGCACGAACTGCTCGCGGTAAAGCAGTCGAAAATGAAAGTCTCTTTTCTCTTTGATTACGAACAACAAGCTCCTCTAGTCCTGGCTCATAAATCGGAATTCGCCCTTTCTTAAGTGACCTTACCTTCGATGCATCATTGTCTACACAAATCACTTCATTCCCGTTCTCCGCCAAACAAGCACCGACCACCAAGCCAACGTAACCCGTTCCGACAACCGCAATCCTCATTCTGTCTGACCCCACTCAGCAGAGACCATAAAAACAGCCCACGCTCAACACGAAATATAGATTCTATCAAGATACTGAAGTGAAAGGACTTGTACCATTTCTTCAATAAACACTCCACCAACCGATAAGAATCGAGTATGTGCTACTATTTCGGTGAATTTCGTGCGTGTCCTGATTGATTATCGCCCCGCGCTTCGAGACCGCACCGGGGTCGGTGAATGGGTCCACTGCCTAGTTTCGACGCTCGTCGAAACTGATTCCGTTGAGGATCCGCTAGATATAACGGTCTTTAGTAGTTCATGGAAGGACCGTCTTGACCTGTCGTTCTCAAGAGTTGCCCGGGTGGACCTAAGAATTCCAGTCAGCCTTTTAAATTATTGCTGGCACCGCTTTGAATGGCCACCTGTGGAATGGTTAGCAGGAAATAGCTTTGATGTCGTGCATTCGCCTCACCCTCTATTAATTCCAACAACAGATGCGGCCCAAATAGTGACGATTCATGACTTAGACTTTCTCCGCCACCCAGAACACACCAGTGGTGAGATACAACGTGATTACGGGCAGCTTGTGCGAGAACATGCCCACCGCGCTAGGCGCGTGATCGTTCCTTCTCAATTTACCGCGAAAGAAGTCGAAAACGAACTTGGTGTCGACCCGACACATATCAGTGTTTGCTACAACGGAGCTCCACACTGGCCTCCACGGACCGAATGGCCAAAGCGTGGCCATATTCTATTTGTGGGGGCACTCACGAGACGTAAGAATATCGAGACACTCCTAAATGCCTATCAAGCTTTACTGGAAAGTAGCGAAAGCAATCACATTCCCCCACTGGTCCTCGCCGGGCGTCTAACCGAACAATCGGATGATTTGATCAATGTTCTGGAACTCCCAGCATTTCGAAAAAGAGTACGTCATACGGGATACGTTGATAGCTCTCGACTTCGCCACCTTTATGAGGGCGCCTCGGTACTTGTCCTGCCGTCGTTGCATGAAGGATTTGGCCTTCCCGTGGTTGAAGCCATGAAGGTCGGTGTACCCGTAGTGACCTCTAATCGAGGCGCGCTACCAGAGATCGTGCAAGATGCTGGCCTGACGGTCGATGCCACCAACCACAACGAATTGGCAGGCGCAATTACGCGAATGCTAACCGACGAATCGTTTGCGAAAGCTTGTGCACAGCGAGGATTACAGCGCGCCGAACTATTCTCTTGGAAAGAATCGGCAAAGGCACTTCGAAAAGCCTACGAATTAGCTAGCTCCTGATAACTATGCGAATCGGGATCGATGGCCGAGAACTTCTTGACAAGCCTACGGGCGTTGGCCGCTATCTATTTGAACTCTGTGAGGCATGGTGCCAGTCTACTCGGGCCCGTCACCACGAGTTCATTTTCTACACTCCAAAAAACAAGCCCCTTTCTCCGTTCGGAAAGGCACTAACACTCACTGACAAAAAACAGATCCACAATCGATCGGTCCCTGGCGACGGAGGCGCCTGGTGGGAGCAAACTAATTTACGTGCGGCCGTAATCCGCGATAACGTTAACGTATTCTTCGCGCCGGCATATTCCGCACCGTTACGCTTACCCATGCCAACTGTTGTAACTATTCATGATGTCTCGTTTCTTGCTCATCCTGAATGGTTTGGCTGGAAAGAAGGTTTTCGTAGACGTTGGTTGGCCGACCGGTCAATTAATCAAGCTGAAGCGGTCGTCAGTGTCTCACAATTCACCCGCACAGAGATCCTTCGGTTCTACAACATCGCCCCTCAACGCGTAAATGTAGTGCTCTCTGGTCTTACGACACTACCTCCTATTCTCACCGACAACGATACGACGCCTCGAATTCTATTTGTGGGTTCTATCTTCAATCGTCGTCACTTACCCGTTCTCATTCAAGCATTCGCAAAAGTCAGACGTTCATTTCCTAAAGCACAACTAACGATAGTCGGAGACAATCGAACCTACCCACGACAAGACTTACCCGCCGCGATTGTTAATAACGACCTAGAAGCCTCGGTCTCACTTCAGTCTTACGTATCCGACACTCGACTCGCCCAACTTTATCGGCAGGCCACAGTATTCGTCTTTCTTTCAGAGTACGAAGGTTTTGGCTTAACACCTTTTGAGGCTATGTCAGCTGGCGTTCCGGTTGTTGTAGCCGATACTCCGGTAGCACGAGAACTATACGAAGACGCTGCTCTCTTCGTTCCTGTCGCTAACGTAAATGCAACAGCCGACGCTATTCACATACTTCTCACTGATACGACTGTTGGCGAACGTCAGCGCCAACTGGCCGCCACACTCTTAAAGAAGTTTTCGTGGACAGAAGCGGCAGACAAAACACTCCATGTCCTTGAATTAGCGGCTGCACGGAAGTCCACATGACAAGCTTGACAATCATAATTGTCAGTTATAACACCTGCGGTCTTCTCGACGCATGTGTACGCTCGCTGAATCAACCTAGCCCTCAAGTGCCGACCGACATCGTCGTGGTGGACAATGGCTCACACGATGGAAGCGTCGAGACAATTAGACGGCATTGGCCCCAGGTGAAAGTTCTCGAGGTGGGAAGCAATATTGGTTACGCCGCAGCAAATAATCTTGGAATTCGAGAATCGAATAGCGAGTTTGTCCTCTTATTAAATAGTGACACTCTCGCTTCAGGCGTCGCAATCGACGTGTTGGTTAATCAGCTGAGAGAACGTCCTAATGTCGGCGCGATTGGGCCGAGACTGGTCAACCGCGCCGGGCAACAAGAGCTGTCCTTCGGAAATATGATTGGACCATGCAACGAGTTAATCCAAAGAGCAAAACGAATCGCTCTCGCCCATGAAATTCCGGTCATCTCTCGACGTATTCGAGAATCCCTCATTAAACCTGGATATCACGATTGGGTTAGTGGGGCCTGCCTACTCTTTCGAAGAAGCGACGCAGAAACAGTAGGCGGCCTTGACGAACGTTTCTTTCTATACGGCGAAGATGTGGATTTCTGTGCCGCATTACGGGGCATTGGCAAACAAGTGTTTTTTTCTCCTGATGTTGAAGTGCTACATCATATTGGTCAATCAGGTCTTCGTATGTCCGAGCAGACCCAGCTCGCGTACCGGCGAAGTCAAATAGCCTTTTACGATAAACATCATCCTGCCTGGGCGCCGCTTCTTAAGATTTATCTGAAGGTCAGAGGAAAATTTCCGACACAATCATCCTAAATATTTCTGGCTATGCTCTAGGCACATAAGATGCTGTATCTTATTCCTCCCCCATATCTCAAACCGAAACGTTCAGTTCAATCGATCCAGATCACTGTCGACACCAACCAACCAACACGAGTACGACTTTAGCCTAAAAGGCTCACCCTGCTATAGTCGATGTTGTGCGAGTTGCCATAGATGTCAGAAAGATCGACGACTTCGGCATAGGAACATATGTACGGAATCTTGTCAGGCAACTGGCCCGGCTAGACCAAGCAACCGAATATCTATTGCTCTGCAGACAAGCCGACGTAGAGTCAATTAGTAATCTAGGTGGAAACTTTCGAGCCGTAACGGAACAATCTGATCAATATTCAATTCGAGAACAACTTTCAATTCCATCCAAACTTCTTAGGCTAGTCCCACACGTGTTCCATACGCCTCATTACGTTCTTCCAGCCTTAACCCCCTGTCGATCTATAGTTACAATCCACGATTGTATACACCTACTCTTTCCACAATACCTTGACGGAAGGCTAGCTCGCACATACGCTCGTTCCGCTTTTTGGACGGCCGTCAATCGAGCAAATAGAATTCTGACAGTATCTGAAGCATCCAAGCGCGACATCCTTCGTTTTTTTTCAGTATCACCTGATAAGGTCACCGTTATCTATAACGCCATCGCAGAACACTTCTTTGAACCTCCGTCACAACAACTACTTTCAGAGGTTCGGGAGCGCTACCAACTGAACGATAGATTTATCATGTACGCAGGCAACGTGAAGCCCCACAAGAATCTTGAGCGTCTAATTGATGCCTTTCTTCTACTCAGAAAAATGAAAGGTAATGCCGATTTGCGGCTTTTAATCACGGGCAGCGAAGTCTCTAAATACACAATGCTGAGACGAGCAGTGCATCGTCACAATCTCCATAAATACGTTCGATTTCTAGGCTATCAGTCAGAGCGAACCCTCGCCACGCTTTATCGACTTGCTGACGTTTTCGTTTTTCCATCGTTGTACGAAGGTTTTGGACTTCCACCAGTGGAAGCAATGGCCAGCGGCACTCCAGTCGTCGTTTCCAATGTTTCTTCCCTACCGGAAGTTGTTGGCGACTCTGGAGTACTGGTCAATCCTTACGATGCGACTTCAATCGCAAATGGAGTTCAGACGGTTTTAACTGACACCAACTTCGCTGAAGACTTAAAGAAACGCGGTTTGGCTAGGTCGCGGACATTCTCGTGGGAGAAATCCATCGAACGTATACACAGAATCTATCAAGAGGTAGCTAAAGTTCGATGACCGAGAACAAAGCCACTCCGGCCAATATTGGACAACTTCGTGTCGCATTAGTACACGACTGGCTGACCGGAATGCGCGGAGGCGAAAAGGTACTAGAAGCAATCTTCGAACTCGTTCCAGATGCGAAACTATTTACTCTTCTCCACGTTCCAGGCTCTGTTTCTCCAGCTCTGGAGTCACGCCGAGCTTCGACCTCTCTGATTCAGAAACTTCCTATGTCCGCCAGTCAATATCGACGATATATACCGATATTTCCATGGATTATTGAACAATTCAACTTAGACGACTTTGATCTCGTAATCAGCACTAGCCATTGCGCAGCCAAATCGGTGATCCCCACCGGAAGAGCACGTCATATTTGTTACTGTTTTACTCCGATGCGCTATGCGTGGGATCAATTCGACGCGTACTTCGGCTCTAGCCGAGTAGGCCATCTACAGAACAAATTCTACCGGGAAATTTTTTGCCGCCTAGCAAGATGGGATAGAGCCACCTCTGGCCGTGTAAGCCGGTATGTCGCTGATTCTCGACATGTTGCTGGCAGGATAAACCGCTACTATAATCGTGATGCTACGGTAGTACATCCTCCTGTAGACACTGATTATTTTTATCCAAATGAATCAGACAGGGATAGTTACTTTCTCGTTGTTTCAGCCCTCGTACCTTACAAGCGTATCGACGTGGCGATTGATGCATGCCGCGAAACAGGAATGCGACTTAAAATTGTCGGGTCTGGACCTGAACTTGAGCGGCTCAAAGCGCAGTCGAGTGCCGATGTTGAGTTTCTTGGCACCCGTAGTGACGATGAAATAAGAACACTATATCGCCGAGCACGAGGCGTTCTTCTTCCCGGTGAAGAGGATTTTGGTATTGTTGCTGTCGAAGCCATGTCATGCGGAACCCCTGTTATAGGTCTAGCGCGAGGTGGAACAACCGAAACAATTATTGAAGGCACCAGCGGTATCTTGGTGAAGCAACTAACTCCAAGCTCTTTTGCTACCGGAATAAAACAAACGTTGGCTTCTAAATTTGACACTCAGGCAATTCGATCCCACGCCTTACGATTCTCACGAAATTGCTTTATGGACGCCATGCGACGCTGTATTGAAGAAACTGCCTGTACGCAACAACGTAATCTGACATGGTAACTCGACAAGCGCGGTTACTTGTCGTCAGCCACGTGATGCTAGACACGGTTTTGGCCGTAACAGCATTTGCACTCGCTTATGTCGTTCGTTTCGAAACAGGTCTGATCGAGGCTCCGAAGGGACAACCTCCCTTCGCGCAGTATCTTGCGCTTATGCCATTTGTCGGACTCCTTGCGCCAGCAGTATTCAACCTAGTTGGTGCATATAGATTGCGCCGAGATCGCACGAGAATAGATGATTTTTTCTCCGTTTCAGTCGGCACAGTATTGTTGGTGGTCATGATTACTCTCGGAACCCTCTACTTTCAGGTATACCAAGCGAGTGATTTAGCCCAAGAACAAGGCGCATACGAAATTTCTAGGATAGTCCTCTTATTATTCGTCGCCACCAATGTCACACTGACCTACCTCTCCAGGGAAACCATCCGAACTGTCATGCGTCAACGATTTAAGGCGGGCATCGGACTTAAAAGAGTCCTCGTTGCCGGAACAGGAGACCTTGCGAAACAAGTAGCCGACCGCCTCGTTGAACACTCAGAACTGGGCTATCAGCTAGCAGGGTTTGTGGATGACAGCGCCTCTTCAGACACCTTGGGGTATCGAGGATTTCCTCTATATGGCCCTCTTCATGAGACCGAAGAAGTTATAACCCGAGAAAAGATTGACCAACTATACGTAGCGCTACCTCTTGCAGAACTTCAAAAGATGCTTCATTTAATCGAAGTCGCCAATCGCGAAGGCGTGGACGTAAAGGTTGTTCCTGATCTTCTACAATTCATCGCGCTACGGGCAAGACTGGAAGACTTTGACGGCGTGCCAATTATCAACATCAATGATGTCCCTCTTCAGGGACTTAGGAGCACGATCAAGCGTTCTATAGACATCGTTGTGTCGTTTTCCGCATTAGCCGCACTAGCGGTTCCTTTTGCGATTATTGCGCTTGCAATTCGACTCAATTCACCAGGCCCAGTCTTCTACCGTCAAGAACGCATGGGCCTCGATCGTCGACAGTTTATGGTCCTGAAATTTCGCTCGATGTATGAAAACGCCGAAGAAAATACTGGGCCAGTGTGGACGCGAGAAGACGACCCCAGGCGAACCACTGTTGGAGCGATTCTCCGTCGCTTTAGCTTGGATGAACTTCCTCAACTCGTAAATGTGTTTTGGGGTGAGATGTCTCTCGTTGGCCCACGGCCGGAACGACCATTCTTCGTCGAACAATTCAAGGAACGTGTACCTCAATACATGCTCAGACACAAAGTTAAATCAGGCATGACGGGTTGGGCACAGGTAAATGGTTGGCGTGGTAATACGTCAATTGAGAAAAGAATTGAGTACGATCTTTACTACATTGAAAATTGGTCGGTTAGACTAGATTTCAAGATACTGTGGCTTACGGTGATTAGAGGATTCTTTCACAGACATGCCTATTGAGTCCGGTTTTCTCGTACCCGTTTCCTCGCTCGACTCAAACCCCACGAGACATTCTTCCAAAAAGAATCAAGATCGATCGGAGTTCTCGGTCAGTGCCTAAAAGGGTTCTCATTACAGGTGTCGCAGGTTTTATCGGATCTCACTTAACAGAGACACTACTGGAACACGGCTACTCCGTCATCGGCATTGACAATTTACTTACGGGAGATCTCAACAACATCTCGCATCTTTCCGGAAAGGATTTTACCTTCATCAAACAAGACGTCACCAACTACATCAATCTTGATGGACCTGTGGATTATGTTTTTCACTGGGCCAGTCCAGCCAGTCCAATTGACTATCTTAATTATCCAATTCCAACACTCAAGGTTGGCGCCCTGGGAACCCACAACACCCTGGGTCTAGCCCTCGTAAAACAGGCGACATTTATCCTGGCTTCGACATCGGAAGTATATGGAGACCCACTTGAACATCCACAATCAGAAACCTACTGGGGAAACGTCAATCCTATCGGTCCGCGCGGCGTCTACGATGAGGCTAAACGATTCGGCGAGGCTATGACAACTGCATACCACCGCTACCACGGTCTTGACACAAAAATTGTCAGAATCTTCAATACATATGGACCCAGGATGCGTTTGAATGACGGTCGTGCAGTACCGAACTTTATCTGCCAAGCACTCAGGCAAGAAGACGTTACTGTCTACGGCGATGGCGACCAGACAAGAAGTTTCTGTTTTATAAGTGACTTAATTGATGGAATCATCCGGCTAATGGACGCAACAACAAACGAGCCAGTTAACATTGGTAATCCGACAGAAATGTCAATCAATCAAATCGCTGAAGAGATAATCAGTGCTGTAGGTTCCTCTTCAAAGATAGTGCACAAACAACTTCCTGAAGACGACCCAAAAGTTCGCCAGCCGGATATATCCCGCGCCAAAACAATCCTTGGATGGGCTCCTCGGGTATCCCTACAAGATGGACTCAAAGCTACGATTGATGACTTTCGAAAAAGAGTAGTCTGCTAAATCCCAGGCAAATTACAGCGGTCGTGCGACCGCATTGCAATTGCAGTTTTGAAGACTTCTCCTACCGCTCAGTTCGAAGACATGTACGCTGCACCATAGATTGATTAAAACTCTCTTCGCGTTTGAACAAGACCGAACGGTCAATCGTGATTGAGCGACCTCGCGGCATGCAGAATGTAATGCAACCCCGAACCGACGGTCACAATGAGTGACGCGTACACCGTCACGTCAACAAAAGCAGATCTCTGGTCCAAGTAATTAAAAAACAGAGTAGTCGCTCCAGTGAGGACATACACCAACGTTGCCACTTTTCCGAACAACGATGGCCTAAACGTAAACCTCTCGATGGTGAAATTTACTACGGCTACTGTTGCGACAATGATAACGTCTCTACTGATTACTAGTACAGTCAGCCAGATGGGAAGTTGATTCGCCAAACCAAGTCCAGGAACTGTCAAGACAACGAAGGTCGACACTAGAAGAAGTTTGTCTGCCATCGGGTCAAGCAGAGCACCTAGTTCCGTACGCTGCCCGGACCATCGGGCTATGAGACCGTCTAAGGAATCCGTAATCCCTGCGACAATAAATGCAATCAACGCCCACCCACTGTGACCATAGATCACAAGGATAACTATCGCCGGCACCAGGAATAACCGGCCAAGAGTCAGTTGATTAGCAAGGGTTAAGGTCGCCACTCTCTTAAACCTATGGCGAATTAGAAACAAGGTCAGAAAGACGACCAATCACTTCGGTGGCCTCCAAGCCCGTCACCGCTCTCGAAGGCTGAAACTTCCCGTCCTCGACCTCCATCAACAAACCTGCTTCTACAGCGCGCCGAGCCGCAGGGTAGTTGAGGTGCGCCTCACTCATATCAGAAAAATTCAACGTTACACCGGAAGCAAATCCACCCAACCCGAGAGAGTCCACCTCCAATAGGTCAAGCATATTAACCAATACCTCAGCCAATTCTCCCCGGCGGATCAGACCTGATGGGTCGAATCGATAAGCAGCGTCGACATCCATTATCCCGACGGCCACTACAGTTTGAATCCACTCACTTCCCCAATGTTCACGAGTGTCGGTAATAATCACCGGCTGCGTTCCGCTCTGTGAAATAAAATCAGAAAATCGAACACCAATTAAGACAGCTAAATCCCCTCGCGTGGCGCTGGCCTTCGAAGAAATTTCGCCAAACTGCCGCGGAAGTCCAGACAGCAATATCAACTCCCGCACACGATTCACATTTTGAATTGCTACATCGTTAGGCTCCACCTCGACAGCACGCTCATAGCTGCTCAACGCGGACTCTAAATCGGCATTCAGCTCGTGAATCTCCCCCAATAATATAAACGCTTCGGTATCCAGCGAATCCAACCTGACCGACTGTTCTACATGACCCAAAGCCTCCATTAAGTTGCCTTGACCACGCTCAACTCTCGCAAGCTCTAAATGCAAAAATGCACTGTCAGGTGAGGCAGCGATTACCTGTTCATAAACAGTTCTGGCGGCATCGAAATCGCCACTAGCTGCGGCTGCCCTAGCAACGCCAAGCTGTTCAGTTACAACTGTGAACCTGAGACCTTCTACCTCTCTTTCCACTCCTGGCAAACCAGGTTCGACCACCAAGGCCGCTTCAAAAGAACTAATCGCGTCCTGAAGACGATTCAAACCCAGCATTGCTCGGCCTCTACCTACCAAACCAGACACATAATTGGGAACCATCTCAGTGGCACGCGTAAAATATTCGTCAGCCTCTCGGTAATTCTCTTGACCGAGCCTCACCCATCCCAAACCTGTGATGCCTGGATAAAAACTAGGGCTCTCAGCGAGCAACGCCGTATATCGAGCTTCAGATCCCAAAAGATCACCCAACTGTAAATAAGTCCAAGCTTCTTGATGAAAACTGGCTAGTCTAGTGCCTTCATATTCTTCAGGAACCGATGGAAAGAGAAATGTTGGATATGCAGGGTCGACAACAATCGGTAATCGAGCAGCACACGCAGCTGAAACGAACACCAATAGAATTGCAACAAAACTGCGCCGCATCACCACCAGCTCACTTCTTTCGCGCTCTCGTCCATTCCAGCCTTTGCCTTCCCACAGTCGCCCCGGTATCACGCTGCCAAGGTTAGCTCGATCAAGATTTTGTTCCTTCACCGATATCCGATGACTTGCAAATCTGGCTTAGCCAACTAGCAGCGTATGCCCCTCGTGAATAACACACAGGCCAAACGAAGCATCCGAGTTAAAGTCAAGACTCAGCTAAAACGACTCTCCCGCGCCGACGCGATTGAAAACCGTCAAACTGACAACTTGCGCTTACCTTGCAGGTTGGGCTTAGCACTTCTACAGATCTAAATTGATTCTAGCACGCTGTCCCAAGACACACTTCCGGCTCTTATTAGAATCGGATGGTCTGCACGCACATCAATAATTGTTGAGGGAACGGCAAGGTCTGCTACCCCTCCATCAAGTAAAACTGAAAGGTCATGACCAATAGCCGCTAACGCCTCCAACGCAGTATGGGCAGGACGTTCTCCAGTTCTATTTGCACTCGTCGCAGTAATCGGAGACCCTAGTTCGGTTGCGAGCTCACAGGCAATCAGACTATTTGGCACCCTCACCGCCACGGTGTCTTGCCCCACCAAAGCGGTTCGAAATGACTCCGAATACATCTCTATCACCAACGTCAGCGGTCCTGGCCAAAATTTCTCAGCCAAAAACCGCCCTATTCTTGGGAGCTCACCGAGGCATTCTTCCACCTGCGCTATATTTGCCGCTACCAACGGCACCTCACGAGCGGGCGGCCGTCGCTTCGTTTCAAAAAGACGTCCTAAAGCCTCTCTATTTGAGGGATCTACGCCCAAAGCGTACAACGTGTCTGTTGGGTAAGCTATCAATTCACCCTGTTTCAAGGCTCTTACCGCCGCTTCTATGATCAAATGATCGGGCTCACTAGGATTAACCAAATATGAGGTAAGACTGTCATTTGGCATAACCACTAGATCAGATCGACGAAGCCACGGGTAGCGACAGAACGCTCATGAGTAATCGCCATCACTATTATCCGGCTGCAACAACAAAAGAAACTACACTGCCACTATCAGAACCAAGTAAACAAACATTTCGGACTAAAAACGGAGAGGGGCATTGTCACCCGCCGAGGAACTCACATGGATCGTATCGATAAATTGCACACGGTGAGGCGCCGTTTGCATGACTAGCGAACTCGTTCTTGACCCTTCCGCAAAGAATCGCACACCCTTCATTAAAGTTCCTTCGGTAACACCAGTCGCAGCAAAAATGACTCGCTTTCCGGACGCAAGATCTTTAGCTTTGTAGACCCTAGTAGGATCTTCAATGCCCATAGTCTGAGCACGCTCCTTTTTCTCTGGCGTATCGATTACCAACCGCCCGAAGATTTCTCCATTTAGACACCTCATCGCGGCAGCAGCCAGAACTCCTTCCGGGGCACCACCAGTACCCATTGCCGCATGAACACCGCTTCCGACCAAGGCAGCAGAAATCGCGGCTGAAAGGTCTCCGTCTCCGATCAACCTTATCCGAGCTCCGACTTCTCTAATCTCAGCGATCAACTGTTCGTGGCGAGGACGGTCTAACACGACCACCACCAAATCCTGGACCGTTCGCTTTAAGCACGTCGCAATCGCTCTTAGGTTCTCAGCGACCGGCGCATCCAAGTTCACTGCATGTTTTGACCTCGGACCGACAACTAATTTCTCCATATAGATATCAGGAGCATGTAGAAGGCCACCTCGCTCGGCAGCAGCCAAGACAGCAATCGCGTTCGCAGTGCCCGTTGCGCAGAGATTGGTTCCCTCTAGCGGGTCGACTGCGATATCAATCTCTGGAAGCTCAGTGTTTCCATTAACCGCCGCTTCCCCGACACGTTCACCAATAAAGAGCATTGGCGCCTGGTCCCTCTCTCCTTCTCCGATAACAACGCGGCCATCGATAGGAACTCGGTCAAGGCAGCCGCGCATAGCTTCTACTGCCACTTGATCCGAGCGGTGTCTATCCCCCAAACCCATCGTGTGTGAGCATGCAATTGCAGCCTGTTCAACAACATCAAGAAACGCCAAAGATAGATCTGCTTGCTTCAACTTCAATCTCCCATGTCTATGACACTGTTTTCATTGCGCCGCCCGTTTAAAAAAGATCAAACTGACGGCAATTCACATCGGGTCGGTTTGTCGACGCGGTACCCAAGAACGTAATCCGCCTGCATGAGCTTATGAATCTCTCGAGCCCCCTCATAAATAACTGCACCCTTACAATTTCGGTAATAACGTCCTACTGGGTATTCATCTGAATAACCATTGGCACCATGGATCTGAACCGCGTCTCCTGCAGCCCGCTCAGATGCTTCAGTTGCAAACCATTTCGCAAGGCCTGTTTCTCGAGTATTTCTTTGGCCTGTATTCTTCATCCAACCAGATCTAATCCACAGAAGGCGTGAAGCCTGGTAGTCCGATTCCATCCTCGCAATCATCTCTTTGACCAACTGATGTTGGCCAATCGCAACACCGAACGTTTGTCTTTGGTTCGCGTACTTACTGCTGGCATCGCGACATGCCCTGATCAATCCGGTTGCACCTGCAGCTACACTTAACCTCCCTTGGTCAATCGCAAACATAGCTATTTTGAATCCCTCTCCTTCGTTGCCCACCATATTTGCGTGCGGAATTTCAATATCGTCAAATTTTATAAATCCTGTGTTGCCAGCAAGTATTCCCCATTTTTCCTTCAACGATCCGCTTGAAAAGCCAGAGAACCCTCGCTCGACAATAAACGCACTAATACCAGAAACATCTCGCCTCTGCTTCTTCTCTTGATCGGTCCAAGCGAATATCAAAAAATGATCAGCTACATCCGCAAGGGAAATCCACATCTTCTCACCGTTTAGAACCCAACAATCGCCCTGCTTAACTGCTACTGATTGCATGCCTCTAACATCACTGCCGGCGGCGGGCTCCGTGAGGCCATAACTCCCAATACGCACACCATTCGCTTGGGGAACCAAGTAACGTTGACGTTGCTCCTCAGTTCCCCATGTAAGTAGGCTCAGACTGTTCAGTGCTGTATGCACGGAGATGATCACCCGTAGAGATGTATCGACATACTCCAGTTCTTCGCAAGTTAGACCTAAACTGACATAATCCATTCCCGCCCCACCGTAACGCGTGGGAATGCATAGTCCGAGCAAGTCAAGATCTCTCATCTGCTCAAGAATCTTCGGATCGAAGCGATGAGCACGGTCAAGATCGTGAATCTTCGGACCGATTTCATGAGCGCCCCATTCGCGCACAGCCCGTTCTAAAAGTTTGTGTTCCTCTGTGAACTGAAGATCAATCATTTGATCATAGGCTCCATTGTGAAAGTTCTCCCAGAGACGACACTCCACCCGTAGAAAATATGTAGCTTCTCAGATTCACTTTCGGCTAATCACAACCAGGTCACCGCACTCGACACCTAGTTGCCGAACCGCACTCCCAGAATTTGCCGCAAATTCAAGCTGATCCGTACTTCCAAGAATCGCACTCACATCTCCGTCACGTATGTCGGCATACGCTTCTACAAGACGGCCAACCTCATATTCACCCACCTCAATTTGAATACTGCCAGCCTGAGCGTAATTCTCAAATGTTTTTCGGCCAATGTTCGATACTAAGTTACCGAAATGGTCAATTCGTAAGATCTGCCCCACCAACGTCCCATCCACCCTATTAACTGTCGGAATATCTAACAGCTGATAGTCCGTGACCGGTCTACCGAGAGCAGACAACTGAATATTCTTACCCAACCAACCTGCTGCCGGCGCGAATCGATCTCGACCTTCAAACGTCCTGCTTACAGTCGGCCTCGCGTAACGACGTTCCGAGAGCTCAACGACTTTTGCCTGGGAGTCTTCCTGGAACACTGGACCAAGCACACCATTATCTGGAGCGATAAACCGATAACTTCCCGTTTCAACCGCCAATCCTCGTCTTTTAGAGCCAACACCCGGATCGACCACAACTAAAAAAATTGTTCCTGCAGGAAATAAGCGATAAACCGCCGACAGTTCCAAACTTGCGGCGAGCACATCATGAGGCGGAACATCGTGCGAAATATCAACTAGAGTCGCATCAGGGCAGATTCCTAGAATTACCCCTTTCATAGCACCCACGTAATGGTCTCTCAAGCCAAAATCTGTTAACAAGGCGATGATCACTCGAGACATTCCCTTGACTCCCATACGAGAGAATAATTAGTAATGAAGCGAATTCACAGTGGTCGAGCTAAAGGTTTTCTAAGGACCACCTCCCGCATCCTAGTCGTTAAAAAGAACGAATTGCTAACCGCTAAACCATCAAACAAATCGATAAATTCTCGACTATGCCACACTCTCGGCGCCGGACGTTCCTCAGCCAATGGACGATAGCGGAGTCTGATCTCATCTACGATCTCATACTGTATAGGCTTAGAGGATCTCCGCGCCTCGGTCCTATGACACAACAAAGTCACTCCACCTGGTTTCAGGACTCTTACAACCTCAGAAGCAAACATTTCAACGGACTCATCACTGAGGTAGTCGAAAACATCCCAACATAGAACGCCGTCCACGGAGTTAGTTAAGTTATCTAGTCGCCGCTTTTCGAGACTCCTCGTATCGGTCGCTAGCGATTCACCATCATTTGGGCTTCTAGGCGCCTGCTGAATCTGATTATTCGACCGCCACGTCTCCGGGTCGGACAACACATCCTGTACGTGCAACTTACAACCCAACCGACCACCCAGAAAAATAACATTCGCGCCAACTGCTGGACCTAGGTCTAGAACAACCACTGAGTCGCGTCCCTCAAGTGCAGCCACGAACTTGGAGACTCCTAGAGTTGCAAAAACGTCACCGGGGTCAGGCGCCCCAAAGACCATTTAGCCTCCGTTTAGTGAACCTCAAATGCAAACATTCAATTCAAAATTTACCTGTCTCAAACACACCGGTTCCTGCATTCCAGCCTTCCGCGGCAATGACCTAGGTTTTTTTGAAAATTGTGGAATAGAGAGGAGAACTTCAGCAGCGTAACAGGCTCACGTATCAGCAGAGGTCCTCACCTAGTTCGACTATGTCTCAGTGCGCAGTACTAGTGGCTGGCGCCGACGTGGTGGCCGATTTTGAATTACCCTTGGACTGCAACGATTCCGACGACCGCGGAGCGGCAACTCGAGCGCTCGTCTCAGAGTCCTGTGGCGCCTTATGAGCCTGCATATCTATACTCCCGCGAAATTGGGCCCCTTCAGAGATCGCAATT
>CEUS01284186.1_pt1 | contig 21931 bp, 18 predicted proteins | sample 427031 | NCBI WGS metagenome assembly CEUS01 (sample SAMEA2622837, study PRJEB7988) | marine metagenome | biome: marine biome (ENVO:00000447); feature: marine epipelagic mixed layer (ENVO:xxxxxxxxx); material: "saline water (ENVO:00002010), including plankton (ENVO:xxxxxxxx)" | depth 140 m | reverse complement strand
CCTCCATGGATTACCAAGCTCTTACCAAGGTACTTAAGTGACATAGCGCTACATTCAATATGCCAACCAGGGCGACCCGCCCCCCATGGGCTCTCCCAGAACGGTTCATCTGGCTTAGCATTTTTCCACAATGTAAAATCAAGAGGGTTTTCTTTGTCATCGCTAACTGCAATCCGCGCTCCAGCGCGCATTCCGTCTAAAGTACGTTTAGATAATTTCCCGTAACCTTCAAAGTTGTGCACACGATAATACACATCCCCGCCTGACGCATAAGCATACCCATTTTCAATCAAATTCTGAATCACATCTATGATTGTTGGGATTTCTTCCGTAGCCCTCGGGTATACATCCGCTGGTTTGATATTGAGCAAACCCATCTCTTCTCGAAAACGCTCCATGAATTTTTCTGCAAGAGCAAGTGGATCCTCACCGTTTCCCAACGCTCGATCGATAATTTTATCGTCAATATCGGTGAAATTTTGGACATGACGCACGGTATAGCCCTTGTACTCAAGGTACCTTTTTACAACGTCAAAAATAATATAACTCATGGCATGACCGAGATGCGCATCATCATATGGTGTGATCCCACAAACATACATTGAGACCTCTTGGTCAACAGAGATAAAGTCTTCCTTACGCGAGGAAAGTGTACTGTAGATCTTCACGCTTGCTCCAATGACGCAACCGCCTGCGCAGATATCCCATGCCCATTACCAATTGAATCAAGTCCTTCAGCCGTGGTCGCCTTTACACTGACGTAATTTATTTCAATTGACAAAGCGCCAGCAATGTTCTGGCGCATGGCATCTCTAAACGGACTCAGACGGGGATTTTCAGCAACGATCGTAGCATCGATATTCACCACTCGCAAGTTCGCTGATTTGAGCATCGTGGCCGTTTTTTGAAGAAGAAGAATGCTAGAAATCCCACTGTACTGAGGATCATCTGCAGGAAAATAGTCCCCTATATCTCCTAACGCACCTGCACCAAGAAGGGAGTCTATCACCGCATGGGTGAGAACATCTGCATCGCTGTGCCCAACAAGTCCATGTGAATATTCAATTTCAACTCCACCGAGAACCAAAGGGTATCCGGTTTCAAGTGGATGAATATCAAACCCTATCCCGAATCTAATCATCTAACACGCCGAGCCAAAATCGCCTCCGCTAATTCCAAATCTTCGATTGTTGTTACTTTAATATTCGTCGAAGCGCCTTCAAATATATTCACCGGATGAGGTAAAGATTCAACTAATGCAGCATCATCCGTAGCTGGTTGGGAAGATGAGCGATGCGCTTTTAACAACAAATCTCTAAAGAACATTTGCGGGGTTTGCGCAGCCCATAAATAATCCCGAGAAACCGTATTTTGGATTTCCGAGTTTCCACCTATCTCCTTAATGGTATCTCTAATCGGCACTGCAGCAACAGCTGCTCCCGTCTCAACAACAGCCACCAACCCACGAATTATTATGGTTTCATCTACACATGGCCGCGCCCCATCATGAATAATAACAATATCAGCATTTTCAGCATGATCTAAACCTATAAAAGCCGATTCCTGTCGATTGGCACCCCCTGGGTATACACCAACAACTTTGTCAAATTTATATTCAGTGACAATATCGCTCCCCTGGTGGATTTTATCCGCATGCATAATCAAAATTATTTGGTCAACTTTGGAACACTGTTGAAATGGCCTAAGAGTATGCGTAATCAAAGGGTCCCCCATAAGGGTAACCATCGCCTTATCTTTGTATCCCATTCGCTCACCGACGCCAGCGGCAAGAACGACAGCAGTAACAATTCCCATCACTCCACACCATTTTCATTGAATTTGAACTTGAATAACAAACTAAAATTCCATATCAAGGCACGTTGTTAAAAACACCATGGTTCTCAGCACGCAAATATATCACGCTCTGAAACATAGGGTCAACGAAGGAAGCCTACCATGATCGGTAACGGGTAAGAGTCACTAACCGCGAATACAGATCTGATATATCACGAATATGTTTATTGGGAAAAACATCCAGTCAAGAACGAATTAACCACGAGAACAATTCTTCTACTTCGTCGATATTGTTAAGGCCAAAATCCGCTTGCTCTCGCACAATTGCTGGGGCCTCATCATTCAATACAGCAAACGTACAACCATCGAATCCGTCAACGGTTGATTTCATTAAATCAAACGCTCGAAACGCTTCTACATCTGTTATATCATCACCAACGTATATTGCCCTATCCAACTTTGATTCACGAATCAGTTGCGTAACTGCTATCCCCTTATCCATAAGGACGGGTGGTTTTATTTCCATAACCCTCCGCCCAAAATTGATTTGTAATCCGTATAAACTCTTTAAATCAACGGTGGCATCTCGCAATACACGTTCAACCAATATAGGGTCTCCCGCAGTACGATAATGAACCGCACCCGTAACACCTTTATCCTCGATAAATACATCAAATTCCAACATATGACGTTTCAAGTCTTCTAAAGCAGAATGTACACGCGTTAAATAGGGTTTTGCCGATCCGTCTAAGTGAACATTCCCATCATTCCAGTGTTCGAATCCGTGATTCGCTAGGTAAACAACCCCTTCGATATCAACCATCCGACGAGCGTCAACTAATGACCGCCCTGTCACCACAGCAACAAGTGGCAATTTAGACACTAGTTGCATCAAATGATTTTTCAGCGAATGTCTTATTTCCGCCTCATCTATACGCGGATTAAAATCTGCCAGCGTGCCATCAATATCAGTGAGTAACGCCCAAGAATCGCCATGGACAATCGGGGAAATAGTATCAAGATTTTCAAGAGCATAGTGCATCGCGCCTGTCTCCAACAGTTAATTTGCCATCAACAAACCAGCCAACGACAGATCAACAATTCAAAGTCATCGTAAATCGCTACCGTGGTCCGAAAGCAACCACTAATCTTGCGTAATCTGACCTTCCTGTAAAAGAAATTCTTTTACGTCGGCTACAGCGTTATCACCACGAAAGATTCGTGATCCAATTGCGTCAATCGCATCCATTTCGTCGTCTGAAATTCCTTCAAACTCCGCAAACCGGAGTGCCGCGGTCCGTTCGATCTCTCCATTAATATCGTGACAATCAACAAAATGTTGACTAATTGCATCCCAAGAAACGGGCATATCTTATTCCTCCTTCACGCATCCAACCGAGCCAGTATAAAGCTAATCAAATATCACAGGAACCCTTTTGAGGGGAAATCGTGATCTTACCGTAAGATTTTTGGCGTTATCCTGACGCTGCCACCACTTCGTATATAACCACTTTCTCATTTTCGTAGGCAATTTTTAAGGAATTCCCCGCCATCCTTGAAAACTTATGTAGTCCTTCGCGGGGGTAATACAAATCTTCAAGTTGGCCAACATAAATGTAATCAACATTGTATTTCTGCAGGAATTGCTCTGCATCAATTTCTTCAGGACTTGAATAAAATTTGTCAATGGCCTTGTGACGTGCCACAACTTGGTCTGCATAAATCCCACGTTGCTGACGTTGATGCCAATTCCAACCCAAGACAGTTGGTAACCCCGTGGCCACTGACACCCTGCCACCCCAACGATATTCTGGAGTGACCGCTTCCACAATGATCGGAGAACCTTCAATATTCCATTGAATCCAATCGATTGCTGCTTTATCAAAAGATAATGAGATGCTCCCACGAATATCTCTATAAACCGCAGTGTCCATATATCGCAAACCATCTAAAGTAAGACTAGTCTTTTCAAACCGATCCCCTAATCGTGGCTCCAACGCGGCAATAGGATAAAGGCTAGCACCAAAAATAAACACCGTAATGACCGCAAAGAGAGATCTTTTGCCCCAAGACTGTTTTATTCCTTCAAAAACGCCAACGGAACCAAGGTACCAAAGAATATATGCTGCACCGATTCCAAATAACACCCACGCCTGCAAATAAAATTTGAATAGCGTGTTCATTCGATCTATATCACCTTGGACGGTAACAAGGTCAACACCGATACCGATCAAAAATGCCATTACAAGAATAGTACCGACGAAGCGATGAGACAGGGTTTTTGATCCCATCACCATGTATTGAACGATTAGTGCTGCAATCCCTATCAGCACAACACTAAGATACATCTGTCTATTCACGAAAAACCATATGACGGCGACGAAGGCAAGAATTAACACAAGGTTTTTCAAATGGAACCAAGATCTATCAATAGACAAGCGGGTTCCAACACGCGAACGCATTTGACGACTTATCAAAACTGTGAGCATGACAAGAATGAAAACAATCGGTAATCCATGAATCCCTAAATAGTTGAGAATCGGAGTACGGAAAGTGCTGAGAATCACCCCGGAGTAGAAAGATTCAAAATGATCACCAAAAGGCTGGCTGAGGATTTGGCTTGTAAGAAATAGAATGCTGCCACACGCTATCGCAATCAAACCTCCCTGCAACAAAGAGCCTTTTTTGATCCAAAAGGCGATTCCTACCACGGCTGCCGCCAGCATTAAATATGTGGGGTAGTCCCACGCATTGGTCATCCACAACACTGCCAAAACTAATCCAAGAAGTCCGAGATTTGCCAACGTGCCAAGATACATCAAAGATCGATAACCATTAATACGAAATGCCAATGACAATCCGAGACCGAGCGATAGGATCGTAATTGGTAAAGCGATGAGATGGGCATGCAAATCGGCAAAAAGGAACGTCCAGAAAGGAAACTCGGTAATATGATTTCCTGGCAACATTCGGCTACTTCGCCAATAATCGAACCCCGTCAGTAGTTGCTCATTACTCCACGCATTCCAAATACCCACTGCCAACGGGGCGCTATCAAAAACAACATTACGCAGCCATTGAAAAACTCCCACAAAACCATGCGCATTTACGCTTTCACCCAGTGACCCTAAGGTCGGAAATCCTATTTCTGGCACGATCACCATTCCGATATATTTCCAAGCAGTAACAAGACCTTGGGCCCATTGCACAGCACCATCTAAATTACCCACAACTACTACAAAAAACCCTCCTAAAAGACCCGCAACTAGGAGATCACGCCCATAGGGTTTTAGATATGTATGCGCCTTAGTGAATGATGCCAGGTTATATGTCACGGAAAAGGCACTACCGAAGGTTAGAGCGAAAAACGTTGGGATCGCTATGTTGTAAGCTATCTGTGGCAGTATTGTTGTTAACTTAATCAATGTTGCCACAATAAACTGCCCAAAATAGTAATAATTCAAGTACCCTCCCGAAAACCATGGATCAAAAGGTGGGAGGGAAGTAGACCGAACAATCGCATTCAAATATGCAAAATCCATTGGTTTTTCACCACCGCGATACGGATGCCATAAATCTGGATTTGCAGAACGAATCCAGATAAAAACAAGAAACGCAATCAAAAATATTGCCTCGGAAAAAAGTACCAGTCGCCATCTCTGACGGAAGAATTCCCTGATTTCATTTGTCCGAAATGATAATGTTATGACTGAAAACCCCGCTACCAAAGTGAGAGCAAGCATTATGATAGGTTGTGAAAAAGATGCGTCAGTAAGACTAACAAGCACCCAAGATATATACGCAACCATTATTAAAGACAGTACTTTTATCAATAGATACCCTCTGTCCGCTAAAGGGCGAAAAAGCAGCAGACCAGAAGGTAACGTTACGAGGAAAATGAATTGGAACGCCAAATACCACACAATAACTGGGTATTGATTTGCCCAACTATTTAGGCTGAAATCGCGGAACCAAGTCACCCCATCACGCTGCGAGTCCCATTCCTTACTGGACAACAGAAGACTGGATTTAAGTGGCTGAGACTCATCCCAAAAAACCTCCACATATTCTTTGGATGTCTTCTCCTTCGTTTTCTTGAACAGCAATACCTTTGGATGATCGTACGCTACGAAACTTTCCTGCGCGAAACCCAAATCAAGTCCACGGGCTGTAATCATAGGAGATGTTATAGCCGAAGGTGCACTCAAACCAATAGATGATGTAGCATTATTTTGCAAACTGAATCCGAATAGATTTGGGAACGAGGCCTCAACTCGAATGAGATCAAATCCAAGGTCTCCTGCAAAGAGCGCTCGATAATACGAGCTCGTCAGTGGGTATCGTTCCTTTAGAGTGAATATAGAAGAATACAAACGCTGACTATAAATCGCGACGTAATCACTTTGCTCGAGAATTTCACCAATTTGGCGAGCTTTGAATATTGAATCTGGCTCATAAAGCGGAAGTTGTGGAACCCGAAAACCGGTTTCAGGCAGTCCGCGCAACGGCTCGTCCCAATGCTCTTGCGCTATACTGGATCCGCTTGAAACATTTTCTTGTATCCATGCACTCATACGAGTCGCTGGATGCTCAACCGAATAAATATTCACATAAGCAATGGTATAAAGGAAACTACAACCGACAACAAAGGTGATCACCCAATCACCAATCTTGCGATTTGATAATCGGGCCAATCTAAAGCTTCGTAACTCCCACAATAAAATCGCTGCAAAAATTGCCAATATCGGAGTGATTGGCAACATGTATCGCATAAATTTAACCTGCAGCCCAGCGGTCAAAAGAAAATAGGATCCAACCCAGATCACTAACAAAAGATCCTCAGGTCGTTTGTTTCTAATACTTCGAACTAAAACAAACAAAAATCCAACCCACATGCAAAAGCCGAGTGGAAGGCCTGTACCCCACCAGGAAAGTTGATAGATATGAAACCAAAATGGAGTCGTGCCAATAAACTGCCGCGTATAAGGAAAATCAACTGCACCACGAGCCATCTGTGCCTGTTCTGATATCCCGGTTAGAAACGAACCGAAATCAAGAACAAAATATGGCTGTACAAATACAAAGATCATTGCTGCCAGAACACCCGAAGTTGATGCGCCAACAAGAAAACGTCCAAACCTCTTTTGATATCGCGTCAGTAACCGTAAATCGGGTGGAATTGGATAAAGATGCGCCGAGGAAACATACCAAGCGAACGCGACAACGAGGAAAAGCGGAGCAACGCTGATTTTGGTCGATGCCGCGAGGCCTAAGAAAATCCCTGCTAAAAGACCATTGAGAATATTCCCATTCCGCAGCAAACGGGCGGAAAAATATACCGTTGCAATCGTGAATGTGGTCAAAATTGTATCTACAGTATAAAAATGACTAAGTTGGACGTGTAAGACAGAAAAGGAAACAAGCATCGCCGCTAACAAGCCAATCCGCGAATGATATAGAAGGCGCCCTAATAAATACACGAATACTATTGTGGAAACATCAAACAAAACAGATATAAGGCGTCCAATAGTTGCGCGTACAATCAAATCGGCCTGCAGACCAGTAAAAGTCTCCCACATTGTGGTGGAGGCTTCCAGCAAATACATTGGGAAGCTGCCATACGCGAAGAAATGTGGATTTAACGGACTGGTTTTAGGATCCAGAAATTGAGCCCAAGTGGAAGGAAGTTCTAAGCGGGAGGCCGTCATCAAAATTTGGCGTTCATCGGGATGATACAGTCCACCTTGATCCCATTGCACCCCATAGATGCGGATCGCGAACGCCACTACCAAAAGGAGCGTAAATATCCCTTCCGATGTAGAAAAAACATATTGAAGGCTTCGCCTTAAATAAGTAGGCATCTCTCACACGAGCATATCAGTTAACAAGCATCTAATCACATGAAGATGTTATCAAAATGTCCACACGCTGAAACAACTCACGCGTTGTAGATTAAAACTACAAACAATTGAAATGAATACAAAACTGTTTGTGAAACACGTATCTGTTCTTATATCCCTTGATTGGCAACTTTCTGTGTCAACTCGGCTAATCTGACACTATATCCCCACTCGTTGTCATACCAGGCCAACACCTTCACCATGTTCCCACCGATCACAACGGTTGAAAGAGCATCAAAAATACAGCTATGTGTATCTTCTACGAAATCAGTACTAACAAGTGGTTCTTCTGAATATCCAAGAATCCCAGCCATCGCATTTTCACTAGTCTCTTTAAATGCCGCATTAACTTGATCGGCGTCCACGTCCTGCTTCAATTCAGCAGTAAAATCAATGAGCGAAACCGTCGGGGTAGGTACTCGTAGCGCAATACCATGAATCTTGCCTTCAAGCTCGGGGAGAAGCTGCCCCACCGCTTTTGCTGCACCTGTGGATGTGGGAACAATATTTTGTCCCGCTCCCCTCGCACGGCGCAAATCTTTATGAGAACCGTCCAGAAGCCTTTGATCATTGGTATATGCATGCACTGTCGTCATCAATCCTTTATCAACCCCAAAATGGTCGTTCAGTACTTTGACGACGGGAACAATTGCGTTGGTTGTGCAACTCCCACAAGAAATAACTCGATGAGCATTAGGATCGTAATCATCTTGATTCACACCTAATATCACTGTTGAATCTGCTCCATTTGATGGCGCCGATATAATTACTTTCTTTGCTCCACCTTCCATATGCACAGACGCCTTACTCGCATCTGTGAATCTGCCAGAAGTCTCTAGAACTATATCAACTTCCATATCTCCCCATTGAATATTAGAAGGATCCAATTCGGTTAAGTCTTTAACAAGCTTGCCATCTATCACCAAGCCGTCATCCGCCGGTTCAACAGATCCTGGATATCGTCCGTAGGTGGAATCATATTTAAAGAGATGTGCATTGCTTTCAATTGGAGAGGTGTTGTTATAAGCAACCACTTCAATATCATCAGGGTAGTACTCGAACAGTGCCTTTACTACTTGCCTGCCGATACGTCCAAAACCATTGACTCCAACACGTGTTTTTTCACTTTTACCCTGATCACTAGCCACTCTGTACCCTCCTTCATTACGAAACAAAAAAGTAGGACCACTGTCCAACCATTAGGTGAACAGTAAATTCACTATATTTCAACAAAAGACGTCATGACGTGGATGATTCCCATACTTTACGAACGTTAGGAAAAGCATCCCAACCGGCATACCGGCCTGCGGATCCTAGCTCCTCTTCAATACGAAGCAATTGATTATATTTCGCTGTCCGATCGGATCGTGCAGGCGCACCTGTTTTAATCTGTCCAGCTCCTGTCGCAACGGCTAAATCCGCTATCGTAGTATCCTCTGTCTCTCCAGACCGATGACTTATCATGCTGGTGAATCCTGCTCGCTGCGCCATGCTTATCGCGTCAAGCGTTTCCGTCAAAGTGCCAATTTGATTCAATTTTATCAAAATTGAATTGGCAGCCTTTTCTCGAATCCCGTTCGCTAAACGTTCCGTATTCGTGACAAACAGGTCATCACCTACAATTTGTACCTGCTCGCCAAAACGTTCCGTCATAAGAACCCATCCATCCCAGTCATCTTCTGCCAAACCGTCCTCAATGGATATAAACGGATAATCATTTATCCATTGAGCATAGACATCAACAAGGGACTGATTATTTAATTCTTTTGCATCACTCTTGAGTTCATATATACCATTATTGAAGAATTCGCTAGCCGCTACATCCACCGCAACGAAGGCATCCTCCCCTGGCCGATAACCAGCTTTCTCAATAGCCTCAATCAACAACTCGATTGCTTGCGTATTTGTGGTATTCGATGGAGCGAAACCACCTTCATCGCCAATATTGGTTTGCAAACCATTTTGTTGAAGCACTGTGCGTAAAGCATGATATGTCTCCACCCCAATTTGCAACGCTTCTGAAAAACTACTTGCACCCACCGGTACAACAAAAAACTCCTGAACATCCGTGGAGTCCGATGCATGTTGTCCTCCATTAAGTACGTTGAAGAACGGTACTGGAAGTATATGCGCACTTACTCCACCCAAATATCGATATAAGGACAAGCCAGAATATTCTGCTGCAGCGTGAGCCACTGCAAGTGAAACACCAAGTAGTGAATTCGCGCCTAAACGCTCTTTATTGGACGTACCATCCAAATCAACTAACGTTTTGTCGATCAATTCTTGATCCAATGCGGAGAGATCTTTCAATGCCGGTGCTATTTCATCCAAAACGGAATTTACTGCACGTAATACCCCGCGACCCAGATATCTCGAATCACCTGTATCACGTAATTCCAATGCTTCGTATGATCCTGTACTTGCACCGGATGGGACAGCCGCTCGGCCGAAGCTTCCATCTTCTAGTTGAATCTCAACCTCAACAGTCGGGTTACCACGTGAATCTATGATTTCACGAGCGTGAACACGATCAATTGTGGACATTTATCGGCCTCCCTCAAGACCTGCTATTGTGAGCTATTTCTATCGCTTTATCAACCGCTTCTTTTGGGCTTTTAACTCTTACAATACCGTCTGTTTCTATTCCTTCGCGTGACAGCTCCCACGTACCCAGGCCGATCGTCGGAATACCATCACCCAAAGCATGCGCTATTTCAGACAATGTGCCAAAGGCGCCGCCGACTGCAATCACAACCCTACCGGTCTTCACGACTACGATATTCCGCGCATAACTCATGCATGTAAGAATTGGAATCGTAACATATTGGTTAGCATCTTGCGGGGAAGAACCGGGTAAAATCCCCACCGTCAATCCGCCCGCTTCGAAAGCGCCTTTACTCGCCGCTTCCATGACACCATCACCCCCACCGGTGACAACAACCGCTCCGCGCTCCGCAAGGCCACGCCCTATTTGTTCTGCTCATTTTAATTCTTGGGTTGATGGATTGTTCCCACCAACAATAGTAATGATAATTGGATAGCTCATAAACCGCTCTATTATACTCTCTGGCAAGCCATTGTGTGAAAAATATATGCCACAAAGTTTGCCTCTTTACACGTCAATATTCGATGAAATTTTTGGCCGTTAACCGTCTCAGTTTTATCGTATCTAATGCAACGTAACAGTATATGAAGTTGGAATAGAGGATCCAGGAGAAGCAGCCATAACAACTAAGACAATCCTCGATTCATCATCGGAACCTTGAAAATGCACTGCACCATACTGCTCTGAATTTAAATGTAAATCACTGATCAAAACTTCTTTATTGGGCCTGAACTCAATAGTTTTCACCCAATATGTTTGGTTCACTAGATTTCCGGTTAACACAAACCCATCTGCATCCCAACCTCCGTCACCTTGTCCATCCCACAAATATTCAATTTGAGGCACGGCAAATCGGCTGATGGCTACTCCTCGATTGTTGACCGCTCCGTCCGTAATAACCTGAATGCGAACCACAACTTCTTGCCCCGCGAATGGAGAAAGATCAATAGATTCCCGTAGCCAACGAGGTTGACGACCCCCACTTTGTCCGGTATATGCTGGCCCCATACTCTGCCCAAAAGGATCATTCTTGGTTGAGAAAGCTCCCTCCAACACACTCCATTGGGTGCCACCATCCACGGAAATTTCTACATACGCAAAATCCCAGTATGTTTCTAAATCAAACCATAAATCGATTTCAAGCATCGCTTTATCAACACCGCGTAGATCAAATTCTTTATTTATTTTTGAATCTATTGCGTCGCCTCGATTACTCCACCACAGAGTATTTCCGGCAACATCCGTGGCCTGAACCAGTGGCGTGACTACATCACCTTTAAACTCAATCGTATACGCGTTTTTTTGTGGCATAACTTCCACATAATTGACAGCATATTGATTCACCAATCCAGACAAAGTTCCAGGCTTTTTCAAAACATGAGTCGGTTCTATCACCACTTCGAGATCGTCATATGAATCGGGTTTACCACGAGCATCCATATAATTCGCGATTACCCACTCTTGAAAAATGGCGTGAAAATCCATGTCCTTCGCATGCCCTTTTAATGCTCTTTCAAGACTCTCAATCCCATCAGTTTGATCATGAACAAGGGTCGTAAGATCATCTTCCTTTAGATAGCGGGAGAACAAATATTTCAGAAAAAGAGTTACAGCACCATAATTGCCCTGAAGCCCTGACCAATGGATCAATGAGACATTAGGAGCACTTGTGAAAGCATCGATATGCAATTGTTCATATCCAAGTGCACCAACGATCATCTCTGAAATCCCTTCATTGACCCATGCATCCTCGGTTGAATCAACACGCCAATGCAGCAAATGTTGGAGTTCATGAGCGATAGTCCCAAAATAATTTGGAGTCCCCATGGGGGCTTGTTCTAAGTTTACGAATATCATGGGACCATCATTACTAAACTTATAAATACTAGGAGAATATTCGTGTATCGAAGAATAGTATCCGGCAATCCCGGGAATCCGTCCGTGAATTATGCTGATTGCCCTCTCTTCGGCCTGGACGTCTAACATCTTTTCTATCCTTGGTAGAATAAATTTTTGTACCACTTCTGCGGATTTCTGAAGTGAATCCAAATCAAACCGTCCATCTTGCACAAAAAAATTGAGCCTTTCAGTTTTGTATTTCAAAGTCGTATCCATTTTAGACATCATCGACCTCTGTGGATTCCATGCCCAAAAAGATTTCTTTTGGCCAACTTCCATCCAGTCAGACGCAATTGATGAAGATAGGGGAGAACCGCCCAATTCTTTCCAAACTTGCTCAACATCAAGATCTGGTGGCGATTCGAAATTGCTGAAATGTAGAGAAGAAACCCCATTTTTTCTGGTTTGCACCTCTTTGTTCGAGACCGCAGATTCAGGCGTCAGAAGAGAACTAGACGGTGAAGACCTGTCAGCTGATTCGATTTGAGATGTCGCAGTTTCAATTGCTGAGTCGCTGGCTGCACCAAAACATGCATTCGCTGTCCATAATATAGCCACTAAAAATACACTAAAAAGAGCTTGCCGAAATAGACCATGCATTTTGGGATTACAACCTCAATTCAATCTCAATCGCAAATCAATCACAGTGAAAAAAATGAATGCCACGAAGATATTGCCCTACTTAACCAACATTATAGGAGTTCATGGCTTCACTAATCCCATTGGTAAGAATTATTTTTGTTGCGCCAACCACCCGATTCAATAGGTCCTCCAACTGTGTTTTTTCTTCGCTACTAAATGCTCCCAGCACATGATCAATCGCAGTACGATTATCTGTTTCGGGTCGACCAATACCGATCCGCAGACGCGGAAATTCAGAACCACCTAGAGCAGAAATGATCGAGCGCATCCCGTTATGCCCACCAGCACTACCCTTGTCGCGGATACGTATTCGACCAAACGGCAAATCCATTTCGTCATAAATCACAAGTATTTTATTCAACGATGTGTTCGCATACCTCGCAATTGGGCCAACTGAATCGCCACTACGGTTCATGTACGTTTGGGGTTTTACAAGGAGGATTTCCTGCCCTTCAAATACTCCTTTACCAATTAATGCGTTTCTTTTCTTTTGTTCAACCGATATATCAAAATTTTCAGCAAGTCTATCTAGAGCCGCAAATCCAATGTTGTGGCGCTGATCACGATATTTCTTCCCAGGATTTCCTAGGCCAATAATGATATGCATGACCTGCTTATACACCTTCCTCTATAGACCCTTGAATTTAATAATATCGTATGTGATTCCGTCGCGCTTTCGCTTTTGACTTTTTAATCTTAGCGTGCGACATTTGATTGATCGTATACATAGGAGGATCCGACATGGGATATGAATTCAATCACGTGCATCTCAAAGCACCAGATCCAGAAAAAACGGCTGCATGGTATGTAAAGGCATTCAATCTCAAAATTGTTGGAGATATCGTACGTGAATCTGGAGACCGGTTCATCCGATGCGACACCCCAGACGGGATTCGCTTCAACATCTCAGGCGCACGCACAGATGAAAAAATGGGACCTGGCGACGCCACCGCTCACTACGGGTTGGAACATTTCGGCATCACCGTAGACGACATCACAACCGAAATCAAACGTCTAGAAGACCTCGGTGCCGAATTAATCGAAGGCCCAATCGGATCTGGCGAATCCGGTCCACGCATTGCTTTCATTAAGGGACCTGATGATGTCAGGATCGAATTATTGCAATTAAGTAGCTGATAAACATCCATAACTAGATGGAAGTCTCCTTTTAAAAAACGCTTGGAGATTAAATATGCTCTCTGTGCTGTACGTTGGAATTGGTGGATTTTTGGGATGTATATCGCGGTATCTTCTGGCTAACTGGGCACAACAATTTTTCGGAACAACTAATTTCCCCACTGGAACACTGTTCGTAAATATCGTTGGATGTCTCGCGATTGGCATAATTGCAGGATTGATAGAATCGCGACAGATCATGTCAGAAGCAATGCGAATCCTCGTAATCACAGGATTCCTTGGTGGTTTTACAACGTACTCAGCTTTCGGATTACAAACAACACATCTTATACGAGATGGTGCGATCTTATTGGGGTTAACAAACGTAGGACTCCAAATCTTCCTTGGTATTGGAGCTGCTTGGTTAGGATATTTCGCAACAATACGAGGATCATAACCTAAAGCTAATTTAAACGATCGAACAATTTGTTTAATTCAACATACGATTCAATCCGTCATACTGTACCGGGTCCAAATTCTTGCCAACAAAACCTGCATGGTCAAACGCATAGCGAAACGCTTTGAAAATAGCATTCGTGAATGTCCCCGTACGCGATACCACCGTAAACGGGCTGATATATTCCCAGACAATTTCACCCATTTTTGTAACCTCAACAAGCCTTCCGGGTGCCCCCTCACAAATCAATGTGTTGCCATTTGGCAACCTTTGGGCACTGCCAAGGTTAAAACTGTAAAATGCGATCGGTGGAGAGCCCCTATATTCCCAAACAATGGTATTGGACACAGGATTGATTTCGAGAACTCGCGAATAACTAACACCAAAACGATGGGAACCATTATCAAAAATCATTACGTTCCCATTACCTACATGGGTTGCATCATGCTGATGTGAAATATCACCAGGCCCCCATTTCCATTTCGCTACACCTGAAGATTGATCGACAATGGCAATAACGTTTATTTGCCGAAAGCTAACCAGAATATCACCGTTGGGCATAACATCGAGCGAATTTCCATGAGTCCATCCATGGCGCCCTTCAAGAGGGCAGATCACATCTTTTTCAAAATCTAAAAACTCTTTCACGTACCACTTTTTAATGACCTGACCTTGAGGGCCAATCTCTGCTATAACATCAGCCATCATTTGGTCGGGATCGGAATCCCTAAAAATTCCTCCTGTAATTTTATTCGTCTCTTCCTGAGTCAGTTTCTCCCACAACAAAACTAATGTGTTCCCCGATGCTAACCGTACGAAATCATGATGTAACGCATTGTTTCGATATTCCCAAACAATATTGCTATCCCAATCCAACTCAAGAATTGCAGTTGATGAACCCGCCATCGGTTCACCATCAATGCCCTTTTGTGGTGCCCACGTCCGCATTAATAAATGCCCATTCGCAAGAATTTGTCCATAAGAAATCCCTTCATCACATTGCCATCGATGGCAAATCTGACCACTCATATCAATCAACGAAGCGTACTTGTTCCCATCTGCACCTGCACCCAAACCGCTATTCGTCACAACTAATGTGTACCCCGGATACACTTGATTCACGTCTTCATAAATCAAACCAATCGGGTGATGTTGAGACCAACCCACTGAGCACCTCCAATTTTCTATAGAGAGCCAAAAGTTCTAATCCTTCAACAAAAAAACTAGTAGGAGTCACATGCCAAATTATAACTCTGCCTGGAAACATCGCATTCTTCGAATAGTTAGTTCCATACAAGGAAGTCCCATAATCAAGCGATCGAACCTTGTAAAAACCTCAACTGATAAAAAATTGCGTTAGAATGAATCTTCAAATTGAAGTAATCCAATTATCTGATGACATAGGAACAATTAAGTAAGGAGATGAAAATTGAAGAACGAACCGGTCCGTCTTGGTTTCGTAGGTGCAGGCAATTACACCAAAATCAGGCTGCTACCAAATTTCAAAGAGATACCCGAAATTGAACTTGTGGCGATCGCGAATAGCACAGAAGAGTCAAGTCAACGAGTCGCAAATGAATTCGGGTTTGCAGAAGTAATCAGTGATTGGGAAACACTTGTTAAAATCCCAAGTATCGACGCAATTGTCATTGGAACCCAAGCGCCACTGCATTCTGAGATCACCCTAGCTGCACTTGCATCGGGGAAGCATGTTTTTATGATGAATGCGATTTCGGCGACCTTAGATGAAGCGCGCTTAATGACACAAAAAGCTCAAGAAAATCCAGATTTAGTAACAATGATTTTCCCTTCCGGCAGATACATGAGGGAGGATGCATTAATGCAAAAACTATTGGAAGATGGATATGTGGGCGAAATCGTCCAAGTCATGGTTCACTGGCAAACACCTTTTTTTGGATTAGGTGGCATGTATGAAATAGCACGACGCTGGGTTGGTGAGCATACCCGAATCATTGCCTTGCGATCATCTCTAGAAAAAAAGATCGAAAATCCAAGCGGGCAACTTATCCAGCCGACGACGAATACGGTACTTGGGCAACTAAGTAACGGCGCTTCAATCATCTATGTTCATACACCAACATCCCATTCTTATAATCGAACACGGATTGAAATTCATGGAACAGAAGGCACATTAATATGCTATAGCCCTGATGAATACCAAGAAGGAATCTACGGCGCTAAGACAGGCGAAGGTGAAGTCCAACTTATTCCCGTTCCAGCCGAAATGCGTAGTGAATGGGACAATCCTATAGGAGTTCCGGTCGAGGCAGACTTCATCGCCACGATACGTGAAGAGAAAACACCTTCACCAGTAATCCCGACTTTTGAAGATGGCATGCGCGTAATGGAACTTGGCGAAGCATGGGGGATATCAGCGAGGAACAGCGCATGGGTAAATTTGCCCCTTAGCTCCTAATCTCTGGAACACAAAAAGTAGCAACTGGCATTAGGGAAGTGGTAATATGGGCGCTGGCTTTGGTATAACAATTTGCACATCATTTATGTAGGAGGGGATGAACTATATGAATACAGCAGAATTCCTATCAATTTCGAGTATGATTTCGCCTGACAAGGAAGCAATCATATTTGAAGGAAAGCGATTCACCTATCAAGCGCTCAACGAACGTGCCAATCAATTAGCCGCAGCGTTGCGGGATAAGGGCGTTGGGAAAGGTGATGCAGTCGGTGTAATGCAAGTGAATTGCTCAGAAATTGCTGAAATATATTTTGCATGCGCGAAATTAGGAGCAATGTTCGTACCTTACAGCTATCGAGCGAAGGCAGACGAACTCAAAGTAATCGTCGAATTATCTGAGGCGACTGTCTTATTCGCTGGTTCTCGCTATATCTCACTGGTGAATGACCTACGTGACCAATTACAAAAAGTGAACCAATTTATATCACTAGAAGGTGAAGCCGACGGTTTTCAAGAGTATGAATCTGTTCTGGCTGGGCAACCAACCGATGACATTACGACCGAAGTGGAAGATGACGATACAACAATATTGATGTTCACTGCGGGAACAACCGGAACCCCGAAAGGTGTCATGCTTACATACGGTAGCGTAAGCAGCTTTTCCCTAACAAACGTTGTTCCTCTCGATCCTGACGACACCGAAAAGAACATCCTCACAGTGCCGCTTTATCACATTGCCGGATTACAAGCGATAATAGCTGGTGTGTATGGAGCTCGAACAATTGTCATCCAGCGCCAATTCGAACCAGTAGCATGGATGACTGAAGTAGCAAACGAAGGTGTTCAACGAGCCATGATGGTCCCAACAATGATTAAGCTCCTCATGGACCATGAAGACTTCAGTAAACACGATTTATCTAGCTTGGAGGTTATCACATACGGAGCGGCCCCAATGCCTCTTGAAGTGATAAAACAAGCAATCGAAGTATTCCCAAATACACGTTTCATCAACGCATTTGGGCAAACAGAATCTGCAGCCACAATCACTGCACTTCAACCTGAAGATCACATTATAGAAGGTACCGATGAAGAGAAAGAGATCAAACTCAATCGTTTGGCGTCAATAGGTCGTCCTCTTCCGGGTGTTGAAATCCGTATCGTTGACGAAGACGGTCAAGAAGTACCACAAGGAGAAAGTGGCGAGATTGTTGCACGAGGCGACCAAGTCATGAAGGGCTATTACAAACAAGAAGCAGAAACCAGCAAAACGATTCGAGACGGCTGGTTGTTCACGGGAGATCTCGCATACATTGATGACGAAGGTTATATCTTTCTCTCCGGCAGAGCGAAAGACCTGATCATACGGGGTGGAGAAAATATCGCACCAAGCGAGATCGAAGTTGCTCTCGAAACTCATCCCGCGGTTGACGAAGCAGCAGTAATTGGAATTCCAGACCAAGAATGGGGAGAGCGGATCCGCGCTGTAATCGTCCTCAAATCAGGCCAATCCACAAATGAAGAAGATCTTATTGGTTTTTCACGTGATCTCCTTGCAAGCCACAAGCGTCCTGAATCCGTAGTTTTCACCAAGGAGTTGCCGAGAAATCCAATGGGGAAAGTGTTGAAACGTGATTTGCGTGAAGAATTCGATACACCTATCACCTAAACATTGACCATCCGATGTGGAAGGCTTAAATCGTTTAAGCCTTCCACATCTTCTTGTAAATAGACGACCAATAGCCTGCCCAACTGTTATTGTTACCGAGTCACACCAGATTCGCGCAAATCTTTGATTTGCTCACTGGTATATCCGATGCTAGATAGAACCTCATCCGTATGTTCACCTAATGCAGGCGCTGGCCTTTGAACTTCCAAAGGGGTTTCACTCATCTTCAACGGAGGACCATACATTTTCATTCCGCCCACCAGTGAATGGTCTAGATCAACGATGTATCCATTAGCAATCGCTTGCTCGTCTTTCGTCATTTCCTCTGTAAAATGAAGTGGCCCAGCAGGTATGCCTGCGTCATCCAATAAGTGCAGCCATTCCTTTGTCGTTTTCTCACGAAATCTTGATTCAGCTTCCTCGATGAGTTTCTCACCCTCAGCTGCTGCATTTGGATCATTAGCTGCTTCTATTGGATCATAACCTTCATCAAACCGCGGATCATGAATTCCCAACAATTGGGCCATCCGCTGCTTTGGTGGATCGCTAAGGCACCCAATCGTGACGTTACCGTCTTTGGTTTGAAATGTTCGATAATAAATATTCCCAGGTGGACGAGGTCGCAAGCCTTGATGGAGCTTTAACATCTCCTCATAAGAGCGTCCCTCTTGTTGAAGGGTTTCTAGATCGGAGAAGAACTCCTCTCGATTCTCTTTATCCACGACATCCACTTGTATAAGTCGCTGAGTCTGAATCGCTAAAGAGGTAGCCATCAAACTCGCCTCAATCTTTTGCCCTTTACCTGTTTTTTCCCGGACATAAAGTGCGGCAGAAACACCCCAGGCAATGGAAATACCTGTCGCATGATCGGCAAGAGCAGTAGCCTGGATCAATTGCGGTATTCCATTCTCAACTTTCCCTTCTGCAGTCATCAAGCCTGTCATCGACTGGGTAACAATATCTGAACCTGGCCGATAATGATGTGGTCCCTCCAAGCCGAAGGCCGTATTTTGACAATATATAAGTTGCGGATTCAACTCGGCCAACGTTTCATAATCGATCCCCAATTTCTGTGGAACATCAGGCCTGTAATTAATAATCACCACATCCATATCGGGAACAAGTTTATAAATAATCTCTCGTGCCTCATCCTTGCTCAAATCAAGAGGTAAGCTCCTTTTCCCGCGATTCAAAGCCATATAAATACGGCTCTCATCAGGAACAATCGGCTGGTAAGCACGAACTGGATCACCTAATGTCGATTCGACTTTGATAATATCCGCTCCCATATCTGAAAGCAGAGCTCCCGCAAAAGGTGCCGCTACAATTTGGGAAAACTCGAGTATCCGTATCCCTTCCAATGGTGTACTCATTTAACCTCTCCCTTTGTTGTTCAGAGTGAGTCAAAGATACCACGTTTCTTCACATAATAAATGTTTGGTCAAATACATCTGTACACATATTTTGATCAACAACGCCGACGCAGACTTCACCGATGTAACGTGCTTTTTTACTGAAACGTAACAGGCAATGTATCATTAACTTAACACCATGGTTTTTAGGCAGATTCCCCAAGATCCACCTAATCGAAAATGCGAATAACGATGTTACAAAAAAGGAGTGCGTAATGGAAGAGTTTTTTCAGTTTGGGGGAACGGCCGCCATTGCAATTATTGGCATACTACTATTCTTGTTTTCCCGAGGACAAAAGAAACGAGAAACTCACGAACTCAAGACCTCAATTGAGAAAACAGGGCAAACTGTCTACGAGGGTGCCAGCAAAGATTTATTGGATCTAGTCGTTCATTTGAATGGTTTAGGCATTAGCACAGAAACACACACACGCAATGAAGCCTTGGAAAAAGAAATGGCAGGCTCCCGGTGGAACAGCAAAAATAGTCGTGGGGTCTTGTATCTCAAGGATACCCCTTTTGATTGGATCACTATCCTTCATAGACGAGGTGGAAAAAACAATCCTCCAAAATGGTGGTATCTCTTTGGTTTGCGAGATGAGCGAATTGGCTCCATCCATACAACCAAACTGCGCACTATTCGCAAGAAATCATTCCCCATTTTTGGAAAGGTCCTAGATACGGAATGGTCTGGAAACGACCATCATACAAATCTCCTAGAAACCCTCTCTGAAGACTCCGATATCGACGGACTCTCTGAAAGACTAGGGAATATCACCGTTGAAAGTCACACCCAGGCATTCCATGGATGGGTCATTGAATTCGAGAGGAATCCTGTAACAGGAGATCCATTTTCGGTCAAGGCTAACTGGGCTGCCATAAGAAAAATGAGTGATTTTATCCTCAAAGCTCCCGTGAACTGATAACATGTGAACGCACCTTTTGTTATTGGGTGGGGAAAATGAACATCAAAAATGCACATATCACCATCTTCTTAAGCTTAGCGCTTATTCTCGCCGCCTGTGGCGGTGGACAAGAACCCAATACTGCGACCCCAGCACCCGCTTCAACGGTGCCACCCACTGCAACAGCAATCGCAACAGTTCCACCTTCACCCACTGAAATACCCCCTGTAGCCACTGCAACGACTACACCAAATCCAACAGCGGTACCAACAGCAGTACCAACAGCGGTACCAACAGCCATCCCAACCGCAATACCAACCGTTGCCATAACACCGGAAGCTGCAACACCTGCCCCCACTGCAGCAGTCACCTATACAACGGTTGACTCGTTTGGATTCAACCTAACAATCGACGGCGAGGTCAGCCTAGAAAGCTCCGGGTTAACGGAAGATGATGCAACAAGCAATGATGGAATTCTGTTCTTTGAATATGGCGGGGCAAATTCGATACTTCTATGGTTTCAGGATCAAGACTCGACGATAGATTCGGTATTGTCGGATAATTACACGGGACTTGTTGAATCTCAACCGTCTATCACCTTCGCTTTAATCAACGAGGATGAAGAGATTGTAGATGGCAATGTAGGTAAAACTTTCGCCTTCGTAACAACCACCGAATCAGGTAGCACCGGCGGAGGGGTTATTGGAGCCTGGCGATGCACATCGGGACCAGTTTTCGCATTGACAGTGACTGGATCTGATGGCGCAGTAGTTGCTATACGATTTAATCGACTCTTAAATGGATTTACGTGCAGCGCTTAAATAAAGAATGCTTCGGGCGTGAAAGGGAAAAGTAATGAGAATAATTACGTACGTGACAGTAGCAATGCTAATTCTCGCTTTAACGCTGCCTGTTACGGCATTCGCAAACCACAAAGATGGACACACACAATCAGACAACCCAACTCCTGCAGAAACTCCAGGGCCAAACAACAATCCACCACCCGGAGGCAATCCCGCACAAACGCCAGATACCCAGGCCAACACTCACCAAAACCCAAACAATAACCAGAACAACCCTAATCCACCACCACCA
>CEUS01239864.1_pt1 | contig 21950 bp, 20 predicted proteins | sample 427031 | NCBI WGS metagenome assembly CEUS01 (sample SAMEA2622837, study PRJEB7988) | marine metagenome | biome: marine biome (ENVO:00000447); feature: marine epipelagic mixed layer (ENVO:xxxxxxxxx); material: "saline water (ENVO:00002010), including plankton (ENVO:xxxxxxxx)" | depth 140 m | reverse complement strand
CCTGGTCGCCCCCGACGAGACAACTTTCTCTTACCTCGAAGGTCGCCGGGGCAGTCCTGTTGGCTCTGCATGGGAGCAAGCCCTCGACCATTGGCGCAGTCTTGCCACTGATGAGGGCGCTCACTTTGACACAACGGTCACTCTTGATGGAGGTGATATAGAACCCTGTGTGACTTGGGGGACTAATCCTGCCCAAAGTGTACCTGTCTCCGGGCGAGTTCCGGATCCAGCTGACGCCACCAGCGAGGCTGCTCGGGAGCAGACAGAGCGTGCTCTTCGCTATATGGATTTGGATGCGGGAACGGCTTTAGCTGACGTATCCCTTGACAGAGTCTTTATCGGATCTTGTACCAACTCGAGACTTGAGGACCTCCGCGCTGCCGCTGCCACCGTGCGAGGTCGCCAGGTCGCTTCCGGAGTCCGTGCAATGGTCGTGCCCGGTTCCGGCCTTGTGAAGGTGGCTGCAGAAGCTGAGGGTCTTGACCAAGTCTTTCGTGATGCTGGTTTTGAGTGGCGCGATGCTGGCTGTTCAATGTGTCTGGGAATGAATCCAGACATTCTTCTTCCTGGTGAGCGCTGTGCCTCAACTTCCAATCGTAACTTTGAAGGGCGTCAAGGGCCGGGTGGTAGAACCCACCTGGTCAGTCCTCAGATGGCGGCTGCGGCAGCCATCGCTGGACATTTTGTTGATGTTAGAGAGTGGGAGATGCGCTGATGAGAAAATTTGAAGCAGTTCGTAGTAAGGCCCTGCCTCTGAATCGTGCTGATGTCGATACAGATCAAATCATCCCTGCTAAATACCTTAAGAGGATTGAACGAAGCGGTTTTGGCCAGTTCCTATTCGATGACTGGCGAAAGGATCCCGAGTTCATCCTTAATGAAGCTGTTTTCAGTGGTTCCCGTATCCTGCTGGCAGGTGCCAACTTCGGCTGTGGATCTTCTAGGGAGCACGCCCCTTGGGCACTTGAAGACTACGGCTTTCGTGCCCTAATTGCCCCGTCGTTTGCTGATATTTTCCGAAACAATTGTGCCAAGATCGGCCTTCTTACCATCACGCTTGCCCCAGAAGACGTCGAGTTTCTCATCGCCCGGGCCGAGGAGCTTCCTGAAGCAGAGACCGTAGTTGACCTCGAGTCACAGACGGTAGCTACGGCTGATGGCTCCTTCGTGCGTTCTTTTGAGATCGACCCTGCCGTAAAGAGGAATCTACTCGAAGGGCTGGACGCTATTGGTCTAACTCTTGAACACGAGGAGGACATCTCATCCTTCGAGGAGGTTCGTCCCGACCGCTTCCCATCGACTGTCTCCAAGGATGCCCCTGTATGAGAAGTGGAGGACGCCATCCTCGGCCTAGTTCTATCTGGTTCTGGAGGAATTGGCGGAACTCAAGGCTTAAGGTGATAGATCGGACTCGCCTCGCTCTCCGTAATAACTTTATAAAGATGCGAACCGGTCAGGAATGCTGCGGCAACTACGGCGAACCTGGCTGTTGAGTGGGTCCCCAGCCGTCCGGTTCGGACGGTTCTGACACCACCCCAAATTAAATACGATGTCCTCCTGGCCCGACATGAAAATAGATTTGTGCACGCGGCTTCAACCTCAACCCCTCCCTCCCTCCCGTTTTGTGTTTCCTGATCCCCGTGGTGCCTCTCCCAGTGGTTTTGTCGCCGCTGGTGGTGATCTTGCTCCAGAAACGATAGTCGCGGCTTATCGGGCAGGGCTCTTTCCTTGGCCCCACGATGGTGTCGACACTCTCTGGTGGTCCCCGGATCCAAGAGCCATCCTTGTCCCGGAGCGCTTCCACGTATCTCGTCGACTGGCTCGGCGTGTTCGCCAGCAACGTTTCCGGATCACTGTTGATGCTGCTTTTGGCAAGGTAATTGCTGCTTGCGCCATACGGCCGGAAGGAACCTGGATCACGCCGGGGATCATGCGTGCTTATCTTCGCCTGCATTCCCTTGGGTGGGCTCACAGCTTCGAGGTTTGGAACCCTGAAGGCCGACTTGTTGGTGGGCTTTACGGCTTGTTTGTGGATGGACTCTTTGGTGCCGAGTCCATGTTTCACCGTGCCAGCGACGCTTCCAAGATAGCTCTGCTTGCTCTTTGTCAGCATGCTCCACGTTCTGGGATCGAACTCATTGATGTCCAGCTTGAGACCCCACACCTAGCCTCCCTCGGGTCGCAGGCTATTCCTCGTGAACGATATCTAGAGCTTTTGCTCCGTGCGCGAGCCTCTGGGCAGCCAAACCAGTAGACTCGAGCGATGCCTTCCTATCCTGTTCTCCTTGCATCCGGCGATGGCATCGGCCCGGAGGTCCTTGAAGAAGGACTAAAAGTGCTCAATGCCGTTGAGCGCCGCTACGGCTACGAGTTCCAATACGAGAATGGTGTTGTCGGCGGAGCTGCTATTGATCAATATGGGATAGCCCTTCAGGACGAGACTCTTGAAGCTGCAGCCCGTTCGCGTGCTGTTCTCTTTGGAGCGGTAGGGGGACCCAAATGGGATGACCCGCAGGCATCCATTCGTCCAGAGCAAGCCATTCTTGGCTTACGCAAAGGGCTTGGGCTCTTTGCCAATATTCGTCCTGTACGGGTCAATCCTCTTTTGCTCGGCGATAGCGCAATTAAGCGAGAGGTTCTTGAGGGTGTAGACATGATCGTTGTGCGCGAGCTTACCGGGGGAATCTATTTTGGAAAGCCTCAGAAGCGTTGGGTGAATAGTCGCGGACGACAGGCTGTGGACACGATGCGTTACAGCGAACGCGAGATTGAACGAATTCTGCGAACGGGGTTTGAGCTTGCTCGTGGTCGCCGCCACAAGCTTACTAGTGTCGATAAGGCAAACGTTCTCGATACCAGTCGTCTATGGCGCGAGATCGCCGTAGAGCTGTCTGAGGAATATCCCGATGTTGAATTGGAGCACGTACTTGTCGATGCCTGCTCCATGCACCTCATAACCCATCCTGACACCTTCGATGTCATCGTCACGGGCAACATGTTCGGCGACATTCTCACCGACGAGGCTTCTGTTCTGGCCGGCTCCATGGGAATGCTTCCCTCCGCCAGCCTAGGTCGTCGCCGTCGAAATGGAACAGGTATTGGTATGTATGAACCTATTCATGGCTCTGCTCCTGATATTGCTGGAAAGGGAATTGCAAATCCCATCGCCATGATCCTTAGTGTCGCCCTTATGCTGCGCCACTCCCTTGCTCTTGAAGAGGCTGCAGTTGCTGTTGAGCAGGCAGTGGATGATGTTCTTTCGGAGGGCTACCGCACCGTTGATATCCAGGCTGGGGATGGCAGAATCGTCGATACCGCCCGGATGGGTACTCTTGTAGCCGAGCATGTTTTGGCCTGATTCAAAATAGAGCCATGCAGGGCGCCAAGTTGTTAGGATAGGGCGCTACACATTTACTTCTTGGGGCGTACGGCGCTGTCGTGGCTCCCTGCTATGAGAGTGAGGTTTTCTATGACAACAACTGAAATCCAGCGCGGCCTTGAGGGGGTCAATGTCGCTGATACTAAGCTGTGCACCATTGACGGCCAAAAGGGCCAGCTGATCTACGCTGGTTACGACATTTACGATCTTGCTGAGCATGCCTCCTTTGAAGAGGTTGCTTTTCTGCTCTGGAATCTTCGCCTCCCCACTCTCGAAGAACTTAGCAACCTCCAGGCCCTGTTGATAAATGAGCGACCTCTCTCTGATCTGAACCGCAGTCTCATCACAGATCTGGCCGGAACGGCCAAGCCAATGCGTGCTCTCGAGATTTGCATCGCTGCCCTGGGGGCTCTCGATCCCAAGTCCAATGACTTCTCAGCGGAGCAACTCAAATGGACGGCTGCTCGCCTCACTGCCCGGATGCCCACTGTCGTTGCTGCTTTTCACCGTCAGCGCTTGGGTCTAGATGTCATTCCCCCACGTGATGACCTCGGTCATGCTGCCAACTTCCTTTGGTGCCTTAAAGGTGATGAGCCCTCGGAGCTCGAGGCCCGTGTTTTCGATGTGGCAATGACACTGCACGCTGAGCATGAGATGAACGCCTCTACCTTCTCTGCCATCGTTACAGCTTCCACTATGAGCGACATGTACTCTGCTATAGCTTCAGCTATAGGAACGCTCAAAGGACCTCTCCATGGCGGTGCCAACAGTGCTGTTTTTGAGATGCTTGAGGTTATTGGGGATGAATCCAATATAGAGAGCCATATTGAGGCCATGCTCGCTCGTGGCGAGCGGGTCATGGGCATAGGACACCGCGTCTACAAAACGACGGACCCTAGGGCGATCATCCTTGAAAAACTTGGTGAAGAGCTTGCGGAGAACTCTTCCGAGCGTCGCTATTTCGACCTTTCCCGGAAGGTACGTGATCACCTCGGTGAGCGCCTAAGTGGTCGTCCCTTATATCCCAACGTTGACTTCTTTAGCGCCTCTGTCTATCACATGTTAGGAATTCCTCACGACCTTTACACGCCTATCTTCGCAGTTGCCCGTATTGCTGGATGGAGTGCCCACCTGCTGGAACAGTACGCCGACAACCGATTGGTTCGTCCTAACGCTGTTTATTCAGGTGAGAAGCACCGTTTGTATGAACCGATCGAGGCACGTAGTTAGGGGGAGTCGACTACTCCCCGCTGAGCATTTCTTCGTAACCCTCGTCGCCTTCTTGCTCTCGCAGCTCTGTTTCCTCGGCTTCTAGCTCTTCGCGCTCTTCGCGCTGTTCTGCACTTTCCTCCATCAGTCCCCCTTGCGCGTCCACCTCGAACTCCGCCTCTCGGGCTTCTCTAACCTGCGCATACCAGGTTCCTCCTAGAAAAGTGAGGGGGCTGAAATTCCGCTCCTCCAGCAGCCATCGCTCTGCGTATGCCTCCTCCAGGGCCTGAACAGCTATTACCTCGCCGACAAAAAGAACGTGATCGCCTGTGGGGATCACGTCCCTTAATCCGCATTCGATCCAGGCAAGGCATCCGTCAAGTAACGGTGCGTCTACCCGTAGGGCAGCGAACTGGTCAAGCTTACTGCCCTCGATCTTGTTTTCATCAATCCCGGAACGGCTTCCGAAGAAAGCTGTTTCGCGGAGAAGTTCAGGCCCTGGGATATTTAGAGCGAATTCCTCACTAAAGCGGATCATGTCTGCTGTGTGCCGCACGGGATGCAAAACCACCCCCAACATGGGTGGTGACATGGAGAGCGGTACTGTCCATGCTACGGGTGCAGCGTTCACCTCACCCCGCCAGCTCGTCGTCACGACGCTAACTGCTCCGGGATTTAGTAGCCTTCGGGCATCCGTGGGATCGTAGAGTCGACGCCCCACTTTTCTGCTCCTGCCTTAGGTGTTAGCTCGTGCCTTCGTCTCGTGCCCCTCTATGTTAACTGCCAGCGGCTAGTTCGATCGCTTGCTCTCGTTCCTGTTCTTTCCGCCAGTGGACGAACTCCCAGTAATCGAGAAGTTCTTCAATGTCTTGGGGCCGCTCTTCAAGTGCGTTTGCTAGTTTTGCAATTCTGGAATCTTGCACGTACAGCACCACATCGATGGCGTTCAAGAAGTAATGCAGGGGCCGGTTGAGGATGCCTGCCACATTTAGGAGCATGTCGATTCCCACAGACCTTTGCCCGGCTTCGTATAGGCTGACGGCACTTTGTGTTGTATTTAGTAACTGCGCCATCCGGACTTGGCTTAGCCCCGCGTCTTTGCGTGCCTGCCGAATACGACCCCCAAGTATTGCCGATGTTAGATCTTTGCCGTTCTCAGTCACCAAGTTCACCGTCGCCTTATGGGTTACGTAATCCCCTGAGGTCAATTCCAGTAGGGCTAGGGAAGATTGTGAAATAGAGTACAAACATGCTTCCTATAGTCAAATTATTTGACCCAATTGGACACCCTCCGCCCATTATCTGTTTGGGGTTAGGCTCACCCCTTTTGAGAAAGTGGTTTTGTTAGTAATTGCCCTGGGGGTCTCTCTGCCTTCATGCCATCCCTGGTGAGAGCAGGGTTTCCCCTCCCTATACTTACCAGTCATGTCCACCTCCATCGAGGTAACTTTTGTCACCACCAGTGAGGAAGAGACTCGTTCTCTAGGTGCACGCCTAGGTGATGTTCTTCATGCTGGCGATGTGATCCTCTTGGGTGGAGATCTTGGAAGCGGTAAAACGCGGCTCGCTCAAGGCATCGGTCGAGGTCTTGGCTGTACGGGCCCCATAAACAGCCCTACCTTTGTTCTCGTTAACGAACACCAGGGTCGAGAGTGCCTCTTCCATGCTGACCTCTACCGTATTGCGGGGGCTACTGATCTCTCTGAACTTGGGCTTTGGGATGAGGCCGAACGTGGTGTTCTTGTTGTCGAATGGCCTGATCGAGCAGAGGGAGGGCTTCCTGCGGCCACTCTCATCATTGACATTGCTTGCGGCGAAGGTAATGAACGTTCGTTTAGGCTACAGTCTGTTGCTGACCGAGGTTGCGAAATTTTAGCCGAGCTGGAACTCACGTGAGCGCTATCCTCGCCATTGATACCGCATCTCCTGCGTTTGCTATAGCCCTCGCTTTGGAGGGTTCTCCGGAAGAGAAACCTCGCGTCATAGAGAGCGTTTCCGATTTCACTCATACTTCCCTTCTGGCTGCCGTCGAGGAGTACCTTCGTGGGGTTCACCTGGATGCCGTGATAGTTGTCCGCGGTCCTGGGAGTTACTCGGGATTAAGGGCGGGTATCGCTACTGCCCAGGGGCTTGCCCTGGCGCAGGGCAGTCTTCTGGTTGGGATCTCCACACTCGAGGCTGTGGCAGTAGCTTGCAGTGATGATGTTGTCCCTCCGCTTACTTTTACGGCTATCCACCCTGCTGGTCGTGGTGATTTCGCTGCCCAGGACTTTCTGGGCCGTGTTCCTCAGGGGCCCATGCGAATTAGCACACCGGAGGAACTCTCTGGGGGTTCTCTTGCTGGTGAGGAAGCAGGTGATCTGGGCGCGCAAGAAGTGTCCCCCCGCGAACGTGTTGTTGCGGCACTAGCCTCTTACAGGAGAGGATCTCTCGAACCTGCTTCAGAGTTGACTCCCATATATATTCGCGAGCCCAACGTCACGACTCCTCGTCGTCCCTTTGGCCCTGCTGGCGCGCAGGGCCATCTGCCAGCACGATAGCTCTATGGCAAATGAACGTTCCCTCGTCCTCGTTAAACCAGACGCTATGCAGCGCGGCCTAGCTGGAGCAGTTCTCCAGCGACTGGAAAACCGTGGACTGCTCCTAATCGGCCTTAAGCTCATGCGCGTTGATCAAGATCTTGCTAGTCGGCATTATGCCGAACACGAAGGTAAGCCCTTCTTCGCTGCTCTCGTCGACTACATCACAAGTAGCCCCATAATTGCTGCTGTTTTTGAGGGGGACTCCGCTACGTCTGCAATTCGTAACAGTGTGGGTGTAACTAATCCCTCGCAGGCAGCAGCAGGCACTATTCGTGGTGATTTTGGGCTCGAGGTAGGACGTAACCTTGTCCATGCCAGCGATAGCCCAGAGAGCGGTGAACGTGAGCTCGCCCTCTTTTTCACTCAAGAAGAGCTAGTGCAGTGGTCCCGTGATAACGAACGCTGGATCTCTGAGAACCCCTAAGCGCGAGCGAAACGCCGCTGTCTCTTATGCTTGCCCTACTTCCATACCGATTGGAGTTCCTGTGAAGCAGTACGACTCACCCCCCGCCCTGACCATTGACCCCGCCAAGACCTATTCCGCAACTATTGAAACCTCTGCGGGTTCGATGGTTGCCGAGCTTTATCCAGGTGATGCCCCAAACACTGTCAATAATTTTGTCTTCCTCTCCCGTGATGGTTTCTACGACGAGGTTATTTTTCACCGGGTAATACCTGGATTCATGGTTCAGGGTGGCGATCCCACAGGCACAGGTCGTGGCGGTCCCGGTTACCGCTTTGATGATGAGGCTGTTACTCGTTCCTATGACCGCGGAACGCTTGCTATGGCTAACGCTGGCCCCAACACCAATGGTAGCCAATTCTTCATCATGCATGCGGACTATCCGCTGCCGCCGAACTACACCATCTTTGGCAAGCTCACTGAGGGTGAAGATGTTGTGGATATCATTGCTGGGGCCGAGACAGGTCCCAATGATCGTCCTGCCGAGCCAGTCTCCATTAGCGGAGTAACGATCGTCGAAAGCTGACGGTTAGCCCTTCGTTGGTTCAGTAGTCTGCTTGATGAGTTGCTTCGGGCGCGTGTGTCCATAAACGCGTCCGTAGGCAAGAGTTAAGAGTGCTGTTCCTCCTGCGATTATGGCTCCTGTCTGGAATGCAGTGGGCGCATCGTATGCATCCACGACAGCCCCCCCGATGGCGGGCCCCACTGCCAGTCCTAGTCCGCTAAGCGCTACTGACCAACCGATCAAGGTGCCTCTATAGGACTCTGGGGCTAGGTCCATCATGGAAGCGTTCAGCGCTGGGACCTGAAGTACTTGCCCGCAGAAAAGTACTGCCGTTGCGGAGGCTGCTAGGAAGATGTTTCCTGTTGCTGCTGCTGTAAGTGCCCCAGCGATGATTAGGATCTGTCCTATGAAAATCGGGACTGTGCGTCCGACGCGGTCGGAGAGATGCCCTGCTGGAATGTAGAGGATTCCGCCGGCTACTACTGCTGGAATCAGGACTAGCGTTAGCTGTGCAAATGAGATGTTTAGTACGTTATCTCCGTAGGGACGTATTGCAGGTACTAGTGAGCTGACACCGACAGTTGCTGCCAGGATTAGGAAACTCAGGAACACTAGTTGTGCAGACAGTACGCTCCGCAGTGGTGGGCGACGTTCATGCACAATACCCAGGTCCAGGTCCTGTCTGTAGGCAGGAACCCTTGTCTGTCCCAGGACCAGGGCTGCCATGACGGCCCCGATCCCGATGATGAAGAGTACGTTGGGGACCTTTTCTACAAAAAGTGCTCCGAGAAGGGCTCCCAGTCCGAATCCAAATAGCTGCCCCACGTTCAAGAATCCCACCACTTTTCCCCTCTCAGCTGGTGGGTACAGATCTGCCCCGATTGCATACGTTGCGGGCCAGATAAACGCTGTTGAAATTCCTAGTAGAGCTGCAAAACCCAGATAAGCATGTTCCTGCTGCACGAATCCCATCAGAGCTAATGCTGGGATCATCAGCACAAATCCGATTACCAAGGCAAGCTTCCGCTCTATGCGGTCACTGATGGCCCCTGCAGGGGTTTCTGAAAGGAAGCGAGCACCACCGTAGAGGCCCAGCAGATAGCCCCCAAAACCGTCGCTTGCTCCCAGGCTGTTTGGGACGAACTCCTGGAAGATAGCGAAGATAACGATGCCTAGGGCGATCTGCGCACAGAAGATGCTTAGCCCCAATCCGTGGGGTGCTCCTGTTAGCCATTCCTGTACCGCCAACCACAAGCGCATTCCGAAACTCTACCGGGGGTCTTTCCTGTGGGCCCCCTTGTTGTTCTGTTCGCTGGTCTTTTGAGTTGACCGGCCCTATCCTGACCTAGCGGTGGAAAACACCCCCGAGAGCCAATTTGTCCAGGCCATAGCTGGCCAGGATCACGAGGTTGATCTCTTCGGTGGGGCTGTGGCCGTTGCTCGTCTCGGACATGAAGATGTGGATGGGCACGCTCTCTCTCGGGAGCTCGATCTTATTGCCGAAACTGTTCGTCAGCAGGATGTTCAGCTTTTGTCACCTGAAGAGCTTGCCCGGTTAGTAGCGATGGAGCTCTTCGAGAATCTCGGTTTCTCCGGTAACCGCGAACACTATTTCGAAGCCGAAAATAGCTATATCGACCGTGTAATCGAACGCCGTCTTGGCATACCTATAACGCTTTCTCTCGTCTATATGGAAGTTGCGCAACGCATTGGTCTCGAATGTGAGGGCATTGGTTTCCCCGGCCATTTTCTTGTTCGTTGCGGAGGTCCCCAGGGCTTTTTCGTAGATCCCTTTAATGGCGGAGAACAACCCACCCATGCCGAGCTTCTGGAACGTCTCGATGCCAGTGGCGTTACCTTGCCCAGTGTGGATTCTCTTCTTGCTGCTGTGACTCGTCGTCAGATTCTTCAGCGCATGCTTATCAACCTATGCGTTGCCTATCAAACCAAAGGCGATGCGGTTCGCTGGATTGCAGCTCTTGGCTTTCGTTTACGCCTCGAACCCTGGAATGCAGCTCTCTATCTAGAGCGGGGCCTACTTCACTACCAGCAGGGTGAAAATAGGCTTGCTTTGGCTGATCTCGAACGGTACGTTGGCAGCGGAGAACAAGAACTGAATCCTCGGGCGCTCCGCGTACTCGATAACCTTCGGTTATGGCTTGGACGGGAAGGGGGGAAGGCGTGAGAAACTTTCTGTCTCGGTTCCCTTGCGGAGGCCAGATGATTGCGCAGAAGTCTTGAGCACCCTCGTAAGGCGAAACTCTTCTTTTTCCGAGAACCCCTCCTCAGGTCCAGCTCTTATCGCGCATGGTGGTGGAAACGGTGCTGCTCGGGCTCATAAGGCTATGTCTGCTCGTGCGTCTTTTATTGAGGTCGATCTTTGGCTTCACCGCGGACGTCTTGAAGCTAGGCACGAGCGACGTCTCCCTGGTCCGTTGCCCATCCTTTATGAGCTCTGGTATCTAACCACTGCTGGTCGGCCTGCTTTCGTACTCGAGGACCTTCTTTTTGCTTGCCAGGGTAAGGCTGGTGTTCTGCTTGATCTCAAAAACGGTCTTGGTGAAGTCCCACAGATTCTCCGTGGGGTGCTGGCCTCTTTTGGGCAGGAAGTCGATGTCTTGGCTTCTTCGCAGAACTGGCCTCTTCTTCGCCAAGTAGGCCTGGCTTGCCCCCAGATTGACCTCTTCTACTCGATAGATACTCTTGAACAGTTCGATCTTTTCCAGTCAGTGATGCGCCATGATTCCCTACCGGCGGGAGTCTCCTGTCGGTACTCCCTCCTTAACGAGCGGGTAATTGCGGATTTTCACGATGCTGGTCTTGCCGTTGTTGCCTGGACAGTCGATGAAGGAGACCGGGCTTGTGAACTTGCCCGATGGGGCGTTGATGCAATTACAACTAACCAGGTTGAAGCAATACGAGCCGCCCTTGCCAATACGCCATGAGGAACGCGAGCTCCCTAGCTATCTACGTACATATCCCTTTTTGCGTGCGGGTCTGTGGGTATTGTGACTTCAATACCTATGCGGGCATGGAGGCGGTCATGCCTGCCTACGCTGATGCAGTTGTCAAGGAAATTGAGGCCTGGGGCCCGGGACTCATTAATCGGGAGGTCACTTCGATCGCTTTTGGAGGCGGAACACCTGGTGAGATGCCGCCCGAGTCCCTCAGTACTATTATTCAGGCCGTTCGTAGTGTTGCTTCCATGGCCCCAGATGCCGAGATTAGCCTAGAGGCCAATCCGGGAACCACCTCCGGACCGGGCCTTCGGTCCCTGGTAAGAGGTGGTGTCAATCGTATTTCCTTTGGTGCGCAGAGCTTTACGGCCAGTGAGCTTGCCTTCCTGGACCGTGTGCATACCCCCGAAGCTACTAATGCTTCCCTTCAGCTTGCTCGAGAGGCTGGTTTCTCAAGCGTAAATCTAGACCTCATATATGGCCTCCCTGATCAGACCGCTTCGGCCTGGCTGTCCACGCTCGACTACGCTATCGATCTAGCCCCAGATCACCTGTCCCTTTACGCCCTTACCGTTGAGTCGGGTACTCCCCTCTCAGGGCGAGTTGACCGAGGAGATGTCATTCCCCTTGACTCTGATGCGGTGGCTGCTATGTATGAAGCCTCAACCGTTCGGCTTAATGCTGCCGGTTTCACCCATTACGAAATTTCTAATTGGGCACGACCGGGTCATGAGAGTCGCCATAATGGTGTTTATTGGAATTGGGGAGATTACCTTGGCATTGGCGCTGGGGCCCATGGCTTTATTGATGGCCAGCGCTTCGAGAACATAGCCCATCCAAGGGAGTACATCGAAGCAGTTCATTCCTCTGGGCGTGGGCTTAAAGAAGCGGTATGCCCTGATACTGCCACCTCTATGTCCGACTGGCTTGCACTTCGTCTTCGTCTCATTGAAGGCTTCGATCCTGCTGAGTTTTCCGAGTGTTTTGGTGAGACCATCGGAAATGCTGTTGGGCCGCCCCTTGATGCTTGCCGTAAGACCGGACTCCTCGAGGACGTCGATGGGCGGTTGAGGCTAACCTCCCGTGGCCAGCTTCTCCATAGCGAAGTAGCGGTGCAGGTCATGCTTCATCTCCGACAACGTCGGGAACAGGACAGGTCGGTTCCCCGAAGGTCTCCTCCCAACGTGGCATAATCTCCTCACGCTCATGTACGTCGTTGGTACCGCTGGTCACGTTGACCACGGAAAAAGCGCCTTGGTGCGCGCCCTCACTAACATCGATCCTGATCGCCTCCGCGAGGAGAAGGAGCGTGGTCTTACCATCGACCTTGGATTCGCTTGGCTCAATCTTCCCTCTGGCAGAGATGTAAGCGTTGTGGATGTCCCCGGTCATGAGCGGTTCATCAAAAACATGCTTGCGGGTGCTGGTGGCGTGGATTTGGCTTTACTAGTGGTGGCCGCCGATGAGGGCCCCATGCTTCAAACCCATGAACACCTCGCTATTCTTGATCTGCTTGATGTTCCCGAGGGTGTGGTTGCTATTACCAAGTGCGATCTAGTTGAAGAGGAGTATGTCGATCTTGTAGAGGCTGAGATTGTCGACACTCTGGCTGGGACCCGACTTGAAGGCTCACCTATCGTGCGCACTTCTGCCACGATAGGTGAGGGCCTCAATGAGCTAGTTGAGACTCTTGATAGGGCTCTTGATATCACCCCTGCGAAGCGTGATCTTGGACGACCTCGCCTCCCTATCGACCGTGCTTTCACTATCCGTGGTTTCGGTGCTGTTGTGACGGGTACTTTGCTTGATGGAAGCCTCTCTGTCGGGCAGGAAGTAGAGATCCAGCCCGGGGGACTTCGCGGACGCATTCGCGGACTTCAACGCCATGGTGAGAAAGCTGAACTACTCAGTCCCGGAACCCGGGCTGCTGTCAACCTCAGTGGTATTCGTACTGAGCAGTTACGACGGGGAATGGTGCTTTCCTCCCGCGATGTGCTGACGCCAGCCCACTCTCTTGACGTGCGCCTGAAGGCCACCGCCCTCCTTTCTAAGCCTTTGGTACATGATTCTGGAGTTACCTTTCTCTCTGCTACTGCGGAGTCAGAGGCTAAGGTCCGCTTCCTCGATCGTGACGAGCTCGGGGCAGGGGAGACCGGTTGGGCTCAGCTCGTGCTGGAAACCCCTGTTGCGGTGCTGCCCCACGACAGTTGCGTGGTTCGTTCTCCCAACGAGACCGTTGCTGGTGGACCCATTGTTGCCGTCAACCCCCGGCGCCATCGCCGCAACCATTTGCCAACGTTGGAAGCTCTAGGACGTCAGCTTGAAGCCCCTCCTGCCGAACGCCTCGCCGATCTACTTGCTGCAGGTCCCTTAAGTCGTTCGGAAGTTGGACCAGTTCTTGGCCTCCAATTGGAGCAGGCCGCTTCTGCTGTTGACCACCTCTTGGAAGCTTATCGTGCCGTTGAACATGGCCCCATCCTCGTCGGCAGTCCTTGGCTAACTACAGCTGCTGCTGCGCTTGTTCAGGCCGTAGAAGACTATCTGGACGAGCATCCTCTCCGCTCGGTTGCTCCTCGGGAATACTTACGTAGCCGGCTTGCCCTTGAACCAAATCTCTTCGCTCTTGTCGTCGCAGAGACGGTCAGAACTAAAGATTTAGTGGAAGGCTCCGGTGGAGGGCTCCATCCGTTGCAGTACGTTGTGATGCTTAGTAAGGCACAGGAGGAGCAGGTGGCCGTTTTCATGGCTGCCATCAAGGCGGGTGGAGCGAGTCCCCCTACTGAATCTCTGCCCCCTCCTGATTTACTTGCCTATCTTGTAGGAGAGGGGCTCGTTGAGGACACAGGCTCGGGCGTCATCTTTGACGCAGATGTGTATATGGATCTTGTTAAACGTATTCGTAGTCATATCGAGGAAAAAGGATCTGTCAGCCTAGCCGAAGTCCGGGACCTTTTCGGAACAAGCAGAAAGTATGCCCAGGCAATTCTTGAACATCTTGACGCTACCCATGTCACTCGTCGAACTGGTGATGTGCGAGTGATGCGCTCTTCCCTGGAGAATCGCAATTGACCTGGAAGATGCCCCTGGGTTTTGCTGAGTTTCCCCCGCTTGTTGTTGGGGATAGCGAGATGAGTCCTGCTCCCATTTGCGAAACCCAATCATGAGTGGTGCCCACCTGGAAAAGGAATCTCCGCTTGGTGTCGTCATTGGGGGCTCCCTCTCCGATGGACTAGAAGTGCTCCTTGCTCCAGGTGAGTCTGTCCAACTGGGTCAATTCACCAAAGTGGAGGTTGAAGGTGGTGGGACCCTTCTCGGAATGGTTACCGATATCGGTTCTGAAGCCGTCGATTCTGATATCCCCGTTGAGGATCTAAGCAACCCTCTCCTAGATAACGTGGTTCAGGACAAGGCCGTCCATACAACTTTTAGGTTAGATCTTCATCTTGAACTGTTCGCGGGTGGCGAGGAACCTGCCCCGGCTTGCAGTATGCCTGGCCACTTTTCATCCGTCCTGCATGCTGACCAGGTGACTGTCGGCCGGGCCTTTGCCACTAGTGGTCCTAGTATTTCAGTCGGCATCCCTCTTGGTTTGGAAAAGCTAGAGGTGGCGGTGGATTTGGAACGTCTCTTCGAACGTTCTGCGGCAATCTTTGGTAAGAGTGGCACTGGGAAGAGTGTCCTTGTTCTCCATCTCCTCAACGCTTTGCTCACACGGTCTAGTGCAGCTCCTACCAATAGCGAGCGCACGGTTGCTCTTGTATTTGATAGGCACAATGACTATGGCCAGGGTGTGAGACAGGTTCCTTCTCTTAAGCAGCTCCACCAGACTGATGTTGAGCTCTTTACCCTCGAATCCCTTCCCTCTAGCTCCGATGGCCAGGTCCTTATTGGGACGCACGATATCCAGCCGCGCGATCTCCAAACTCTCGGTGATAGCCTTTCTCTTTCCGATCTTTCCATTGAGGCTGCATATGCCTGCAGTGAACGCTTTGGCCATGGTTGGATCGATGAGATCGTTGCTGAAGAACCATCGGGTGTTTTGCTGAGTAAACTTTGGCCTCTCGATCCTCCGGCAGCCGATGTCAATTGGTCACAGGTTGCTGCCCGTATGGGCTTTTCAGAGTCCTTTGAGAGCCTCCGCCGAAGTATGAATTGGCTCACCCGTCGCAAATTTATCCGTGGTGGAGGTTCTCATCTCGGTGATGTTGCTGAGCGAATAGTGCGTTCTCTCCAGGGTGGCAAAAGCGTTGTTGTTCAGTTTGGGGCCTTCGAAGATGACCATATTTGCTACATGCTTGTGGCAAATATGCTTTCTCGTCGTATTTGGGAACGGTATCGCTTTAGCACCCAGCATTCTCAGAAGTTCCTGGGGCTCAATAACCTAGTGATTGTTCTCGAAGAGGCCCATAAGCTTTTGGGTCGGTCCTCTTCTGGACAGAGTATTTTGGGGCAGATTGCTAGCGAGATGAGAAAGTACAACGTCACCCTTCTCGTCATTGATCAGTGGCCTAGTAGGATCGAACCTGAAGTACTCTCTCAAATTGGCACAAAGTTTTGTCTTCAGCTGGATAGTGATAATGAGGTTGAGGCGCTGGTTGGCAGTGGTACGGGTTGCAGTGGGCTGCATCGGGTGATCGGTTCAATTGGGCGTAGGCGCCAAGCGGTGGCCTTCGGGCATGCCCTGCCGATGCCATTGGTTATTCAGACTCCCGAGGCGCCCAACTCTCAATCTGACGAAAAGTCCTTTCGTGCTCGTCTTGGATTGTCAGAGAGGGAGGAAATAAGCCCTGCTAAAGCTCTCTTTGGTGCCCCTGGATCAAGCGATTAGGGTAATTATTCTTTTTATGCGCTGTGTAATAACGCCCGCTCTGTCCTGACGAGCAACGGTATGGGGTTTTGGGTTCGAAACCGGACACGTATGCCAACGTTAAGTGGTGTGCTTATGGGTTCCGAAAAGGGCTTTGCTTAAGCCGCTTAACTGCCGGAGGCCGTGGCTTTCTGTGTTCCATTCCGGGAGGTAATGCGTCGGAAGAAGCGTCCGATGTCGTGGTTTTCCCAGGCGACAAGCACTTGCGCTGCTACGAAAATGCTGCTGTAAGTTCCGGCGACCACTCCAACTAGGAGTACCAGCAGGAAGTTCTGAATGGTGACACCGCCGATCAGGTACATCGCGATGATCGTCAGGATCGTCACGAAAGAAGTATTGAGCGAACGTACTAGTGTCTCGGTCAGACTCACATTTACTGCTTCTGCAAAGGGCACGAAAGCATCACGTGAGGTCACCTCACGCACACGATCGAATACTACGATTGTGTCATGAACGGAGAAGCCGATGACCGTCAAGATGGCTACGATGAAGGCGGTGTCCACCTCCGTTCCTGAGACTTTAGCTAAAAGCGAAAACAGGCCCAGCACGATCACTGAGTCGTGTACCAGAGCAATAACTGCGCATAGCCCGTATCGCCAAGCCGACCGCTGTCGACGGAACGCGAATGCCACGTAAATTAGGATTGCAGCAGCAGCGGCGGCTACGGCTAAAGTGGCGTCCCGGGCGATCTCTGTTGAGACGGTCCCGGAGACAGTGGCGAAATCGAGGCGCTGTACCGGTCCAAATTCCTCTTCTAGTGCAACCAAGATCTCGTCTATTTCACCGGGTGGAACTGGGCCCTCACTCCCTGTCAGGGGCGGGGCTCCCTCTAGCTGAATTGTTCGCACTAGGTAAGTGTTAAAACCTGCAGCCTGTACTTTCGCTTTCTCGTGGCCTAGCCTGCTAAGTGCCTCGCGGAGATCCTCGGCCTCAACTACCTGTAATGATTCAGGTAATTTGGGTTGCGGTTTTCCGTCTTCAGTAGTTTCTGAATCTGCAGTGCTGTGTTCCTGAGTTACCCCGTCCGCCTCCTCAGCTGTTGGCTCCTCTTGCGCAAACTGTAATGTGAACGTCGATCCTCCGGTAAATTCGATTCCTGCCTGAAGAGAAGGGGGTATGGCGAGAGTAACAGCGGCAGCGATAACGACTGCCAGTGAGAGTCCAAGAGTTATCCAACGGCGCCGGGCAAAGGATATGAATGTCGAGTGAGGAGCTTGTGGAGTGTCGGGTTGTTCGTCGCTTTCCTTCCCCGAGGATAGGCTTTCGGCGTTGAAGAGCCAGCGTGAGCGGGCGAACCGAGTCCCCACTAACAATCGCAGGAATGTACGTGTCACAACGATTGCGGAGAACATACTGACCGCAACACCGATTGCCAGCGTGATTGCAAACCCTCGCACGAAGGAGGCACCGAACTGATCACCGAACCAGAAAAGGATTGCGCATGTGATGAAGGTCGCAATGTTTGAGTCTCGGATCGATGGCCAAGCGCGTCGGAAACCTGTTTCGATCGCAGTTCCAAGGGGCCGGCCGCGCCGGAGCTCCTCCTTCATTCGTTCGAAGATCAGAATGTTCGCGTCAACCGCCATGCCCACCGAGAGGATGAATGCGGCAATCCCAGAAAGGGTTAGTGTCACAGGCCATACTTTGAATACCGTCAGGGTGATTAGTGCATAGACGATGAGTGCGAAAGCTGCCAATAAGCCAGGGAGGCGGTAGTACAGGATCATGAACGCTAACACTGCTAGAAGACCGATCTCTGCAGCGTTTACTGATGCTTTCACCGAGTCGTCACCAAGTGAGGCGCTTACCTCATTGGCTTGAATTGTTTGAAGTGGGACTGGTAGGGCGCCCGCATTCAGTTGCTTTGAGAGGTCACTTGCTTCAGTGAAGCTGTTCAGTCCTGTAATCGTTCCTTGGTCCTCGATGACTCCTTGGACAACCGCATCTGAGATCAGTTCCGTATCGAGGTAGACCAGTAGTCGCCTCTGAGGGTCTCCTTGTGGGAACTGCAGGGCCTTCGTTGTGATCTGGCGCATAAGCTCGTTGCCTACGCCTGTCGTTTCGAAGAATACAGCGAAGCTAATGCCCACTCTTTCTGCAACGGTGTTGCTCTTGAGGTGCTGGCCAGTCATCTGGATCTCGACGCCTTCGACGATGCCTGTTGCGGGTACGCGCTCTCCTGCCTCGTTGATCACGTAATACGTTAGCGAGGCGGTGCGTCCAATAAGCCTCTCCGCTTCAGGGAGAGTCATTCCTGGAACCTGCACGTCTAGCCGGTTTCCACTTGCGATTCGTATCTCGGGTTCCACCACACCGAAGGCATCTACGCGCCGTTCTATTACCTCTTTAGCGACCTCTAAAGATTCGGCTAGGTCTCCGTCAAACCCAGCTGGTGGGTTCGCTTGTAGAACTAGGTGTGCTCCACCTTGGAGGTCTAGTCCCAGCCGCATGGTTCGTCGCTCGAAGTCTCCAATGCTGATGCCACGGCCCTCCGGCCAAAAGTCTCCCGGTAGGTAGCGGCTTGGTGTGCTTGGCCAAACTGCAAACAGGCAGAAGATGCTCCCTACAAGAATTGCAAGAAAGACCAGTCCCGTGGTGGAACTACGCATGTGGGTCGTTGACCTTGCTAACGCTGGTAGCGATGGTCTCAAGCGTTTCTTCAGATGTGGGTTCCAGTGTCGTCAATCGGCGTTCCACGGCGTCGGTAAGTGCACGTACGTGAATGCCAGGGGCGATTTCTAGGATCAGCTCAGTTGGGCTGTCTGTCGGCGTCTGAACGTCCTTCACTTCGGCGATGATTCCGCCCGTAGTAACTACTTCGTCTCCGATTTGCAGTTCTCGCACGGCCTTCTTGCGTTGTCTCTGCTGCTTCAGAACTGGTTGAAGCAAGATAAAATAGAAGGCAGCCACGGCCAGTACTGTGTAGAAGATGACGCTAAACATCACGGCCATGGAAGTACTCCGGAGCTAGGCCTCAGCGGTTAGGTGCTCTAAGGATTGGCGCGCTAGCGCGATAGCGGCAGCACGATCATCCACCTCGCCCGCCAGCTGGGCCTCGCGCACCGATGTTAGGACAGCCCCTAGAAGCGGTCCACTTGGCAACCCTAATTCTTTCATCAGCTCTTCCCCATTCACGAGGGGTAATTCATCTTCCTGTAACGCTTCTTCTGTCCGTGTGACGATGTGTCTAAGAAATGCGATGTGCCGTTCAAAGTTTTCCCGTCGGTAGTTTGGGCCTCGTGTCGCCATGCCATCGGCCAGCTGTAGAAGTAACAACGGCAACGTCTGTCCAGCGACGTCCCGGGCGAAGCGTCGAAGGGCTCGATCTGAAGGTGGCCACGACCGTGCAAACTCTCCTGGCCTTAGGTGGTAACGCACCATCGTCGTTACGAAGTCGATGCTGTTCTGTTCGAACCCTAGGGAGGCCAGCCGCTCCTCCAGTAGTTCTGCTCCTACTGGACCGTGTCGGGGGAAACGCAGTCGACCTTCCCGTACCACTGCTGTCCGTGGTTTAGCGATGTCGTGTACTAGGCAGGAAAGGCGCAGGAGGTGAAGCAGTGGATGCTTATCGATTTTTCGTTCCAACCAATCTGCAAGTGTGTTCTCTGCAGAGGGGTCGGTTAGCTGCACTCCCTCTACTCCCTCCCCAAGTGCCCTATCAAGTGCCCCAACTGCTGATAGATTGTGCTCTAGCACGGTGTAGTGGTGCAGAGCGGGTTGCTCGAAGCCCCGACCTTCTTCCAGCTCTGGAAATAGCGCGGAAGTGAGCTTCCCTTGCTTATCGAGCTCGCGCAACCTCTCTTCTGCCCCTTCACGTGCGATCGCATCAAGAAGTTCTTGGGGAGGTGTCACGCCAGCAGTCTACGGTGCTTTTGGCTAGGCTCGGGGGTGGGCTTTGTCGTATTGCTCCCGCCTCTGTTGGTCGGTGAGCTGCGTGTAGATTTGCGTCGTGGAGATGCTTGCGTGCCCAAGCGCCTCCTGCACGTTTCGCAGAGGCATCCCTCCCGAGAGCATGTGGGTAGCGTAGGTGTGCCGAAGCGTGTGCGGAGTTATTCCATCCAGTCGCGCTTCTCTTGCGTAATTCTTCAGGATCAGCCAGAACCCTTGGCGCGTTAGGCGGCCACCTCTGCGGTTAACGAAAAGCGCTGTTTCGTTACGATTCCGGACCATTTTGGGCCGAACGTGGAAGATGTACTGTCGTAGTTCATCCACAGCACGCTGGTGGAGTGGGAGCGCGCGCTCCTGGTCACCTTTCCCAATACTCCTCACAGTGACGGGATCACTTTCGAGTGCTACGTGTGCTACATCCAGAGAGACAAGTTCTGTGACGCGCATTCCTGTGTGGTATGCCAACTCCAGCATTGCCTTGTCTCTTTGGGCGACGGCGGTGCTTTTGCGAGCGGGCTGTTCCAACAGCTCATCCACTTCTTCAGGCGTCAATGTTCGGGGTAGTGCTTTCCCGACCTGTGGTGAGCGCAATTCCTCTGTTGGATCGCAGGGCAAGATGCCTTCTGCGGCCATAAAGCTAAAGAAGGACTTTACGGCAGCGACTTTTCTGGCAACAGTTGCTGCTTTGTAGTCCCTCCCCCGTAACTCTTCGACGAAAGTCAGCAGCATCTCGTCTGTTATCGCATCCCAAGAGGCTGCGGCAGTAGACGATTGGCGGGCTACGCTCTTTTCGAATTGATCGAGATCACTTCGATAAGCTGAGATTGTATTTTCGGACGCATTTTTTTCAACGGTTAGGAACGTCAGGAACTCTGCGACACGGGTGTCCATCTAACGGCACCCCTCCAGGAAAAAATTGTTCTCGATGGCGAGTGCGGGAGGCCAATCCTAAGCATGTGCGGCGAACTGCGCCACACGAAATGGGGCACTTCTGGTGAAGTTTTTGTATGGAGGGGTAAAACTGAACGAGACCAGCTCTGCTAATAGCTATTCTTGACGACTTCGCCCCCCCGGCCACACCCGATTTTCTTCCCTGTTCGCCTCGCAGATTTGTTTAGTCGTTGGCTGCTGTTATACGCAGCCAACGGCGTTTCCCAACCCGGACGCGTGATCCAATCCGCGCTAGTTCATGTGAGTTGGTGATGGGCTGCCCGTCAACCGTTACGGCCCCTTGCTGGAGGAGTCGGCGAGCTTCTCTTCTAGATGGTGCGGCTCCCGCTTCTACGATGACGTCGATCAGTGTTTGCCCGCTCCTGATTGTTACTTCTGGCATCTCTTCTGGCTCTTCGCGGCGCTGCACTGTTCTTTCGAAATGAGCCTCTGCTTCGGCTGCTGCTTCTTCGCTATGGAGTTCAGTCACGATTGTGCGAGCTAATCTTTTTTTCTCCGTCATAGGATCAAGTTTTCCGGCAGCTAATCCCTCGATGGTCGTTGCTACTTCGTTTCGGTCCAGGCTAGTTGCCAATTCGAAGTAATTAGCCAATACCTCGTCAGGAATTGACATTGCTTTGCCATACTGTTCCACCGGTGCTTCGTCCAGCCCAATAAAGTTTCCAGTGGATTTAGACATACGCATAACGCCATCGATTCCCACTAGGATCGGCACTGTTATGGGAACATGTTTTCGTTGCCCCGCGTCCTCTTGTAGCTTGCGGCCTGCGATTAGGTTGAAAAGTTGCTCGGTCGCTCCTACTTGTACGTCGCACTCCAATGCGCGGGCGTCGTAACCTTGCATCAGCGCGTAGAGGAACTCGTGCAAGTAGATTGGGTCGCTCCGCCGCTGGCGTTCCCGGAAGTTATCTCGCGTCAACATTTCGGCAACGGTGAATTTCGACATTAGGCCGATCCAGTCACTCAGGTCCAATTGTCCCAGCCATTCGGAGTTGTGCCGTACGACGGTCTTTTTCGGGTCCAAGATCTTAGAGGCTTGGGCAAAGTAGCTGCTCTCATTTTCTTTGACATCATCGATGGTCATCTGAGGTCGCAACTTGTTTTTGTCTGAGGGGTCTCCGATGAGGGCTGTGGTGTCTCCGATGAGGA
>CEUS01058475.1_pt1 | contig 21950 bp, 28 predicted proteins | sample 427031 | NCBI WGS metagenome assembly CEUS01 (sample SAMEA2622837, study PRJEB7988) | marine metagenome | biome: marine biome (ENVO:00000447); feature: marine epipelagic mixed layer (ENVO:xxxxxxxxx); material: "saline water (ENVO:00002010), including plankton (ENVO:xxxxxxxx)" | depth 140 m | reverse complement strand
TTTGTAAAATATCCTATGTTAAATTCACTTTTATCACTTGAACCTAGAACTGTTAAATTTTTTAGATTTGCATAATAATATAAAATATTCATTCTAATTCTTGCTCTTAAATTTCCTAATGCTCGATCTTCTGGTTCTAAAACCATATTGAATTCTTTATGAATTGAATAAATATCTAATAATTTATAATCTATACCTAATGTATCTACAATTTTAATTGCATCACTAGTTTCTGATTCTGGTGAAATTTTAGAATCTGGCATTATTATTGCTAATGTTTTATCTTTCATTGCATTATTACATAAATGTGCAATGACAGCGGAATCAATTCCACCACTAAGCCCAAAAATCACTCCTTCTGTATGCATCTCATCAATCTTTTCTTTGAGTCCATTTTGAATTCTATCAGAAATTATTTTGTAATCTTGCTTTTTTATTTTTTGTAAAATGTCTCGATTCACAGACTTTTCTTAAAATAATCTCATAAAAAGTCTATCAGATTATGTATCAACGTAAATTCCATCATTTCGAACATCTACCTCATATTTTTTTAATTTCACGCCCTTCAGATAGTCAGTAAGTTCACCTGTCTTGATGTTATAATGCCAAAAGTGTAATGGGCATTCAACAATGTCACCTTCAATCTTTCCTTCTGGCGCTATAGAACCATCTTGATGTTGACAAATACCATCCAATGCGTGAAAACCATCTTGATTAAATACAGCAATTTTTTTTCCATCAACATCAAATTCTTTACTAGAACCAGATTGGATCTCACCTTTATCAGCCACCTTTGTCCATGTCATCTGAATTTTCAAATAAAGTTCTTGTTTATTTAATTTCCTACTACCAACTTTCAGCATATTTTTTCTGTTCTTTTGTTAGTGAATCAATTTTAACGTTCATTGCTTTGAGTGCATCAATTGCAATTTGCCTGTCAATTTCTTTTGGAACAATCATTGTTTTTTTACCCATTTTCTTATGATTTTTTAGTATATACAATAATGATAATATCTGGTTTGAAAAGGATTGAGCCATAACTTCAGGCGGATGACCTTCTGCAGCAACTAGATTTGCTAATCTACCTTTTCCAATAAGATAAATTTTTTTCCCATTTCGTAAAATACATTCATCTAATGATGGTCTTACGGCTCTAACTGATTTTGATTTTTCTAAAAGAAATTTTGTATCAATTTCAACATCAAAATGTCCAACATTTCCAACAACTGCGCCATCTTTCATAGCAAGAAGATGTTCTTTTCTAATAACACTTGTCATACCAGTTGTTGTTACAAAAATTTGTCCAATTTTTGCAGCTTGTGACATTGGCATTACATCAAATCCATCCATATGAGCCTCAAGTGCTTTTACAGGATCTACTTCTGTTACAATCACTTTACCACCCATTCCTCTAGAGCGTTCGGCTACACCTCTTCCAACCCATCCGTATCCTACAACAACAATTTTCTTTGATGTAAATAATAGTCCCATAGCTCTAAGATAACCATCAATAGTACTTTGTCCAGTGCCATATCTATTATCAAACATATGTTTTGTATCTGCATCATTTACAATTATTACTGGGTACTTTAGTTTGCCTTGTTTTTCCATAGCCCTAACTCTTGTAACACCAGCAGTAGTTTCTTCTGTAGAGCCAAGAATTTTCAATGAATTAAATTTTTTATCAAAATGAATTTTTACATTCATGTCTGCACCATCGTCGCAAATCAAATCTGGTTTGTGTTTTAGTACTTGTTCAATACACCAATCATATTCTTTTGTAGTTTGTCCATTCCATGCATAAACATGAACTCCTTGAGAAGCAAGAAATGCAGCAATATCATCTTGTGTTGTTAATGGGTTTCCTCCACATAAAGCCACATTAGCACCTAATTCTTTTGCACCCATTACCAAAACTGATGTTTCTTTTGTAATATGTAGACAAAATCCAATTGTCATACCTTTTAGCGGTTTTGATTTTTTTAATCTGTTTAATGTATTATCTAAGATCTGCATATGTGCTCGAGCCCATTCATATGAGGTTCTACCTTGTTTAGCAAATTTTGTATTCTTGACTTTACTCAATGCTTAAACACTTTCAAGTGTCTTTAAAAACCATACCTTAATAGTCAAAATGATCCTAGGCTAACCAAATGAATAAAAAAGCAATCATCACAAGCGCGCTTCCATATTCTAACGGTGAGATACATCTTGGACATGTTGCATCAACCTATCTTCCAGCTGATGTTACAACACGTTTTCTAAAACAAAATGAGGTTGAAGCATACTACATTTGTGCATCTGATGATTTTGGAACACCAATTTTAATTCAATCAGAAAAGTTGGGCCAAACACCAAAAGATTATGTTGAGTATTGGAATAAACGTGATTTTGAAGATTTTAGTGCTTTTGACATTAATTTTGACTTTTTTTATAAGACTAGTTCTGAAGAAAATATTTCATTTGTTCAAGATATTTTCAAAAAATTACAAAATAATGGTCATATTTATGAAAAAGAAATTATACAATTTTTCTGTGAAAATGATCAAAAATTTCTTCCTGACAGATTTGTTATAGGAACATGCCCATATTGTAATGCGGAAGATCAATATTCTGATTTATGTGAGAAATGTGGTCGTGTTCCTGATGAAATTAGTAATCCACATTGTTCAATTTGTGGCCAAACACCAATAAAAAAATCGACTAATCATTATTTTTTTAAATTAAAAAACTTCTCTGAATCACTTCTTAAATATCTCGAAACTTCTCCAAATCTACAAAAAGACGTAAAAAAATATGTTGAAAATTGGATTAAAGAAGGACTGGTTGATTGGGACATCACACGTGATATTTCATGGGGAGTTCCAATACCAGTTGATGGATTAAAAGATAAAGTATTCTATGGCTGGTTTGATAATCATCTAGCATATATTTCATCGACACTAAAATTTCTAAACGAAAAAAATATTGATGGTAAATCATTTTGGAATGATGCAGATATCTACCATTTTATTGGAAAAGACATAGTATATCATCATTATTTGTTTCTTCCAGCAATGAGATTAGGTATAGAAAAGGAATACAAATTACCTGATTACATACCTACACGTGGTCATTTAACATTAGAATCAAAGAAAATTTCAAAAAGTCGAAATTGGTATATTGGTCTTAGAGACTTTCTAGAAATTTTTCCAGCAGATTACTTAAGATTTTATTTAATTTCAATCAATCCATATTCACAAGATGATCTGAATTTTGATTGGGAACAATTTGCAACAAAAATTAATTCTGAACTAATAGGTAACTTAGGAAATCTTGTTAATCGTGCATTAGGATTTACTAAAAAATCATTTGACGGTGTAGTTCCAGAACCTGATAAATTTGATGACAAAGATTCTGAATCCGAGGCTAGAATAAAATCTCTTGCAGTAAATATTGGTAAGTTAATGAATGATAATCATCTTGATCGTGCACTAAAACAAATAATGGAATTTTCAGCACATTTCAATCAGTATTTTCAACATAAAGAACCATGGAAAAAAGAATCAGGAACAAACACATGCATGTATCTTTCTGTTAATGCAATCCGTTCAATTGCAATTTGCCTATACCCATTTTTGCCAAAAGCTTCACAAAAAATTTGGAAACAATTAGGATTAGATGGAGATCTAGGTTTGATTAATTGGAATGAAATATCAAAAATCTCAATCAATTCTGGTCACAGAATAGGCATTCCTGAACCATTATTTGAAAAAATTGAAAAATCTGTTATTGAGAAAGAGCAATCAAAATTAGGAAGTTAGCATGGTCGGAAAAATATTTCCAAAAATTTCTACTAGAGGATTCTATGATCTTAAGACTGGAGAAACTCTTACAAACGAATCCTACAAGATTTACCCAAAAAAATCATTTAATGATCTTTTATCAAAATTAGAAGTTGTAATAATGATTCATGGTTTAAGAAATAATAAATCTGGTGCATTAGCCAAATATATCATTGCACAAAAACGACTTAAATCACTAAAGTATAAATTTCCAGTAATTGGATATAGTTATGATTCAAATACTGCAGGTGTTCAGTATAAAACTACTGCAATTACAGCTTTGAAAATTGGTGTTAAAATAGCAAAAAAGAATGGAAAAAACCTTTCGAAATTTATCATTGATTTAAAATCTCAAAATCCTTCAATGAAGATTAGATTGATGGGACATTCTCTTGGTGCACATGTGATAATGTCAACAATAGAATTACTATCAAAAAATTCAAAAAATGAAGGGATAATAGAATCTGTGCATCTATTTGGTGGATCTATTCCAGCAGATTCTTTTACACGGAAGAATAGTGGAAAGAAACTTCAAAAAATTGTAAACAAAAAAATCATAAATTATTTCAGTCCATTTGATTCTGTACTAAAAGCAGCTCATGATGAAAAATGGGTTGAATCACCAATAGGGTATAATGGTGCAAGCGGAGAAACTTTCTCAAAATATACACAAAGAAAAGTTAAACCAAAAAACCATCGTTTTGCAAGTTATGCACAGACACTAAAATCATTCCCAAATTAAAAAGAGAAAATATGATTTCAGCACATTGCTTTTTCTTCTAAAATGAAATATTTTGCTAGTTTGAGATATGTCTCACGTTCAAAATCAGATATCTCTTCATCACTACTATAGATCCGTTCAAACCAAGAAATGATATTTTCAATATCTTTTGTAGTAAAAACTGTTGTTTCAGACATAATATTTCATTTATTGATAACTCATATTTCATAATTTTAGTGAAAACTTTTCTCGATCAGTGTTGCTAAAAATCCATTCAAGTAGATCTTTTGTGGAGTGGAAGAGAGAAGTTTTTCTAAAAATAGAAGTTGTATGAACTCAAACTCCACCAATTACTTACAAATTTAGTATTTAACCTACTAAGCAAGTCTTTTGATAATATGGTATCCAAATTGAGTTTTTACTGGTTCTGACATTTCCCCAACTTGTAATTTAAAAGCTACATCCTCAAACTCCTTTACCATCATACCTTTAGTGAAATATCCTAAATCACCATCTTTTTTTCGACTTGGACACGATGAAATTTCTCTAGCAGCTTGACCAAATTTTTTTCCTTTCTTTATTTCTTCTAATAATTGTAAAGCCACACTTTGTTTTTCAACTAATATATGCGAACATTTTATTTTAGCAGACATTATTTTTCAAAAATCCTCTCTCTAATTTGTGGAACACGTTTGTATGCCATATCTCTTACCTTCATTTGATCTTGTGGAGTTGGATTTCCACCTTTCATTTGAGCCAATGCAGCAACACCTAATCCTAAGATTTGTCCCATTATTAATCCAAAGACAAATTCTTTTGGATCTTTAATTTTAAGAATTTCATTACTAGTTTCTATCTCTTTATAATATGCATCTACATTCACTAGTGCCATTTCAATTGTCTGGTCAACCATTTCTTGCAATTGTTCTTCTGCACTCATACAGATACTGATTTTATTGAATAAATAAATTCTATGCAAGCCAGATATCTTTTAATTAAACATTTCAAACATTGAAACATTGTTCAAATATTTCACAGTGCAAACTGCAAATGAGGCACTTCCATCTGTTATCCAAAAATATGAAAATACCAAAAAACAAAAGGCTGAGGTAATGAGGGCAGAACAGCAGTTACAAATCACCTTATCTGACACTCATACATTTGAGCAATTTATTGTTTTGAAACAAAAATTAAATGAAGAAATGACAAAATTTTATAAATCAATTGAAGATTTAGAAGCAACTGGTGTATCGCTTAAAGGGTTGGATCAAGGATTACTTGATTTTCCTTCAAAGAGATTTGATGATGATGTTTGGTTATGCTGGAAAGAAGGTGAAAAAGAAATAAAATTTTGGCATGATATGGATTCTGGATTTAACGGAAGAAAACCAATTAGTGTGGATACAGAGTCATTAATCTAATGATTTCAGTTTGGTTACGTGCAATTAGAATTAAATTTTTGTTAGCATCTGTAATTGCTGTTTCACTTGGTCTTTCTATTGCATGGTCATCAGGTTATTCTATTGACATATTTCATGCATTATTGACATTTGCAGGAGTTATTTCTTTACATGTTAGTGTTGATTTACTAAATGATTATTGGGATTTTAAGCGTGGAATAGATACAAAAACAAAACGTACCAAAATGAGTGGCGGTACAGGAGTTCTTCCAGAAGGACTTCTACAACCAAAATCAGTTTATGTTGTAGGTATAGGATTTTTGATTTTAGGTTCAATTATTGGCATATATTTTGTTATAATTTTTGGAATTACTATTGGATTGATATTGGGGTTTGCAATACTTTCAGTTTATTTCTATTCTACCAAAATTGTTAATTGGGGATTATCAGAAGTGTTTGTAACAATTAAAGGTGCACTAATTGTTCTTGGAACTTTTTTCATTCAATCTCAAAACATTAATGATTTTACAATTTTTGCTGGAATAGTAGTAGGTATTCTTTCTTCATTAGTCTTATTTGTAACATCTATTCCTGATCATGACGCTGATAAAGAAAAAGGTAGAAGAACCTTGATAATTATTTTTGGTAAATCCAATGCTGTTAAAATCTTTTTTATATTTCCTGCATTAACATATGGAATAATTATTCTTGGAGTAATTTATCAAATTTTTCCAGTTTATAGTCTCATAGTTCTTCTTGCTAAACCTTTTCTGATAATGGCAATCATGTATCTAAAAGATATTGAAAAATCTGAAAATGCTTTAATTAATTCTATGAAACAGACAATCTATTTTAGTCGTATTGCAGGCGTACTTTTTGTTATTTCATTTCTGATAGGATTTTAAGTGGTTGTGTTCAGAACACATGTGATGATTTCAGGATTTGCAACTGAGTCTGGAACAAAAATTTTTTCAGAAAAGTTCCTTTCTAGTAACTACAAAATATTTCAAAATCTTCATCTCTCCAATATAGGTATGGGAACTTATCTTGGAGAACCAGATGCAAAAACTGACGAAGATGTCAAAAATGCTGTTAAGAAATCGATCTTATCTGGAGTGAATGTAATAGATACTGCAATAAACTATCGCGCTCAAAAATCTGAACGAAGTGTTGGCAAAGCTCTAGATGAATTAATTAATGAAAATTTGATAGAAAGAGAGCAAATATTCATTGCAACAAAGAATGGTTATGTAACAAATGATGGGGATAGAGAAGAAGACTTTATGCAGTATATTATAAGAGAATTTGGTAAAACTGGGATTGTTAAGGAAGGAGACATTTCTAACGGGTATCATTGCATGACTATACCATATCTTGACGATCAATTAAAGCGCAGTTTAAAGAATCTTAATCTTGAATGTATTGATTTAATGTATCTTCATAATGCTGTAGAGGGGCATCCTGAGATGTCTAAAGAGATTTTTTTAGAAAATTTAAAGAAAGTTTTTGAGTTTTATGAAGAAAAAAGAAAAGAAGGTAAGATAAGATTCTATGGATTAGCTACTTGGGAATGTTTTAGAACTACATATGAAAATGCATTATTTTTGTCATTGGAAGATGTACTAAAAATTGCAACAGAAGTTGGAGGTGAGACCCATGGGTTTAGGTTTATTCAATTGCCTTTCAATTTACATTTTGATCAAGCAATGTTAACAAAGAATCAAAAAATAAACAATGAATCAAAGTCTATACTAGAAGCTTCGAAAGAACTTGATGTTGGTGTGTTTACAAGTGTTCCATTAATGCAAGGTAAATTATTAGAATGGGCAAAATCAAAATCAATTTTTTCAGAATATTCACCATCTGTAGGTCTTCTTCAATTCATTCGTTCAACACCTGGAGTTTTATCACCATTGATTGGCCAAAAATCTGAAATACATGTTAATGAAAATCTTGAAATAATGAAATTAGATCCAATGAACGAAAAAGAATATGATGATTTTCTTAAAAAATTAGTTTCTTAATTATACACAAAAAAGTAAACTCTTTAATTTCTCTATTTGAATTGCATAATCACAATTCTTGCATACAATCCAGTTTTTTACTCTCATAATTTTCTTTAAACAGTTGTATTCTGTCATGAAAAGACTATTTTCATCACAATTTGGACATAATGCAAAAAGTTTTTTCATGTTTTTAATTCATTTTTTTCCATATAAAACACTCTAATGTTTTATCAGTTCTTTAAGTTTAGTTAAATAGAAATACACCAGTCTCAACGTCATATCATGGATGTTACAGATCCTGTATGTGGTCTAGAATTTGACGAAGAATTATCAGTTGTTCATGAATATAATTCAAAAAAATATCATTTTTGCTGTGATGGTTGTAGAAAAATTTTCATAAAAAAACCAAAAAAATGGTCAAAAAAATCTAATTGATTGGAAATTTTCCACACATTCTGCAAAATTTCATATCACTTTCGATATTATAATTACAATCTGGGCATTTTTTATCAGATTTTGATACAGGAATAGATTTAGATTTTTTGAAGCATTCATAATAATGAAGTGATTCTTTTGTCCTTATGTAAACTCCATCTTCCTCTAAAATTTTATTTTTCTTTTCAATAAAAATATCATCTGTAATTATTGAATTGAAAAGATTAGTTAGATTAGATGTTCCAGAACCATCTTGCATAGGTGATTTCTCTCTCCAAACAATACTTTCTGGAAGAGAATTCTCAAATGTTTTACGTAATATCCATTTTCCAAAGCTTTTTCCATTTTTTATATTAATTTTTTCTGACAGCGGAATTTTTTCAGCAAATTCTATTACATGATCATTTAAGAATGGCATTTCAATTTTCATATTAAATGATTTAGCAATTTCTTGAGATGGAAAATGCATGATTTTTTTAATTCTTTTTAGTTCTCCTTCTAGTTCAATTTTAGATTTTTTTAACAAAAAATTATATCCTGCAAATACTTCGTCTGCACCATCACCTGAAATAACTGATGTAACATTACTGTCTTTCAATGTTTTAAGATATAGATATGAAACAATTGAATTACGTATTTCTATATCATTAAAATTCCCTAAAATTTTGATTGTTTCGTTTATTGAATCTAAAATTTGTTCCATTGTTGCATGAACCAACAAAAGTTTAAGATCCATTTGTTTAGCAATAATTTGTGAATAAGCAAGATCTGTTCCTAAGAAATCTTTTGTGATAATTGTTATGGTATTTGGTTTTCTTTTTTTTAATAATTCAGCAATTATACTACTATCTAATCCACCAGATAATGCTATCCAATTTGATTCACAATTTTTAACTGATTCATTGAGAACAAATTCACATTCTTTGTATTCCACAATATACATAAAATTAGATTTCAAATAAGATTTGTTAGTATAAAAGAGGTAGTTTCAGCTAATTTTAACGAAACTTAAATGTTATTTTATTTATAATTGAGTATGTTATTACCTGCAGAAATTGAATCAAAAACTCTAATTCCTGCTTTACGTGCAATTCTTGCAAAGAACTTAGCGGAACAACATAATGTTAAAGAAGAAATGATCTCAAAAATGCTTGGTGTTACACAAGCTGCAATCAGTAATTATATTCGTGGAACACGTGGTGATCCAGAATTAATTAAAAAATTACTTGCTGAAAAACAAGTTTTCGAAATGATTGAGGAGATTTCACAAAATCTAGCTTCAGATATGGCGTACACACCTTCAACTCTCTCAAAATTCATCGGTCTTTGTAATTACATTAAAACAAGTCTTTTGATTTGTGATATTCATCATGACTTAGAATCTGATATTGATGAAGCAATTTGTAATGAATGTCAGGCAATGTTAGAAAAAGGACCTGGAAGTGTTTACTAATTTTTAACTATTGTAATCTCAATCTTAGACGTCATAGTACCATCCTCATCTGATATATTACTATCTAAAATAATATCATGAATTTTTGAATTGCCTTTCAGTATATTTTCTGTTAAAATATTTGCAATTGCAACTCCATTTGGAATTAATTCACCATCAGCTTTCAAAATTATTTTTTTAGTGGATGAAATCAAAGTTAGAACATCTATCGCAGCCTTCATAACTGATTCATCTTTTACCAAAAAAACTTCATCGTCTTTTTTTTTATCTGATCGTTCAATTTCTTGTAATTCCATATTAATATTAATTCTTTGAACACTTCTTTTAAATTTTATAGACGAATGGTCTATTCTTTAAAATCAAAGAGTGGGATATTTTGATAGTCTCCATTTGGTAAAACACGTCTAATTGTAATTGGAATTACGCGTTCTTCTAATTCCTTCATGGATATATCTAATGATGTTGCAGCACTAATTGGTATATCAATAAATGGTGGAGCACCTAATGATAATTGTAATGCACGTGCACCCATAATTCTTGCTTTTTCAAATCTTGTCAATGTTGGAGGTCCCATCAATATTTTTCCATCTGAAGTTAATTCAGATGCATCATGCGGCTGATCAGTAGAAATAATTTCACGTTGTCTAATTATTTCACATTCTTTTTCTAACAATTCTAATTCTTTTTCAGTTAATTCACGATTTGCCTCCTTTATTTTTCGATAATTATCAATTGCTTTTTCCATAGTTGCATGAACACTAATTTCTGCATCAGGATCAATTTCCTCTGTTTCTGGTGAAATAATTTCATCTGCAGTTGCTTCTACAACTAAAGGCGCAGGCTCTTCTTCTTTTTCTTCAATTGCAGTTGGTGGTTCTTCAGATTCAGACAAGTAAAATAATTGAAAAATGCCATTATATAATGTAATCAATTTCTTTCTTTCTATATGAATAATGGATCTGTATCAAAATCTCATGTGATTTTTGAAATAGATAAGAAGACCATAATAAATTGTGAATTAAAACGTCATCTATCACCTTCATTGGTTGGAAATATTATTCGTTCACTTCCTATTAATGGTAATATACACATGCTTGGTACCAGTGGTGTTTATCTTGAAACGAATATAGAGTCTGGCGGTGAACGACCAAAAAAAGAATTCAAAAAAGGTGACATTGCTTTTTTATCAGCGAATCATGCATTATGTTTTTTTTATAAAGATACAAAGACTGGAAAAGAGCTAACAAAAATTGGAATAATTACTGATGATACAAAGAAAATTGAAGAACTTGAGTCTGGTGAAAATGTGTCTATTTACTGTGAAGGTTGATAAATATAATGACCACTAAAACCACCAACTTTTTTAACCGTACCTTGTAAAACAGCTTTTTTCAAAAATGAATTGGCAGTTGATATTTTTACATTGGTTTGTCTAGCTAAATCTTGAATTGTGATTGCTTTTGATGATTTAATAATTTTATTTGCTTCTTCTTCATTTATGAATACTGCAACATCTCTTTTATCTGACTGATCTTTTTTCTCTTTTTTAGTTTTATCTTTACCACTTTGAGATTTTTCGCTTGATGATACTGATTTATTTTTATTTCCCATACTCACAAATTCTAATTCCTATTTATAAACGGAACATTATTATCCAAAAATTTTTTCAACTTTATTAACTGTGATCTCTTTTATTATTTAATGGGAATTGTTTCAAAAGGAGCAAAATGTAATGTTGATGGCTGTAATAATGATGCAGTTCGCTCATTAAATACAAAAAAAGTTCAAGATGCAGGATTACGTCTTAATTCAACTGGAAAGAAATCAGGGATCTGCAAAGAACATTATAAAGAATGGAAAAAGGCAACAAAAGACGATCGTTCTCTTGAGCGTGCTAGATATGAACGTGGTTAGTTCATGGCTTGCAATCTGTAAGCGCGTATAACTTTGTTCTAATATCATTTAGTTCATCGTCAGTTTGAGCATTATCGGCGTATTCTTTCAATGTTAGTAACATGTTGGTGTTAAACGAATTTAATGCGATAGAACTATCTCCTGCTAAATTTTGTTCTATACAGGATTCTATCTCATCTTTTAGTGGATTACTACTTTGTGTTTCAATAGAAATAGGTGATTCTATGGAAATATTTGATTCGCTAAAAATGTATGCTGAACCTGAAAAGCAAATTATTGCAACAGCAGCTATGATAATTGGAAATATCTTTCCCATGTTTCATGATAAAAATGAGGTCTTTAAATTTTTTACACACCGAATCATTTACAAATAGATTCAAGTTTGAATTTCTATGGCTAAAAGAAAAACTGGAAAACATATGAGATTTGCAGATCAAAAAGCAGCACGTAGAAAAGCTAATAAAAAATCTTAATCTAAATTAATATCTGATTTTTTTAGAATATCAGCAAATTTTTCTGGTATATTTATGGCAGATTTTTGAAGTGTTTTGTAATATTCGTCTAAATTTTTATAAAGTCTTTTAGGTTTTCGTGATTCTTCATTAGTTATAGCATATAATGCTAAAATTGGAAATGCAATTGTTGCATCAGTATAAACTGTGATTAGATCATCATGTGAATCTTGAACTTTTCCCCAGCTTTTTCCTTCTTGTAATGTTGCACCTGATAATCCACCTGTATCAGGCCGTGCGTCAGTAATCTGTATTATGTAATTTTGACCACCATGTTCTTTTCTAAGGATTTGATCTAATAATGGACCTGTTTGCTGTGCAGTATTTTTTGGAACACCACCACCTAATTCCAAAATTCCTGATTTTTTTGAATTGTATACAATTGCTGCTTGTTCAAGAATTTCTCTAACAAAGTCTAGATTAAATTCCTGATTCTTTAATCTATGAACTGCTAAATTTAATGCTAATGATGAATCCTTTAGCGTTGAGATGTATACTGGAACATCTAGTTCATATGCTGTTGTAAGGAAACTTTTTTCTGGAAATTTTGATTTTTCCTTACTGATATTTCCTAAAATATGACAAAATTCTGCAGTTGTGAATGGTTTTTGTGATAGTTTATCTTTGAAAATATTCTGAATGATATTATCTTCTAGTTCTAATGTTTCATAAAATTTTACATATACATCTCGTATACGTACAATTTCTTTTTCATAAAGTATATTGTCATCCACATTAAAATGACCTTGTTTTATAGGCAACCCCCAGGCAAAATGATCTTCATGATAAACATTTGCACCAGTTGTTACAATCCAATCAACAAACCCTTTCTCAAGAAGCGTTTTGATAATTCCTCCAAAACCTACTGGTGTTAATGCACCAGCAACTGTAAGACATATTGTTGCATCTTCTTCAATCATTTTTGCATAAAGCTTTGCAGCTTCACCTAATTGTCTTCCATTAAATCCTGAATTTGCATAAATTTCGACTAGTTCTTTAATTGTGATTTTAGAATCTATTTTGATATGAGGTATATCTTTTCCTTCAAAATGATGATGATCCACGTGAAATTTTTTTTCTTGACAAAAATAAGCATTTAGGTTCGAATATTTCTTGAACCATCATCCTCATCACTGGCAATGTATCTATCTAGAATTTTTGTTACATCATCAATAATGTCACATAGATGAACATCGATTTCTGTACTAAACATCAGTAATCCATCATTCCCGCATGCCATTGTCACTCTATTGACTTTTCCATATTGTGTCATTGCAAACTTAGGCTCCCCAATTTCAACAGAAAATTGTTTCCTTGTTTTCCATCTCATTATTGCCTGCGTCATAGATTTTTTAGTTTGTTCCTTATCAAAATGTCGTGAAATACCACCCTGCATATTTTCATAGACATCGCCACTGAATGAGTTGTAAATTCCAACATATCTGATTTTTTTATTGTAATCCAATAATTCATGACATAATTTTTTATAATCCATGACAAAAGAATCTAAATTCTAAATGTGTTAAAAGCTTTTTCATTTTTCATTAATATGATACTATAGAATAATGATAATAATGAAAATTATTGACGTTCCAAATTTAGATAGAATTTCACAGAATCCTGATAAACGCATTGTGGTTTTTTCTGATGGCCAAATAAATCAAAATGGAGTCATAATTAAAAGAATAGAATTATTGGAATATCTAAAAAACCCAAGTGAAAATGAAAAACCATATTCTACAATTACAGCATTAATTGAGACTGATCAAGGGGATATTGAGATATTATATGATGAAGGTAATCTAGGCGATAATGCTTTAGATGAATCAGTGAACATACTAACGCAGAATTTAGGCCTATCAGGTTTAATTCTTCGTAGTTTAATATCTCTAAAAAATCACATTAGTGAGAATGAAAAGTAAAAATTATCATTACAGATTATCTGCCGATGATCAAAAACCAAAATGTGCATTATGTGAAAATGAGTGTTCCTTCTATTGTAATATGAATGATCTATATTATTGTGACAAACATGTCATTGGTCACGATGAAAATGAAATATGATTATTTAATACATAGTTATTTTGAAAATATTTTGTGGACGACAATTTTAGAAATAGTTGTATAGAAAATATTGCACAAAAAATCACACAAGAAAAAATTTCAACAAACGATGTATCTACCAAAACAATAGAATACCTTCAAAAATTTGCGATAACATTAGGTGTTGACATATCTAAAACAGAAGAATTAGTCAATGAAGCATTTTTGTATATATCAATGAAAAATGCTGGTGATGTAGATCCTTTAACTCAAGGTGATCAGTTTGGTGCAGGTTTTAGTTAACTATTCAATGATTTGAATTTTTTTATTGCCTCTTTTGCAAGATCCTCCATTTTGTCAGGATCAAACTCTGTAGGATCATCGTTAACAAAATGTTCATGTTCTTTATCTTTTTTCTTTTCATTCATAATTTATCATATAATATTAGAAAATTATAAGTTGTATGGTAATTATTGTGTAGTATGGGCGTAACAGACCTGGATAATGATAATCAGAAAAAATATGATGAAATGAAAAAATTTTATCTTAAGAAATCAAAATCATCTATTTCTGAAAACCAGGAATTGCCGCAATCTCATTCTGAGATAATTAATTCACTTGAAGAACAGTTAAAACAAAAACGTGAAACATTGAAAAAAATCCATTCAAAGGATCTATTATCTGATTTAGAAAGTAAGAAGCAGAAATTAGATAGTAATCTAATATCCAAAAAAGAACATATACAAGAATTAAGATCTAATCTACAAACTTTACAAAAAGAAATTATTCACACCGTTAGAGAAGTTAGGAATGAAGTAGAACAAAAAACAAAAGAACTTTATTCTACTAACACGGAATTATCAGAGTTAACCACTGAAGAGAATGAGATTATAGAACAAATTCATGATGCACAAAAATTACGTGTTTCACAAGAAAAAGAATTAGAAGAGTTACGTTTAGAGCGCTTGAATATTGTTAATAAAAATAAAGACACCCAAAAAATTCAGGAACAAGTACTTGAATATAGAAATCGTTTAGAACAAATTACATCTGATCGTTCAATATTAGAATTGGAAATTAAATCTCAGATGAATCTGTTAGAAGAAGAACAAGAAAATGAACGTAATATAATTTCTAGAATAATTAAACAACACAAAAATTAATCTAATTTTAGAATTTCACTTGTTACATAATATTGAATTGAGTTGATCACTTCTTCTTCAGTAATGGAGTTTGTGTAATACCAATGGAATAAATTTTTCATCCAGTAATTTTCTTCTTTTTTATTTCCTTCATAATATTTCCAAGCAGAAATTACTGAATCAATTAATTGTATTTTGTTTTCTTCTTTCATCCAATATTCTTCTTTAACTTGTTTATCTGATTTGTATGATGGGTCTTCAATTAATTCATATTTCATCTCGCCTACTATTCTATTATCTTTACTTACAATGATATCATAAATTCCTCGCACTGAATTCCAATTATGTATAAAATAAAATTCATAGTATCCTTGATTGTTTGTTCTGACAAGATGACTTTGAGAATTTTCATCTGGCGTAGTATGAGTGAGTTCTACTTCAGTTCTAGATGTGTCTCGTCCATCTAATTCTATACTACCAAAAATTTTCACTAAGATATTGCCTGTTCTTTCCAGTATGTATTGTTCTTGTTCACTTTGTAGAGTATTTTCATCATTTTGTGCATAAATTGCACTTGGCATAATTATCATACATGAAATTACAAGTAACAACCAACTCTTATAATTAATTGAATTATTATGTTTCATCCAAATGTTCCTCCTTAGTTTTTTTCGTCATTTTAGATTTTGATATTTTTTGTTTAGTTAATGCAGACATTTTTTTACCAGTTCTTGAATCTGCAATTTTTTGTTTCGTTTCTTTAGTCTGTTTTTTACCTAGTCTTGCAGCTGCTATCTTTGCTTTGTGTTCGTCAGACATCTTTCTACCTGTTTTAGATAATACAATTTTTTGTTTAGTTATCTCAGTCTGTTTTTTACCTAGTCTTGCAGCTGCAATCTTTGCTTTGTGTTCTACTGTCAATACTTTTCTCTTTTTCTTGTAAGTGCGTTTTGGCTGTGGAAGTGCCTTAAGCTGTTGTAGTGATAGTGGTTCTACTAGATTAACTCTAATCTCTACTAGTTTAATTAAAACAGTTAATCTTTCTCTAATTTCTGCCTCTTCTTTTACATTCTCTAATAATTGAGATTCTAACAACTCTAATTTTTTCTGTATTGTTTCTTGTACCTGTAGTGTCTCTAGTAATTCAATTAGATCAGATTTTTCTTGTTCTAATTCTGGTGGGGTTGCAGTTGGCTGAACTGGTTTTGTAATAATTGGTGGTTTGATTACATCTTCTTCGGTTTCAAATAGTAGATGTGGTGAAACAATCTTTCTTGCTTTACGTCTTCTTGTTTCAACTGCTAATACTAATCCAATTGCTAATAACACTAGCAGTAAGATTACTGCAAATTGTATTGGTAATGGTTGTTCTTGTAATTTCTGTGGAACACATTTTCCATCAATAAGATTTGTTCCGAATGGACATTGTACATCTGTAATGAAATCATCTGGTTTTTGGAATTCTTGTGGAGATGGAGTAATTGATGGTGGGATAATCACCACTGGTGGTTTGTCATCTTCTGGTTTGATTGTTCCAGTACCTGCTGAAACAGTTGCTATTAATGGAGATGCTTCTATAACTAATGATTTTACGAATGCTGTAGCTGAAACTTGTAATGGACCATTGTCTATAAACAGTGGTGCTTCGTAAATTGCTTGATTGAGAATTGGGTGTGTTCCAATTTTTACTGCATTTTGGAAACCAGTTGCAGTCCTGACAATTACATCAGTTTTTTCATACTCTGGTTCTAGAACAATTCTTACAAAATTCTCATTAGTATCATATGTAAGTTCAACAATTTTGAGCGGTGGGTATCCTGTTTTATCTCCTTCTCCAATTCCTGTACCTCCACCTCCGCCACCACCTCCACCACCAGCACCAGCACCAGCACCAGCACCAGAAGTACTAGTTGTGCTAGAACTTCCAGCTGAAACAGTACCAGTTTGTTTACCGACTGTGAATGGTGAAAGTGAGTTAACAGTTCCTGAAACTTTGTTATTTTCTTGATCAACTGTGATATTATCTACCGTAACCCATTGTCCATTTGTATAGTGAAGTAAGACAATTTCATCTTCAGATGTAGTACCAAGAATTGATTCATCATATGGTAAGGTAACTGTCATTGCTCCTGAAGTACTTGCAGAATCTACTGTCACGTCAATAATAGAACCAATATTTTGGAAAATATTTGAACCTGATGTCATAGCACGTTGTCCTTCAGTGCTACCTTCGGTGGTACCAGGAACAGTTAGAGGATCTTGTAAATCAACGTTAACCTTTCCGTCTTTTGCAACTGTATCAAATGCCATTTCAAATCCAAGACCTGGGTTTGCAAATGTTTTGTTTGTACCAGTAATGAAATTTACAACAGGTGCTGGATCTATACCAGGAAGCAACAGTTCACCTGGAGCTAAATATGCACTTTCATCCGGTATACAATGTTCATCACCACATGTTATTTGTTCAAGTACCATTCCATATGGTGCCGCAACAAATGCTGGTAATTCTAGGTTTGCACTAAACTTTGTGTTTGCTGGTAATGCAAGTCCTGGGTCTATGTCAACACCTGCTTCAAATGTTGGTGGTTTATCCCACATCACTCCTGGTTTAATTTTCTGTCCTGATGGAAATACTGGTTCACCAGCAAAGAACACACCTTCATCAAATGTGAATGTCTTTCCTAACATATCATTTTTGGAGAATCCATCTGCAAATTCTATCATTGGTGGGAATCTAGTATCTGCTGCAAATTTTACACCGGTTTCAAACAAATAATATTCATCGTTAACACCATCACCATCTTCATCTGAGAACATGTCGTCGTAATCAAATCCGTCTCCAAATACGGTTCCCTTTGGAATTGCAAGTGGTGGAACATAGATTTCGCCATCTATCTCTACAGGCGGTGGCATGAAGAAATTTACATTGTCTCCTTTGAATTCAAGGTTTTTGCCCATCATGTCGTCGTAATCAAACAATCCTTTGAATTCTACATCTCCTTCAAAGTCTTGACCTGTTCTGAAATCCATTGCTCCCATGAATTCTACTTCGCCCATAAAGTCGTGAATGTGATCTTCAAAGTCCTGACCTGCTGCAAATTTTATTGGTTTTCCTGCTTCACCTTTGAATTTGGTTGCTCCGCCTAATTCTACTGCTCCTTTGAATTCTGCGCCAGCTCCTATCTCTTCACCCTGACAGAAAACTGTCTTGTCATTAAATTCTAAACCTTCTTTTTCAAAGTCAAAGTCAAGTGCAAATGTTTGGCCATCTCCAAATTTCATATTATCTGCAAATTTCTGTCCTTCACCAAAGACTTGTGCATCACTAAATGTTTGACCTGGAGCAAATTCTGTTCCTTTCGCAAATGTGTTTTGTCCAACAAATGTTTGTATTCCTGCAGTAAAGTTTGCAGATGCTCCAAATATTCGTGCTTTACCAAAGTTTGTATTATGACCAAAGTCAATTCCTAATCCACCGAAATCATAGTCTTCATTATGTTCAAATTCTTGACTTGGTGCAAATTTTGTATCAGTAGCAAATTCTTGTCCTGCTGCAAAATCAGCAGTTCCTACGAAATGTGTTCCTGCACCAAATGTCTGTACGTTAGTACCAAAGTCTTGATCTCCCCTAAATTTCGTATTAGCACTGAATGTATTTTGTCCAGTAAATTCTTGTGTACCCACAAACTCTGCTCCCACTCCAAATGTTTCAGGATTTTTGAATTTTGAACCACCGAACTTTATTCCTTCGCCAGTAAAGTTTACGTCATCATCAAATTCTTGTCCATCTACAAATTCAGTATTGTCGCCAAACGTTTGGCCTACTCCAAAGTCTTTTGTGCCGTCAAACTTCATATCGTCTGCATATTGTGTTCCTGCTGCATCATAGTCAAAGTTTGCATCAAATGCTGGTGGGCCCATTCTATCTTCATCTCGTTCATCAATTTCTCCATCATGATCATTGTCTATACCGTCGTTTCCCCAATAGACATCAGGATCAGGCATTTTCACTTCTTGTGTTTGAATAGTTTGAGAAACTGACCATCCAAGTCCTGGATTGACTCCAATTTCATCATTTGGTCCTACCATATTTTTAGCACGAACTTGGAAATCAAATCTTGAATCTGATGGCAATCCCATAACTTGTATCTCATGCCAAACTTCGCCTCCTCTTACTGATGTTATTTCGATTCCTGGATAATGTTGCCATGGTCCTGCAGGTTGTGCCGGGGATGCGGATGGGTCTGCAGAAATTCTCTTTCTTACCTGATATTCCATTATGTCTGAGCCACCATCTTTTGGTGCTTTCCATTCAAGTAGAACAGTGTTTTCTTGAGGTATTGCAAATAAGACCTTGATCTGTTTTGGTGTAGTTTCTCCAGGTTTTGCCCATCTGATTTGTGATTCTTCTGTTGGACATGCTGTTTCAGAACTAATTGGTTGCACTTTTACAAATATAGGTTCAAAGGCTGTGAATCCTTCAACGTCAGTTGATGTGTTAGTTGACAATCCATCATCATACAAAGTCCATGGACCAAGCACACTAGTTCCATAATACACCAGATAATCCGAAACAATTGTTGGATTAGTTGTAATCCATTCCACCGTTAATTTTTCTGGTTTTTGTATTACTGTTACTGTTGGTACGTTTGCAGTTGAAATTCCCGGAGTAATCTCTACTGGCGCAGAGAATTGTCCGCCACCGAGATTGTTAACTCCTTGAACTCTGAATTGTGCTTCATCGCCATTTGCAATACATGGTGCAGCTCCTGCAGGACATCCGTTGTAATTAGGTAATACTGTGTATGCGTTTATGGCATTATTGCCATCATTAATTGTAACCCATGTTGAACCGCTATCCATACTATGTTGAATTACATAATCTGTGATTGTGTTTACTCGTGGATCAACTGACTTTGTCCATGATAAGACAACTTCATTGTTTCCAGGTGCTGCAGCAAGTGTTGGTGCAGTTGGATTTCTTCCTATTGAAACTGTATCAGTAAATGATATTGATTCTGAAGGTTTTGGTTGATACTGAAGTTTGGCTTCTTCAGTAAATGATACTAATTCTCTTAAATTAATTACTGGTGTATTGGCAGCACTGTCTGCAAATGAAATTGTTTCTGTTAATGACTGAGTGATTGCTCTACCTACAGAAATACTGTCTCCTAATGCAATAGATTCAGAAAGTGAAGTGTTGATATTCTTATTTATCGAAATTAGATCAGTTCCTGTTCCAATTGTAACTGTAGAGATGACGCCTCTATATTCCCCGCTTCCACTATTATACGCTATCGCAACTGTATCTGAACCCACTTTGAGCATGGTTCCTCTTGTTGCATAAACTGTATCATGCTCTAAAGTAGATAATTTTGTAATTGCTTGACCATCAGACGAGATGTTGAATGTAGTGATCTGACCTCCCCGGCTAGCTTGATCATGCGCTAACGCAAACGTATCTGAATCCATTTTAACAAATGACTTGCCCCAAGACTCCGCAGGTTGGGGTGGTTCATTATAATTTAGATTATTTCCCTCAGACTGTGTCTTTACTGCCGTGATGTCTCCGTCACTGTCAATATCAAATGTTGAAATGTTACCGCCATACGAGCCCATATACGCTAACGCAAACGTATCTGAATCGACTTGAACTAGTGAGTTCCATTTTCCGTTTCTTTCATCATGCTCTAAAGTATCTACTTTTGTAATTGTTTGACCATTAGACGAGATGGTAAATGTCGAAATGTAACCGTCATTATCACTACCAGTATACGCTAACGCATACGTATCTGAATCAACTTGAACTAGTGAGTTGTATCCCTGTCCACTAGCTTGATATGGAAGAGTTCCCTCAGATTCTGTCTTTACTGCCGTGATGTTTCCATCACTGTCAATATCCACTGTCGCAATGTATATTCCACCATTCTCATACGCTAACGCATACGTATCTGAATCAACTTGAACTAGTGAGTTGTAAGATCCGCCACTTGTAGTATGCTTTAGAGTATCTACTTTTGTAATGTCTCCATCACTGTCAATATCAAATGTTGAAATGTGATTGCCAGTAGAGCCCTTATACGCTAACGCAACCGTATCTGAATCCACTTTTACTATGGAGTTGTATCCGTTGGTATACGTATCATGTCTCATATCATCTAATTCTGTAATTGTTTGACCATCAGGCGAGATGGTAAATGTAGTAATTCTTACTCCGTACGGACCATCCGTGCTGTACGTGGCTAACGCATACTTATCTGAATGCAAATGAACTAGTGAGGCCCAACTTCCACCGTTATGGTGGCCAAATTGATTTCCCAGAATTTGTGCTCTTACTGCAGTGATGTCATTATATTGACTGGCTGTTTGTAGTTGTAATGTTTCTGTTAATGACTGAGTTACTGTCTTTCCAATAGTGGTTCCATCTGTAAATAATACTGATTCTGAGAGTACAATTTCTGGAGTATTGGAGATGCTATCTGACAATGAAATTGATTCTG